>ENA-ORXT01001728-ORXT01001728.1-marine-metagenome-genome-assembly--contig:-NODE-1728-length-28181-cov-5.353437_pt1 | contig 28181 bp, 27 predicted proteins | sample MGYA00237868_ERZ511482 | MGnify/ENA metagenome assembly ERZ511482
GATCGACCATTACCTCGCCAACTACGCTGAGCTTCTGACGAAATGGGATGGCATTCTTGCTGAAAAGAAAGTCGCTAAGATCAGCTATTCCGAGAAAATGATCGAAGACTTTAAGACGAGAGCCGCCGATCCAATCACCTCCTTCTCTGCGTGAGTTATGTAGGCTTTCGCATGGAACTTATCCTTGCGATAGACACGGCACTTAATTTGAGCGGATCGCAGTGCCTCAACGATGGCCGGTACGCCGCGAAGGAAATCGTTCTCGGCCTTCTCAGCTTCAAGACTTAAGTCAAGTCGAGCTTCGAGCTGGGCGAGTCCGCGCTCGAAGGCCTTCTTGGTTCTCAAAGAAACTTCGTCTCCCATGAGAATTCTAATTTCCGGCACCGTCTGCCACGCCTCATCAAGAGCCAGCAACCCACCTACCTCGAAGAAGCCCGTGGCAACATCCAGAGCCTTTGAAAGCTCGCACCAGTCCGTGAGGTAACGGAGGACTTTCCAGTCCGAGTCGCTGTTATCGACGATGAATAAATCCGAGCCTGCCGCCATGAGCATCAAGTTGTAGTAGCTCGCGGAGGTTAAGGCAAACATTGCTCATCTGAGGGGGGATTGAAGGAGTACCAGAAACGGCCAGGAGGTGGCCAAGTTGCCCTTATGCAAACAAAAAGCGCCACCCGAAGGTGGCGCTAACTCCCTGATAGGGAGGAAGTAGCAGGAGGGAGATTTGAACTCCCGACAAAAGGCTTATGAGTCCTCTGCTCTACCCCTGAGCTACCCTGCCGTTGAGATGCGATGGTAGGCAGGAGTCGCGGGGGGTCAAGTGGACAAAATCAGGGGCTGGCATCAGGTGCCGTCCTGGAGGCCGCGGACAATCTTCTTCACCCGCCTGGCGCCCCAGACGTCGTCGAAGGCGACCTCGATCTCCTCGCTGCCGGCCGAGGAGAACTCGATCCTGCCGACGCCGAAGATTCCCAGCAGCCCGGATCGGTTGATGTTGATGGCGCGGATGTCGCGGATGCGGACTTCCTTGGAGCTTCGTGCTAGAATGCCGGTGTGCAGTTCGATGCGCTGGCCGGTGACGGTGTAGATCTGGAAGGAACGCTCAAGGAGGACGAGGAGCAGGACGATGAGCGCGAGAATCAGGCCGATGATCCAGTAGAGATCTCTGCCCGTGGAACTGGCAATCGTAAGACCGCCGCTGAACAGCAGGACGGCCAGGGCGACGCTCTTGGGATAGGCGAGCAGGCAGGGATGGCCTCGGTACACGACCTCTGAAAAATCGATGCCTTCGTCGATGCTTTCGCGCACAGGCACGACGTCGCCGACCATGGGGACACGGTTGGGACCGAGGGATTCTCCCGCGAGCAGAGGGCGGGAGGACGGCTCTTCCGAGTCGTCTCCCGGGGTGATCGGGTCACCAAGCAGGTCGGCGACGGTGAGCGCGTCTCCGCCTTCGGTGGGAACACACGCCTCCGAAGCTGAGATCTCGCCGTCTTCCCAAAGCCGAAGCAGGTCGTCCCGTCGATAGGGTCCGCGGCTGCCGGTCGTCCCGAGAAGGTAGTAGGTTCCGTTCACTGCGTCACTTCTGCTCGGAGATCCTAGTGCTCTCGGCGCTCTCAGAGCTCTTGGCATCGTTGCCGGCATCAAGATGGGGGCTGATGTCGGGCATGAGGTCGCCCCGCTGGAGAAGTTCGACGATCTGGTCCGAACTCACGGGGAGGGGAAGCTGATTCAACTCGGAGAGAAAGGCCGTCATGGTGTCGGTCTCAACGACAGTGGCCTGCACGAGGCTGGTCAGGATCTCGTCGATTTCGGCGCTCTTGGGGAACAGATTGGTCGCGCGAAAGAGGACCGCCCCTTGATCGCAGTCGAGTTCGAAAGCGCCGACGGTGAGGCTGAGATTGGCTCGCATGAGGAGCTCGGCGGCACGATCAATCCGGTCGGTCTGAACGGTGGTGGAGGAGCGGCCCACGACGGACAGGGCGTCGCGATCCTCAAAGACCTGGACATGCAGAGGCACCTTGGAGTGGTGGGCCTCAAAGCCGGTCTCAAGGACAGTTTGTCCTTCGACGGGATGGAAGTTCCACCCGTTGCGTTGGAAAAGGGCGACGACGCGGTTGAACACGGTGAGACGGGTGGGAAAATCGGGGTGACAGGATTCGAACCTGCGACTTCCTGCTCCCAAAGCAGGCGCTCTGCCAAGCTGAGCTACACCCCGCCGTTGTGTGTGGGCCAAGATGGGGCGAATTGCGGATTGCGCAACCAATCAAATGCCGGATTTCGGCGCTCGTTTCTTGGGCGTCGTGGTGAAGGGGGCCTGGAGGTAGATCGGCAGGGGAATGGCCGCGAGTGCCGTCGTGATCGACTCAGGGCTCAAGGCCGCGACGGCCTGGGCAAGTCGTCCTGCCGTGGGCGGATCCGCGACGGCGTGGTCTCCGTCGGGGGCCACGGCGCGGGCGGATTCGTCGAGCAGGAGGAGGGGAAGACCGTCGGAGACGTAGTCGGCTGCGGCTGCGGAAACTTCTTCCGACGTACCGACCAGCGGCAGAAAGGCGCCACTCTCGGGATCGACTCGGCCATGGAAAAATTTCCCACGACGCGCGTCTCCGAGGATGGCAAAGGGCGTGCCCTGGTCATCCGCGAGAGCGAGAACCGAGGGCAGGGGCAGAATGGGGAGATCGCGGGCCATGGCGACGGCGAGGACGGCGGCGATGCCGATCCTGATGCCAGTGTACGAGCCCGGGCCGGTCCCGACGACGAGGGTGTCGATGTCGGGGTATTCGCGAAGAAGCTCTCCAAGAGGCTCGAAGAGCTGGCTGTTGTGGGATCGCGCGGAGCGGTACTCGCGCTCCTTCATCACGGTGCCAGCTTCCACCAGCGCGATGCTGGCGGTGGTCGTGGAGGTGTCGATCGCGAGGAGGCGGTTCATCCGTGTCGGGGAGCAGGTTTTTCGGTGAGGGTCCGACTGCCTTCCTCCGACCCGGCGGCAAAGTGAATCCAGCGGGCGGTGTTGGGAAGAAGGGCGGGCAATCGGTCAGCCCACTCGATCACGAGGATACCGTCTTCGTCGAGGTAGTCTTCCCATCCGATGCGAAGGGCTTCGGCTTCTTCCTCGAGTCGGTAGAAATCGAAGTGGAAGAGCGGGAGTCGTCCGTCGAGGTATTCGTGGGCGAGGGAGAAGGTCGGGCTGGTCACTTCGCCGGAGTGACCGAGACCCAGCGCGATGCCCTTGGTGAAGTGAGTCTTGCCCATGCCAAGACCGCCGACGAGGGCAACGACGTCGCCACTTCGCAACTCGTCGGCGAGCTCGGATCCAGCCGCAATGGTGGCCGGCACGCCATGGCATTCCCAGTTCATGAAGAGGTGTTTTGAAAGTGGTCCCATCCTTGACCAAACCAGTCGGGCACGATGACCTCGGACTCGGTGAGGTGGCCGATCTGGGTGAAGGGAAGCTCACCTGCGAAAGTGGGCCATTCTCTTCGAAGCGCCTCGAGACGGTCGGGGGAGATCGCGAAGAGCAGTTCGTAGTCCTCGCCTTCGCCGGCGGCGGCGGCAGGAGCAATGCCGGGATGACAGGGGAGGGTGTCTTCGTGGAGGATAAACCCACATCCGGAGGCGCGGGCGAGGCGAGGCAGATCGGTGCCGAGTCCGTCGCTTAGATCCATCATCGCCGCAGCTCCAAACCGCGCCAGTCCCTGACCTTCGCGGAGCCGAGGTGCGAAGGTGAGGTGGCGGCCGGATTCGAAGGAGCCGCCGAGGTGGCCGCTGACGCAGAGAAGATCGCCCGGAGAGCCGCCGCTGCGCAGTAGCGGAGCGACCTTGCTGTTTTTACCCGGCATGGTCCCGGTCATGGAGATCGAAAGGAGCAGCGGAGAGTTCTCCGGGAGAGCGACGGTTTCACCTCCGGCGATGCTGGTGTCCCAGGTTCGCGCGAGTTCAGCGATCCCTTCGTAGATCTGCTCGATGTCATGGAGTGATCTTTCGGGCCCGCAGGCGAGGGTGACGAGCGCATGCCCGGGATGACCGCCCATGGCGGCGATGTCGCTGAGTGCTCGCGCGAGAGCTTTCCGTCCGACCAGACAGAGGCTGGTTTCTCTGAGAAAATGTCGCCCTTCGACGACGGCATCTACCTTGAGAAGCTGTACGCAGCCGCCGGTTCGCACGACCGCGCAATCGTCGCCGGGGCCCGTCTGAACGCTGTCGTTGGATGGCATATGGGCGCCAAGCACGAGTAGAAGATCTTCCTCGGTGCCGTCGCCAAGACGCTGGATCGGTCGTTCCATGAACCGTGGAAGGGGTCGCCGTGGAGGCGGCAGGGTCAAGCATTCATCTCCAGAAGGAGAAAGGCTCGGATGCCGGCGTGGGCGGCGATGGGAACCCAGAGAGAGCCCGTGGCTTCGTAGGCGACGCAGAGGCAGAGGCCGAAGAGAAAGCGGGCGGAGAAGCCGTCGGGGCAGACGGTGCAGACGGAGAACAGGAGGGAAGCGACGGTGGCTGCGAGGAAACGCTCGGAGAAGCGTTTCACCGTTCCATAGACGAAGCCGCGGAAGACCATCTCCAGGGCGAGCGGGGCGAAGATCAAAAAGCCGAGGTACTCGAGAAAGACACTCGGGCGCACTTCTTCGGTCAGGCCGGGGTGGGGGACGACGGCGCCGGCCAGAAAAATGGCGCCTGCACCCATCGCGAGAGCTCCGACGGCGCCGGCGATCAGTGGAAGGAGTGCGGGTCGGACGAGCCCAAAGGCCTCTCCGATTCGAACCCGTCTTGCCAGCGTCAGGTAGGCCAGCATGAGGACGGTGAGAACGGCGAAAAAGCCCGGTTCAGACTCGGCGTATGGCGATGGGGGGAGGTCTCCCCGCTGGGCCGAAATCCACAGGATCACACCGAGTGAGAAGACGACGGCGAGATCGATCAACCCGAAAGGGGTGGAGGAGATCTGGCCGGCAGCCGACGGGCGCCCTGCGGGATCCGTCCTCGCGAGGATGGCAAACCAGATGGCACCGATTCCAAGTCCCAGGAGGGCGAGGAGGATGAGGTCGGCCGCGAGGCTGGAGGGAACGGGAGACACGGTACCCTACTTGGTGGAACGGGAAGTCGGGGGCGGGAACAAAAGAACTCCTGCTGCGGGCGCAGCAGGAGTTCTGGAATCGTTGCGGGTGCGCTGGGCGGTGGCGCGCCCTGGACTACTTGGACTTCGAGAACTACTTGGCCTTGTTGTCCCTCTTGGGTGCGGCCACCGCTTCGTCGGCTTTCTGGGCGTCCAGCGGGGGAGGCACGCGGAAGATCTTCCCTGAGTAGGGGCATCGGACCATGACGCCGGCATCGAGGCCTTGCACGTTCACGATCTGATGTTTTTCGGCGTATGGACTGTTGACCAGGCCAGGCTGGCCGGCGATGCGCGCGCCGAAGGGAGGAAGCTCGGTGGAGGTTGTTCCTCCTTTAGCCTTGGTGGAGTCGCCTTGGCTGTTGTTTCGGCTCTTGCCCTTTCCTTGGCCCTTGCTGGAAGCAACCTGTGTGTCGCCTTTGGAAGAGCTGCCGGCAGCAGAAGGTCTGGCGTCCGCCATCTTCTTGTCCGCAGCCGCTTTCTTGTCGGCGGCGGCTTTCTCGGCTGCCAGCTTTTTGGCGTCAGCGGCTTTCTTTTCGTCAGCGGCTTTCTTTGCAGCTGCCATCCGTGCTGTTTCCGAGGCCTTTCGGTCTGCGGCGGCCTTGTCAGCAGCGATCTTGGCGGCCTTTGCGTCGGCGGCCTTTTTGGCGTCAGCGGCTTTCTTTGCATCGGATCCGCTGGAGGTGACTGCTGAAGCCTTGGTTTCCTTGGTAGAGGAGGAACTCTTCTGGTCCGCCTTCTTTGATCCCGCGGATGCAACTGCGGCGGTTCCGCCGGGGACAAGGAAAATCTTGCGGGTGTAGGGGCAGCGGACCTGGCTGCCGGGAGCGTAGTCACGGACGTCGATGACGCGGCCTGGACTCGTGTAAGGGGTGCGGACGTAGCCAGGCTTGCCGGGAATCTCGATGCCGACCTGATGTGCGCCTGAGCTGGAATCAGCGGGTTTCGATGGGGTGGTCGTCGTTTTCTTGATCCCAGTCGACTTGACTTGGCTCGAAGCGGATTTTGACGTCGGTGCGGTCACAGGCGCGGAATCGACGAGTTTGATGCCGGGTGTCTTGAGAAACTCAGTGGTCGAGTTGGCGACCTCTTCCTTGAGATCGACGGCTCCATCGACGAGATCCTTGCCGCCAGCTCCGGATGATTGAGCGACGGAACTCGAACTGGCTTCGGTGACGACGCCTTTGCCTCCCGTTGAAACGGTGGTGGGGCCTTCTTCGTGAGCTCCCTTGGCGAGTCCCTTGAAGGCGGAGCCAACGCCGTCAGAGCGAAGGGTGTTCCAGAATTCTTTCGGGCTAAGCGATCCACAACTGGAAAGGCTGGCCGTGAGGCCAATGAGCAGCGCACCATTACGGAGGTTGCGGAGGAGATAGAGGGACTTGGTCTTCATGAAAGAGATCAGCTAGGTGAGAAGGTAGAGTCGTACTGATTTAGGGCCTTGGCCGCAAGCGATTTCTGGACTCAAGCGTCATCGCCTGACGCACCGGCTGCCGGATAAAACCCTGGCATCGCGGCTACTCAGGCACCTCGCTCGCTGATTCTTCCCGGTTCCGGCAATTTCACCGCTCTCACGGGAGGCGAGGTGAGCCGACATCGAAGAAAAGCGGAAGAAGTCCGGCTTCGTAGGGCGCGGTCCATTCTCCATTGAGTTCGGGATGATTCTCGAAAGGTTCCAGGGTCAGGGTCGTTTCCGCGCCTTGTCGACGCGGACCATGGATCACTTCGCGTCGGTCGAGAAGGGCCCACGAAGCGACAAGAAACCGCTCGTGAGGCCAGTTCACGCTCGCATTCGCCGGAGAATCAGTCTTTTCGAACTCCTGAACGATCAGCGCTCGTCGGTAAGGGCCGAGATCTTCGGGAGCGGGGCGGGGTGCCGGGGTGCGCAGGCGAGCAGATACCCGGACTCTCCCCTTCGGAACCCACTCAGCGATCAGGGGTTCGACCATGGAATGCTTGGCGTAGATGAAGTTCTCGTCCAGTTCGGCGGCATAGAAGGCGAGATGACTGGCTCGCCCGGACCAGTCCCTTCCGAGGATGAGGCGCCCACCTTGCCATTTCTGGAAGGTCCCCACGATGCCTTCGGCTCGCGCCGCAAGAATCCCATCAAGGTAGTAGCGGATTCGTCCGCCCCCGAGCGCCAGGACGAGATGATGAGGGCGATGGCCGCTGATCGACCCCAGAGAGAGTGGCTGGGCTGGGTTCGAGGCGGAGGGAAAGCCCGCCAGGGTTAGGTAGAGTTGGTGTCCGCTCATGCCGAGCTCAAACTGCATTTCTCCCGCCGGATTCTCGATTCGGATGATCCGCGCGGGTCTTTCCGATCGCTCGAAGGTTTGGAGAACCAGTTCGATGGTGAGGGCCTCTGCTTCGGCGATTGCGGAAGCGAGCGCCGCGACTCCAGCCCCCTTGTCACGGGCCTCACCGCCGCGGAGTTCGAACTGCAGCTGCGGCCCGAATCGCGCCGCCCCATGAAGCTCGAACTCGGAAGCTATGGCGTTCCGCTCTTCGCTGAGGTTCACTTCATTTCGAGTTTCCCGAGTTTCCCAGACATAGGCGAGCCCCGCCTCGGGCATGCGCCAGTCCGCGCTGGCGAGATCGTCGACGAGTGCTCCGGCGGGTTTTCCCTGGTGAACAAGATCGAGATCGAGCGGCTTGGTTTCGCCGTCAATCCACAGGTCCGGCATAAAATCGCCGACCGAGTTGCTCGTGAGCTTGAGCCAGGTTTCCACCTCGTCGAGTGCGGCTGAAAAACGGCCGACCCAGATTTCCACCTCCTGCCCGCCGACGCCGACTTTGCCGTGGCCGGTCGCGTTGTCGTGCACGTACGGACCGCTGAGAACGACAAGACGCGGGTCCGAGGTCCAGCGAGGGTGGTAGACTTCGTGGCCGCGAAGTTCGGGATGACTGTCGAGGCGGAGCGGCCATTTCCTTTTTCCCTGCGGGCTGATCACGGAGACCTGCTGATGGGTCCCCTCGAAGATCCACAGCAGCCCCGAGTCATCCTGCGCGAGCGAGGGCCAGCATCCCTGGCCCGCCTTTTTCCAGGTCCCCGTGGAAAGGTCGGCAATGCCGATGTCCGGCCAGGGCAGGCCCGCCGTGAAAGTCGTCCCGTCCCTGGCGGATTGGAAACCGTTGAGATCCACGGTCGTCTCCGCCCACGCGACTGCCTGGGTCGAAGAAGGATTTTCCAGATCGAAACGGAGAAGTTCGTCGGCGACGTCCAACCCCTCGACGTCTCGAAGGCCAGCGCCGGCGAGCACCATCGTCTGTCCCTTGGGAGAGGTATAGAGGTCGAGCGCGGCGAGTCCTCCGTCCAGGAGCAGACGGGGTTCCTCTTTCCCGTTGAAAGCAACAGCGTGAATGCTGCCTTTCCTGACGTCGGTGTAGACCACCACACTGCCGTCGGGCGACAGCAGGGGGCGCTGGTACGAACCGGGCCCGGGCAGAAGAACACGCTCAGTGCCTTCATCCGAGTCGAAGACGATCAGGGAATGCTGGTCGCCACGCAGATAGACGTCACGCGAGGCCCCGGGCAGAGTTCGGGTCCACACAATACGGGTGTGTGAGTCAAAAAATCCGGCCGCTTCCGGCTGCTCCTGCTCCTCCTGCGTTGCTTCGTTCGGAGTTAAAGTCCTCGGTGCATCAGGGCGGCAGCCAGTTCCGAGGCCCAGTCCTAAAAGAAGCACCAGCAGCAGTGCCGGACTTCGGCCCGAATGGCTCGGCCTACCCCGGGAACGTTCTCGGGCGAACATCACTGTTCGGACGCCTTCTTCTTGGCAGGCTTCTTCTTCGGCTTGCTTTCTTTTTTCGCAGCTTCGGACTCGCTCTTCTTCGAACTCGTTTCCCCGGCTTTCTTTTCCCCGGCCTTGTAAGACTCGCTGCGATACTCGGTCTCGTAGAATCCGTCACCCTTGAAGATGATTCCAGCACCCGTCCCCAGAAGCCGCTCGACCTTCCCCCGACAGCCCTTCTGCGGGCACTTCGTCAGGCGCTCGTCATTCATGGACTGGAAGAACTCGAATTCGTGTCCGCACTTCTTGCACGCGTAGTCGTAGGTCGGCATTTTTGCTGGATAGGTAAAGGCTGGGCGCGCACTATCCCGCTCCCCGCTCTCTTTGCAACGATCCGACTCGGCTTTGAACGACTTCCTTTCCGAGGAAACCAAGCACTCTCCCACTGTTGACGCTCCCTGCGATCCGCCGAGAGTGCCGCCTATCGCGATTCCTGATTGATCGATTTCTAGCATGAAGCCACTACCCCTCGCTTGCCTATCCGTTTTTCTTCTTCTGCCGCTCGCCTCCTGTGAAAAGCAGAGAGTCGCCGATGCGCCTGCCTCCCCTGATTCTGCTGACTCGGGATCCTCCCCGGATTCGGCAGATCGGAAGACAGTCGTCCGCGCTCCCGTGATCATTTCCGACGATCCGAGTGTCGCCCTCCGCGATGCACTGGTCCGCTACACCGATGCCGCAGGCAGCGGGCAGTGGGAAGCCATGCTCGACATGACCTACGCGGCTCGCTTCGAGCACACTCCGAAGCAGGAACTGCTCAACTACCTGAAAGGGACGGAGGCCAATGGAATTCGCCTCCGCACCGCCTCGACCCGCATCAACGAGATCTCCACGCCCACCGTTTCGGGTAAAGAACAGTTTATCCGGGCCGAAACCGAGGCCGATCAGACGATGGAACTGATTCGTCCCCAACTCCGCACCCCGGAGTATCTCGACCGTACCCAGGCCCAACTGGTGGCTGCCTGCGGACCAGACTCCGTGCGCTTCGAGGAGGCCACCAACACCTTCCACTTCACTTCCACCCAGACCCTGGTGGGGATCGCCCCCGAAGGGTCCAACGACTGGGGCTTCCTTCCGCTCGACTCTTTCACCGCCGAGAAAGGACTCGTCCCGATGGACATCCTTGCCAAATGGGTGGCCGAGAAAGTGCCAGCCAAGAGCAGAGAGGTGAAGCCGGCCGGTGCCGTGGATTGACACCGTGCCCGCCTCCGTCGAGACTATCTCATCTCATGGCCCGTCGAAGCAGCAACGGCTCCGCTCCGGAAGTTTCTCTCTTTCCCTTTCTCAGCATCCTCGCATGCCTGATTGGTGCCCTCGTGCTTATGATCACCGCGATGGTCGTTTCCACTGCGACCGACACCGGAGGTCTCAGTCCCGAGGACTTTGAGATGGCCGTGACCTACAAGAAGCTCTCGGATGAGAAAAACGACAAGGAAGCCGAGAAAGACCGCCTCCTCACCATGATCGAGGGCGTCGACAAGGAGAAGAAGAAGCTGGCCGAGGTGAACCGTGAAATCCTCAAGCTCAACGAGGAGGTCAAACTCAACAAGGAGCTCAAAGAGAGAGGAGAGATCAACGACGAGGACCAGCAGAAGCGCGATCTTCTTGCCGAGGAGAAAAAGATGCTGGTGACGGAGCAGATTCCCGAGCACACGCTCGAGATCAAACGCCTCCAGGAGGAGATCGCCAAACTCGACGTCAAACCCACCGCGCCACCGCCCATGATCGTCCCGCCCTCCGGTTCGGGGCTTCCCGACGGCACGGAAATCTACTTTATTGAGTCCGGTTCCGGCGCCATCAACGTCCTCGATCGCTCCGGCAAGAGTATACTTCGCGTGCCCCTCGCCGCAGTGCCCACCAACAGTCAGTACGCCGCCTACCTGCAGGAGATCAAGAAGCGGGGAGCCAAAGCCCGCATCTTCTTTCTCGTCCGTGAGGATGGTCTCGGAGGCTACAACAATGGCGGCGGACTCGCCCAGATGTCGGGGATCAGCGTCGGTAAACTCCCCGTTCCCGGCAAGGGCCCCGTGGATCTCCGCCTGTTCGAAAAGTACGCCGGCCCGCCGGTCACCATTCCCGAGCCTGAGCCCGAACCAGAGCCCGAACCGCCGGCCGCCCCTGAAGCCGAGGCAGGCCAGGGCCCCGAGGGCAAGGGCAAGGGCAAGGGCAAACAATAGTCTCTCTCCCCTGTACCTTCCACCATTCCGCTCAAAATCTCCCCATGGCACGCCGCAGTAAAATCGACGAAGCTGGAGTCAATCTTGACTCCCTCATGGATGCGCTCACCAACGTAGTCGGCATCCTCATCATCGTCTTCATTCTGGTCCAGTTGAACGTCGCCGAGGCCGTCCAGAAGGTGCTCAGCGATCTCCGGCAGGTTACCTCGGAAGAACTGCAGGGCATGCAGACCGACCACGAAAGCGTCTCGGAGCAACTCGTGCAGGTGATCGGCGATTGGGAAGAAGCCGAGGAGGCGGCACCGGTGGTGGCCGAGAGCCTCAAGCTCAAGAACCTCGAAGAAGAGGGCCTCAGGAAACAGGCCTACACCAAAGTCGAATTCGAGGAGCGCAACAAGCTGCTCGCCGAGATCGCCCAGCTGGAGAAGGAACTCATACCCGTAAGGGAGAAGGAACTCGAACTCGGCAGCGAGCGGGAGCGGCTTGCCGCGCTTCTCGCCAACGTCAAGCCCGCCGAGGAGATCGCCGCCCTTGAGATCCGCATGCCGAACCCTCGGCCGATTCCCGAGAACGCGCTGGTCTACAACTTCTGGGTGGCCCCCGATCGGATCGTCTACCTCAACGAGAAGGAATACCTAGAGCAGTTCGAGGAAGAGTTCGAGCGGATCCGCAGGGAAGTGAAAGTCTCCGAGCGACCGGGCCGAGGCAACGATGCCAAGCCCATTCCCATTTACGACGCCACCCAGACCGCCGACTACATGAAGGACAAGGGACGCCTCGGCAGCCGTGACGTCGTCTCCGAGATCGTCGTCAATCCCACCTCGACCCGACTGACCAACCGTCTCAGCATCGCCGAAGAGGGCGGGGAAACCATCGCCGAGATCAGGAGTCAGGCCTCCACCTTCCAGAGAGCCTTGAGGAAGATCAAAAGCGAGCCGAACAGCATCGTCATGTTCCATGTCGATCGAGCCGCCATCGAGACCTACCTGACCGTGCGCCGCTACGCCGACGCTGTCGAAGTACCCGCCGGCTGGAAGATGCATTGGACCCCGTTCTACCAGCAGCAAGTCGTCAGCATCGAAGTCCAGCGCCTCAAGGAACCCCCGCCCCCCAAGGAGGGAGCCACCTTCCGTGTCGACGCCCCCAAGGATGGACTCGACTAGGCTGTCTGGCGGTTCTCGCCACCGACACCTGATCGCGTAGCAGACTTCTTTCTCCGGGTTGGTTCCATAGCCTGCTGATGACGGAACACTCACCCAAAAATCCCCGGGACGAGGAGGAGTCCGAGGAAGAGATGCGGGAACTCTACGACTTCGAGGAAGAAAGTCGGCGGCGTCCCGTCGGGCCCGTTGGTCAGATCTGGGGATTCGTTTCCGAGAAAGGTCGCTGGTGGATGATCCCCATCCTCATTGCTCTGCTCTTGGTGGGTCTCCTTCTCGTGCTCGGCAGCACGGGCGCGGGGGTCTTCATCTACCCGCTCTTCTAGGTTCTCGGCAAGGTGGGGCCGGCGTCGCGGGCCGGTCGCCGTGCCTTGCAGGTTACGCGAGGCGGTCGCCGGGCGCTCCCTTCGGCGGGTCCGGAGGCCCGCGCCCTACCTTGGCTCGGTGGTCGGCGAAGGGTAGGGCCGGGCGTCCGACCGGCCGTCGTGGCTCGCAGGCAACGCAAGACGGTCGCTGGGCGCTCCCTTCGGCGGGTCCGGAGGCCCGCGCCCTACCTTGGTCCGACTCTCAATAACAAACAGTAAACTCGGTCGTGTTTGCCGATCTACGCGCCGACCAGAAGACGGGCCGGGTTCTCGATGCACTCCTTGACCCGAATCAGGAAGGTGACGGCTTCCTTGCCGTCCACGACGCGGTGGTCGTAGCTCAGTGCGAGGTACATCATCGGACGAATCTGAACTTCATCGCCAACGGCGACAGGGCGCTTCTGGATCGTATGCATTCCAAGAATGCCGCTTTGAGGAGGGTTAAGGATCGGGGTGCTGAGAAGGGATCCGTAGATGCCCCCGTTTGAAACGGTGAAGCAGCCGCCCTGCAGATCTTCGATGCCGATCTTGCCTTCACGGGCCTTGCCGGCGTAGTCGGCGATCGACTGCTCGATCTCGGCGAAAGACTTCTCATCACAGTCGCGGATCACGGGGACAAAAAGGCCTTTCTCGGAGCCGACCGCGACGCCGATATCGTAGTAGTGATTGGTGATCTGGATGTCGCCCTCGAGTCGGGAGTTGATCGACGGGATCTCCTTGAGTCCCTCGACGACGGCCTTCAGGAAGAAAGACATGAAGCCCAGCTTGATGCCGTTTTTCTCGACGAACTTTTCCTGCACTTCCTTGCGAAGCTTCATGATCTCCGTCATGTCGGCTTCGTTGAAGGTGGTGAGAATGGCGGCTTCGTGCTGGGCCGACTGAAGGTGGGAGGCGATCTTTCGGCGGAGCGGGGAAAGCTTTTTCCGCGTCTCACGCTCACCGCGGTCGGGAGCAGGAGTCGACGTGGACGCAGGTGATGCCTTGGCTTGAGGAGTCGGGGCCGGAGCGGGAGTCTCTTCGACCTCCACCTTCGCAGGCTTTTCTTCCGCTGCCGCTGCGGGTTCCGCCGCTTTTTTGGCCGGGGCTGGCTCTGCCTTCTCCTTTTCCTCTTTTGCTTTCGCTGGAGCGGCAGCTTTGCCGCTCCCCTCCTCGATGGAGCCGACTAGCGTACCGATCGCGACTTCCTCGCCTTCGGCGACGATGATCTTGAGCGCGCCGTCCTTTTCGGCGACGAGTTCAGAGGAGACCTTGTCGGTCTCGATGGTGAGCAGGAGGTCGCCTTTGGCGACGGCTTCCCCGTCGCCTTTGTGCCATTGGGCGAGGAGGGCGGAGGTGATGGATTCGCCGACGGCTGGAATCTTGATTTCCATGATGCTGAGAAGGTAGTTTCGGTTCGGAGAGGACTAGACGCTGAATGCGGATTCGACGACCATGCGCTGCTCGCGGTCGTGGACGGCCTTGGAGCCGGTGCTCGGGCTGGCGGCGGCCGGGCGGCCCGCATAGCGGAGCCGGACTTTGGTGTGCTTCTGAAGACGAGGGCCGACGAGGGACCAGGCGCCCATGTTGAGCGGCTCCTCCTGGCACCAGACCCACTTTTTGTTGGCGCGCGGATAACGCTCGGTGATCTTCGCGATGAGATCGTCGTGGAACGGGTAGATCTGTTCCAGTCGGATGATGGCGGTGTTCTTGATCGCTTTGTCGTTCCGCTCCTTGAGAAGGTCGTAGTAGACCTTGCCGCTGCAGAAAACCAGACGGGTCACGCGATCGCGCTTGTCGACGAGCTGGTCGTCGTCGAGGACCTCCTCGAACTTGGTTCTGCCGATGAAGTCCGCCTCGGAGGAGACTGCCTCGGGGTGGCGCAGCAGGCTCTTCGGATTGAACTGAATCAGCGGGATGCGGAACTTCCTTTTCATCTGACGGCGCAGCAGGTGGAAGTACTGGGAGGGCTTCGTGAGGTTGGTGATCTGCAGGTTCGATCCGGCGCAGAGCTGGAGGAATCGCTCCATGCGGGCCGAACTGTGTTCGGGGCCCTGCCCTTCGTAGCCGTGAGGCAGCAGCAGCGTGATGCCGCTCGGCTGACCCCATTTGGATTCGGCGGAGGCGATAAACTGATCAATGATGACTTGCGCGCCGTTGGCAAAGTCGCCGAATTGGGCCTCCCAGCAGAGAAGCATCTCGGGGGTCATCAGCGAGTAGCCGTAGTCAAAGCCGAGCACCCCGGCCTCGGAGAGCAGGCTGTTGTAGGCGCAGAAGCTGGCCTGTTTGGCCGCGAGGTTTCGAAGGGGGACGTAGCGCTCGCGCGTCTCGTTGTCGTAGAGGACGCAGTGCCGATGGCTGAAGGTGCCCCGCCGCACGTCCTGACCCGAGAGGCGGACGGGGATGTCTTCGGTGAGCAGAGAGGCAAAGGCGAGGGTCTCGGCGTGGGCCCAGTCGTATCCCTCCCCGGTCTGGGTGGCATCGGCGCGGGAGGCAAGGAAGCGCGTCTTGAGGATTCGGTGGGGCTGAAATCCCTCGGGCAGTTCGACCAGCTTGGCCCCGAGATCGCGGAGGCGCATCTTCGTGATGCCAGTGGTCGGGCTGCCGAATTCAAAAGGAGGCTGCTCGACGGCGGTGGTGCCTTCGAGTTCGTAGATCTTCGCGGGGCGCTGACCCGAGGTGCTCAGGGCCTCGAGTTCCTCGTGCTCTTTCTCCAGCTGCTTGTCGAGCTTGGCACGGATCCTGTCGGCCGCCTTCTCGGTGAGATCGCCGGCCTCGATGAGTTGATTTCGGAACAGCGTCGCCAGGGTGGGATGCGAGGCGATGATCCGCGAGCCCAGCGGCTGAGTGAAGGCGGGTTCATCACCTTCGTTGTGACCGTGGCGGCGGTAGCAGACGATGTCGATGACGACGTCGCGCGCGAATTTCTGACGGAACTCCAGAGCGAGTCGGGCAGCAAAAATCACGTCGAGCGGACTGTCGCCGTTCACGTGGAGGACGGGTGCCTCGATCATCTTGGCGACGTCGGTACAGTAGTCCGAGGAGCGAGCGTCCTCCGGCATCGTCGTGAAGCCGATCTGGTTGTTGACGACGATGTGCACGGTGCCTCCGGTGCGGTAGCCGGGGAGCTGGCTGAGATTAAGGACCTCGGCAACGGACCCCTGGCCCGCGAAAGCAGCATCGCCGTGGATGAGCAGGGGGAGGACCGCGTCACGGGTCTCGGTGTTGTTCAGATGCCGCTGTCGGGCGCGCGCCTTGCCTTCGACCACCGCGTTCACCGCCTCCAGGTGGCTCGGGTTGGCAGCGAGATAGATGTCGACGTTCTTGCGGGACTTGGTGCGGCGGCGCTTGGAGAAGCCGAGGTGGTATTTCACGTCCCCATCGCCGGAGACGAGGTCGGGGACGTAGTTGACGCTGAACTCGTGGAGCAGCGTCTGCAGGGGCTTCTTGAGAAACGAAGCGAGCACCGAGAGGCGTCCGCGGTGAGCCATGCCCATGACGATCTCTTTCACGCCGAGTTCGGGCCCCTGCTCGAGGATCGACTGGAGAGCGGCCATCATTCCTTCACCGCCTTCGATGGAGAATCGCTTCTGGCCGACGTAGCGCCGGTGCAGGAAGTGCTCGAAGGCCTCGGGCTCGGTGATCCACTCGAGTGCCTGGGCCTTTTCCTCCCGGGTCGGAGCGGGTGCGTCGATGCGGGTCTCAATCCGTTCGCGGAGCCAGTTGCGCACTTCCGCGTTGTGGATGTGCATGAACTCGAAGCCGATCTTCGAGCAGTAGGTGGTGCGCAGGAGCTCGATCATCCGGCGCAGCGTCATGACCTCACCACCCCGGTAGAACTGGGTGCGGACTTCGCGGTCGAGGTCGGCTTCGGCAAAGCCGAGAGCATCGAGCTGGAGGAGCGGCTGGACCGGGGCCGACTCGGCGAGCGGGTCGGTGCTCGCCTCCGTGTGGCCGAGGGTGCGGAAGTTGTAGACCAGCGAGACGATCTTGGCGCGGAAGGCGAGTTCGTCCTCGCTTGGGGGAGCAACTGCGCCAGCGCCCCCGCTGCCGGATACCGAGGAAGAGAGGTTCGGCGCGGGCTGTGCCATGCCCAGTTCAAAGCCCTCGAAAAAGGTCCGCCAGCTTTCCTCCACCGAGTCGGGGTCCGCCTTCCACTCGGCGTATTTTTCTTCAAGGAGGGCGGCGTTGGACCGAGCGGCGACGTTCATGGGATGGCGAGCGGGAGCAGGTGCGGTGATACCTTGCGCGAAAAGCGGAGGGGAGCCAGTGAAAGCGGGAGAAATCGGAAGACGACTCCCGAGCCGCATCATGAATCTGCTTCATGAATTGCCATGGCTCTGTCTTCGAGCTGAATCGACGCCTGGCCGGTGCCAACAGACTCGACCCAGTCTCGGCTTCCTGTTATATTGCCACCAAGACCGTGCCTGCCTTAAGGTGGAGCGTGACGTCCCGGCGCGCTGGCGTTGCCAGAGGAAGAGGGGCGGGCTTCGCCCTAAACTCGCCGGGGACGTCGAGTTCCACCTTCAAGGCAATACTAGCCCAGTTTCTGGTGCGCCTCGCGGATCAGATCCTCGGTCTCGGTCCAGCTGATGCACTTGTCGGTGATCGACTGTCCGTAGGTAAGTCCGTCGAGACCGCTTTTGAGCTTCTGCGCGCCTGCCTCGATATTGCTCTCGAGCATGGCGGCGACGATCGAGCGCGTTCCGCTGGCCCGCTGCTCGACGATGGACCGAAAGACGCCCCCCATCTTGCGGTCGTCCTTGCCGCAGTTGGCGTGGCTCGCATCGATCATGATTCGAGGGTCGAGGCCATGCTTCTGGAGCAGCGCCTCGGTAAAGGCGACGTGCTCGGCGCCGTAGTTCGGTCCGCTGGACCCACCGCGGAGGATGATGTGGCAGTTCTGGTTGCCCTTGGTCGTGACCTGAGAGGCCTGCCCCGTCTCGCTGACCCCGAGGAAGATCTGCGGGGCGGCTGCGGCCTGGATCGCGTGGATGGCGACGTTGATCGTTCCGGGCGTCGCGTTCTTGAAACCGACCGGCATGGAGAGTCCCGAAGCCATCTGCCGATGCGTCTGCGACTCGGTCGTGCGCGCACCGATGGCACACCACGAGACGAGATCGGCGATGTACTGGGGGGTGATCGGATCAAGCAACTCGGTGGCCGTCGGGACCCCGAGATCGACGACCTCGGCGAGGAAGCGTCGTGCCATGCGAAGGCCGGTGGGAATGTCACAGGAGTCGTCGAGAGCCGGGTCCATGATCAGACCTTTCCAGCCGACGGTGGTGCGCGGCTTTTCAAAATACACTCGCATGCAGAGGAGAATCCGGTCCTTGACCTCCTCCGCCAGACCCGCGAAGCGCTGGGCGTAGTCCTTGCCCGCCTCGACGTCGTGGATGGAGCAGGGGCCGGCGATGACGAGGAAGCGATCGTCGTCACCGAAAAGGACTTCGTTGATCTCCTTGCGAGACTTGGCGACGAAGGAAGCCATCGCGTCGGTGCGGGGAATCTCCTCGAGAAAGGAGGTGGGCCCCACGAGCGGGAGGTAACTGTCGATATTAAGGTCGGAGACGAGCATGGCGGTCGCTGACTAGGAACCAAGGTAGCCTCGCTGACAACTGCCATTGCCGCAGAGGGCCGTTTTTGCCACGATCAAGGCCCGTGGCCGATACTTTCACCCCCGACGAGCGCTCCCGGCTCATGAGCCTGATCCGGAGCCGAGACACCAAGCCGGAGAGGGCGGTGCGCTCGTTGCTGCACCATCTTGGGTATCGCTTCACGATCTCGGGCCCCCGCAACCGGAGGCTGCCGGGCAAGCCGGACATCGTGCTGCCCAAGTTTGAAACAGTCATCATGGTGCACGGCTGTTTCTGGCACCGACACCCGGGCTGCCGCCTCGCCTCGACGCCCTCCACCAACGCCGAGTTCTGGCAGAATAAATTCGACCGCAACGTCGCCCGAGATGCCAGGGTGCGGAGGAAACTCAACCAGCAGGGCTGGTCGGTCATGGTCATCTGGGAATGTCAGACCCGCACCGTCGACGGACTCGAGAAGATCGCCGCCCGCCTGCGTCGAACGTTGAGCGGCACCAAAATCAGCTACGCCGCCTCTCCCGAAAAGACGGCTGCGCTGCGAGTGGCGGAGAAGGCCCGCAAGGCTCCGAGAAAGAAAATCCGCAAGGTGGAATCGCCCGGCAAGCACGATGCGAGATGAACAGGCGCAGTGCACGTGCTACCTCTTGTCGTGGCCAACACCGACGCACCGCACAGCCCCAGCCGTTTGGAGAAAATGGGGCGCCTTGCCCGGCGACCTCTCTTCCCGATGGCGGTGCTCGTGGTCGTCTCCCTGCTCGTGAAGGAGTGCTATCCGCTGTCGCCGTTTCCGATGTATTCGAACCTCGCCAACGGGGCGCATTACTTCTACCTCACGGACGGAACCGACCAGCCTCTTGCGCTGAAGCCGAACTTCGCCGTTTCCGGCTCCGACCTGAAGAAGAAGTACCACGCCTACCTCAACGAGGTGGGGCGTGAAAAGGGGATCGAAGATGCCTACACTCTGGGGGACGCCGAGCAGGAGGAGGCTGGCCGACGCCTCTTCGACGAGCTTCTTGTCCGCGCGGCGAAGCGGGACGACTGGCAGGAGTCCGACACGGAGGAAATGAAACTCATCCGCGTGCAGATACGTCGCGAGACTGGTGAGATCGTGCAAGACCGGCGCACCGTGCTTCGGCAGACCATCCGCCCGGTGACGACACCATGAAGCGCTTCCGCGAATGGTGGCGCCGCGGCTGGAAGGTCCCCGACTATCACTGGGTCGAACTCCTCATCATGCGCATCGGCCTCGCGGCGGTGGCATGGATTTCGCTGGTCGGTGATTCCACCTTTCTGCTGCATGAAGGCCAGCCGCACCCGCAGGGAATCGCTCACTGGATCCCTCTGAGCTGGCTTTCCGACGCAGCCACCTACGGCGTTGTGAAGTGGATCTTCATCGGAGCCCTCGTGGTGTACGTCTCCGGTCAACTCTCTCGGATCGCTCTCCCGGTGGCGACCCTGATTCACGTTCTCGTGCACACCCTGCACAACTCTCAGGGAGCCACCCACCATCATGCCCAGATCGTCTCGCTGGTGCTCCTCGCTCAATGCCTGACCCATTGGTGGCCTTCCCTCTGGAGTCTCTTTCAGCGGCTCAAGGGGTCTGATCGCGTGTCTGGATGGGTGTGGTCGCAGGGGCGGCGGGTCGAGCAGTGGGCCGTCTGGTTCTCGCTTCAGGCCATCGCCGCGACCTATCTGCTTGCGGCGCTGTCGAAGCTGATCAAGTCCAAGGGAATCTGGGCCTTCCAGAGCCACAACATCGTCGTCGAGATGGTGAAGACGCACTGGCAGAACTTCTATTCCCGACTCGAGCATTCGACGGACCCCGAGGCCCTGGCTCGGATGAACTTCCTTCTCGATAATCCCAACGCGGCCCGACTCATCCTCGGCGGCGGACTGGCCCTCGAGCTGTTTGCCTTTCTCATGCTCTACAACCGCGCGACGGCCTTGGTCGGCGGCCTGCTGCTCATCTCGATGCATCTGGGGATCGGTTTTCTCATGAAGCTTCATTTCCCCCACAACGAGCAACTCCTGCTGTTGTTCGCGGTCAATCTTCCCTTCTGGCTCTTCTTCGTCTGGTGGCGTAGGGATCGCGTCCCTTCCTCATGAGCCTTGACATCCAGGTGCTCGGTCGCCCCGGCCGTGACAATGCCCTCTATCTGCGCGTCGATTCGGGCCAGCATATTTCGCGGCTGCTTTTTGACTGCGGGGAGGCCTGTCTCTATGCGCTGAGCCGCGGTGAGATTCAGGACGTCGACGAGGTCTTTTTTTCGCACTTCCACATGGATCACGTCTGCGGGTTCGACACGCTTTTTCGAGCCAACTTCTCGCGCGGACTCCACGTGTGGGGCCCCCCGGGGACGATCGACGTCATGCATCATCGCTTCCGCGGGTTCCTCTGGAACCTCCACAAGGGGCGCGGCGGACAGTGGTCGGTGCACGAAACCGATGGAGTGACGCTCAAGGGTGCTCGTTTCCGGTTGCGGGAAGCTTTCGAGACAGCTCATCGGGATACCGACCGCCCGCTCGACGGCAACCTCGTGCAGCGTCGCGCTGACTACGAGGTCCGTGCCATCGCGCTCGATCATCGGACCATTTCGATGGGATGGAGAGTCAACGAGCCGAAGCGTCTCAACGTCGATCCCGACCGGCTCCAATCCTGCGGCATCGCACCCGGCCCCTGGCTCCAGAAGGTCAAGAATTTCGACGAGGCCGACGACGTTCTCGTCGAGGCGGGCGGCAAAGAGACCGCGCTCGGTGAGCTGCGGGAAAAGCTGCTGGTCGAGAGCGGAGGGGACTCCGTCGCCTACCTCACCGACTTCCGTCTGGACGCCGACGCCCGGACCCGGCTGATTCCCTTTCTCGACGGCTGTCACACAGTCATCTGCGAGGCGCAGTATCTCGGAGAGGAAGGCGAACTCGCTTCACGAAACTATCACTCGACCGTGGAGGAGGTGGCCGAACTCGCCAAGGCGGCTGGGATCAAGCGCCTGGTCCTGTTCCACCTCTCCGACCGGTACCAGCGAGATCAGTGGCGGGAGATGCTGGCACGGGCTCAGGCCATTTTTCCGGCCACGGAATTCCCCGAGCACTGGCGTGATCGCCTTGGGGTTTAATGCGTGGCCAAGGCGCTGAACCAAGTGAGGAGTCACTTTATCGTTTGGTGGATTTTTCACTCAATCAGAATGACCCTCCTCGTCTCGCGTACACCGCTTAGGGGCCCCTGCTGAAGCGAGGGTCGAGCCGCTTCGATGAAAGCGAGTGCTTGCAAAACCGTTTGTGGAGGTTCCAGCGAGATAGTAACCTCGCCGATGACGAAGCGACTCGGATATCTCGTTGTTGCGGGCTTAGCCTCAGCTGGCTGGGCTTCTGGGCAGACCTACGCCGCAGAGCCGATCTACGGCGCGCCCGTCATCGGTGCGGACGGTGACACGGCCACCATCAGCGGGACCTGGGCACCTGCTGGTCTACCCTGTGGACCACTCAATTTTTCCCTCAACCTCGCTCTTGACGAGAGTGGAGCTAGCCCAGGATCGGACTACTTCCTCATATCCAGGTACGGCGGCATAGGTATCAACAGTTCCCAGGCGACCAATGGCGACACGCTGTCCACCGGTTTCCAAGTAGATGGACTGGACTTCGCTACGGGACCTTGTGCCGAATTTACCTGGGACGCGGGTCCTTTCATCACGGGACAGCGGGGCTTGTCCTTGTTTTATTGGGTCAAGGCCGGGTTCGATCGCGAAGAGGTCAATTTTCCTGAGTCGAGCAACTCGTTTGATATCGACTGGACGATCAGTCAAAGGCCCGGCTACACGCGCGTCCTGTTCCACACCGACCTTTTTTATATCCCTGGAAGAGCCACAGACATTTGGTCGGCCACTCGCACGCCCGAGCCAAGTTCGTCGCTGCTCGGTGGATTGTTCGGGGGCCTGTTGTTGCTTCGGCGTCGCCGATAGCGGTCGGCACGACTTGTGCGCAGCCTAGGAGTGCGACTCGAGCAGACTACGCCGCTGAGTTCTTCACCACCGCCTCGAGACGGGCAATCTCTTCGGAGGCTGACTTGAGGCGGGTCGCAAGAATCTTCGCGATCGCCTCGTACAGAGCCGCGTAAAACGAAGGGTCCTCCTCGAGCGGCTTGATGTCTCGCAGAAAGCGCTGGTCCACGGCAAGACAGACCGCGGTGGTGACCGCGACCACGCTGGCGGAACGGGCCTCTCCGTCTACGGCGGCGATTTCTCCGAAGATCTCCCCGACCTTGCCCATGGTGGTGATCGACTTGCCGTTCTTGCGGATTTCAATCTCCCCGCTCAGCAGAATGAAAATTCGCGAGGTGTCAGCTCCTTCGCTGATGATCTCGTCACCCGGATCCGCCTCGACCAGGCTGCTGATGTGCAGAAGCTCGTCTCGATGGTTATCCGCGAAAGACGCCAAAAACGGGGAGTTCTCGATTTCCTGGGGAAGCGTTCCTTCCTGATGGATGTAAGCATATTCTTTCACGACGTGGGAGGATAGAAAAAGTCTGGCAAAGGTGAAAGAAAAATCGGTTTGCGGCAGCTATTCTTCCAGAAAGGTTGCACTCAGAGCCTCGGCCTTGGCGCTGTCGATCTCGCCCTTGAACACGTGGAGACGGTAATCGACCTCAAGAGGCTTCTCCTGCGTGGCTTCGGCAACAAAGTAGGAACCGAAGCGTCCGTAGTCACGCTCGCTGAATCGGGCCGGCTTCGGGTTGCTGGGCCGGTCGAGGTAGAGCGTAGTGTAGCGCTGGCCTCCCACCACGAAACTCATTGCCTTCCAGGCCAGGTCACGGGTCGTCTCGTCGTCGAGCTTGGCGGACCAGTTGATCGTCGCTCCTTCCTCCCCCTTGCCGCTGCCGGGGCGGAGGAAATAGGTCTCCCTGGCAGTTTTTTCGTGCACCTCGTTGGCGGCACGGAACTGGAAGCCCGCGTGCTGCGGGTCGCCGTCGAGCTTGAGCGGTCCGTGAAGCGGACTGAGCTTCGAGTGAAAATCGATGATCAGCGTGTCCTCCCCGGGGGTGAAAGTGAGTTGTCGCTCCTCGTGCGCAAACACGCCGTTGGCATCCGAGATCCAGTGGATGAGGACCTTCTGGCGGGCTGCGCCGTCGACTTCCCCGGACTCGAGAGTCTGGGCGTGTTGCTGGTAGGCCCTCTTGCAGTGCCAGGTATCGACGCCCTCCTTGTCCCCGCTCTCGGTGGTCAGTGTCGTCTTCGAGAAGCCGTAGTACACTCCGCGGTGATGAGTGAACTTTCCGCCCGCTCCCTTGGTGAGGAAGTCCTTTCCGTCGAAATCGTAGACCTGATGGAAAGGTTTGTAGGTAGCCTCGCGGTTGGCGGGGTCCATGGGTAGATGGACGTACTGAGCCATCTTGCGGTCTCCGGCGACGAGATCGAGGAGGCCGTCGCCGGCAGGGCGCCACGTCAAGGATCCGGCCTCCTGAGCGGCAAGCGAGGAAGTGATGAGGCCGAGGGCACCCAGAGTGATCGTGCGATAGAAAGCCGTCAGCATATGATCACCCTAGGAAGATCGGCGCAACGGAGCAAGCGATGCCGTCGGTCTAGGGGGGGAGCAGTAAATGGCAGAAGGTAGCCGCGCTCGTCAGAGCGTAGAGGCGTTGCCTGAGGAGGCGCGGACAAGAGGCTACGCTTCCACCTTCTTCACGAAGGCGGCTACATCGCGAGCGACCTCATCGAGTCCGACAGACTCCTAGAAGAAGAAAAGGAGCGCGAGCACGAGCACTCCGAGGCAGGCGGTGATCCCGACGGCGAAGGCGCCGAGGCGGCTCTGGTTGAAGAAGTCCTCCCGCTTGGCAGTAAGCGCTTCACCCCGGATTCCCTGGGCGACCCAGATGGGAACGAGCGCTGCCGCAAAGATTCGCGACGGCGCCGACTGGGCAAAGGAACTGATTCGGGGCACCAGTCTGCCGATCACGCCCTGATAGGTGACCGCGTTCAGCCCATTGAGCACTTTGCCGACGACCCTTTGCAAAAGTGGCCCTCCCTTGCGGTAGAACCAGTCGGTGTCGAGGACGATGGTGTCCGTCCGCTTCAGCCACTTGATCCAGACAAAGAAGGTCAGCGCGGAGAGAAGCAGGAGCTGCAGCTGGGTGATCACCTTCTCCGGTTTCCAGGCGCTGAAATCGTAGCTGCCATGGTTGGGAAGAAGTGCATAAAGGGGCTTCGGGAAAAGTCCCAGCGCGATGCAGAAGAAGGCGAGGATGCCCATGGCCCAGATCATGTGCCGAGGGGCTTCCTCGACCTTGTGGCCCTGGTCTTTGGCGAAGAAGACGAAGTACGGGAACTTGATGCCGGCGTGAAGGAAGACGCCGGCAGAAGCGATCTCGAGAATAAACCAGGGCCAGAAGTGATGCTCGTAAGCGGCTCCCGCGAGGATGATGGTCTTGCTGGTAAAGCCACTGGTCAGCGGCACGGCGGAAATGGCCAGTGCCCCGATGCAGCCGAGCCACAAACTGAGCGGCATCGATTTGTAGAGCCCGCCAAGATCGGTGCACTTGCTCTTGCCCACGCGGTAGAGCACGGCACCCGCAGACATCCAGAGAAGCGATTTATAGATGATGTGACAGAATGCGTGCGCGATGGCGCCGTCGAGACACATCGCCGTTCCGATCCCGACTGCGCAGACCATGAAGCCCACCTGGTTGATGATCGAGTAGGCGAGAATCCGGCGCATGTCGTTCTCGAGCAGCGCGTAGACGATTCCGTACAGAGCCATGAAGCAGCCGACCGTGATGAGGATGTCCCAGCCGGGATAGCCCCGGATGAGAGCGTAGACGGCCGTCTTCGTGGTGTAGGCACTCAGGATGACCGATCCGGTCACGGTGGCTTCCGGGTAGGCATCGGAGAGCCAGGCCGAGAAGGGCGGGGCAGCGGCGTTCACGAGGAAGCCGATCAGGATCAGCCAGGTGCCGAGATGCTTGTCGGTTTCGGGATTGAATCCGTCGAAGGCGATCGTCCCGCTATGGTTGTAAGTGATGACGATTCCAGCGAGGAACAGCAGTCCGCCTAGAATGTGGACGAGCACGTAGCGGAAACCTGCGCCCATCGACCGGGAGCTTCGCCGGGCGAGGATCAGCATGGTCGAAGCCACCGCCATCACTTCCCAGAAGACGTACAGGGTGATTAGATCACCCGCGAACACGGCCCCCAGTGCACTGCCGATGTAGAACAGGGAGGAGACTTGCTGGTTGCTGTCCTTTACGTGAAACGCGAACACGAAGGCAGCGATCGCGTTGATCGTGAAGATGTACCCGAACGGCTTGGAATAGCCGTCCACGCGAAGCAGGGTCAGGTCACCGAAACCAGCCAGCCAGGAGACCGTCATGTGGTCCCCCTTTGGAAGAAGCGCCACGGCAATCAGAGCCACCATCGGCAGGGCAATGACGTAGAGGCTCCGCAGTTTCCCTCCCAGAAGAGGAACCAGAAGCGCTCCGAAGATCAACACGAAGGCAGGGTGCCAGATCACTGCTCTCCCTCCTTTCCATTCTTCTCGTAGTAGTCAGGGCGGACCTTGAGCACCAGTCCAAGAAGCTTGGCGACGAAGATCATGATCGTGCAGCTGACAAATCCGATGAATGCGTAGAATCCGAAGAAGCCGTCGACCCCGAATTTGCCTTTGCGGTCGAGCACGAAGAGTTCAGCGAGCACCGAGAGCACACATCCGACGAGGAGAAGCCGCATCAGCAACTTCTTGGTCGAGTCGCGGTAGACCCAGTCCTTTTCTGTCTCGGTATCGTCGCTCATGGCTGGTCTAGAAAGTCACGCCGCTGATCTGCCCGACGAGGGTCAGCAGGGTCTTGGGGAAGAAGAAGAGCAGCACGGAAAAGGTCGCGGTGATGCAGAGGGGCACGAGGCAAAAGATTGGGGCTTCCCTGACCTCGGCGAGGGCGGGCCCGGGCTCCTTGAAGAAGGCCTGGTAGACAATCGGCAGGAAGTAGGCGGCGTTGAGAATCGAGCTCACGAGGAAGACGACGAGGAGCCCGATTTGTCCGGCTTCCATCGTGCCCATCACCAGGTACCACTTGGAGACCAGACCACCGGTGAAGGGCAGTCCGATGACGCTGAGCGATCCGATGGCAAAGGCGGTCATGGTCAGCGGCATCCGGCGGCCGATTCCGACCATTCCGCTGACGTATTTCTTGTGGGCGGCGACGTAGATGGCTCCGGCGCAGAAGAAGAGGGTGATCTTGCCGCAGGCATGCATCGCGATGTGAAGCATGCTTCCGGTCACTGCGAGCGGGGACAGCAGCGACACCCCCAGGACGATGTAGCTGAGCTGTCCGATCGTCGAGAAGGCGAGCCTTCGCTTGAGATTGTCTTGGCTGAGCGCGATCAGGGAGGAAGTAATCACGGTGAAGCCCGCGATCCAACTGATCACGGTGGCCGCGTCGAACTGCTTCAGGAAGTCCGTCCCGAGCACTCCGGTGAAGATTCGGATGATGCAGAAGACGCCCACTTTCACAACCGCCACGGCATGGAGCAGGGCGGATACGGGGGTCGGCGCGACCATCGCGTTCGGCAGCCAGGAGTGCACCGGCATGACCCCGGCCTTGGCGAAGCCGAAGACAAACAGCAGGAGCAGGACCAGCACGGCCGTGCCGTCGAGCACGCCGTTCCAGTCGTGCAGTTCGCTGAAAGTGAGACTGCTCCCCGACTTCACGTAAAGGAAGAGCATCGCCGGCAGCGCGAACCCGATCGAGGTGCCGAGCAGGTAGGTAAGGTAGGTCCGTCCTCCGGAGCGCGCTTCCTTGTCCTGATTGTGCGTGACCAGCGGGAAGGTCGCCAGCGAGAGCATCTCGTAGAACAGGTAGAGCGTCAGCAGGTTGCCGGCGAAGGCCACTCCCAGCGTGGCGCAGAGGGAGACGGCGAAGAAGGCGAAGAACCTCGTCTGGTTCGGTTCGTTGTGGCTGCGCATGTAGCCGATCGAATAGACCGTAGTGACGATCCACAGCACCGACGCCACGAGGGCGAAGAGCATGCCCATGCCATCGACCCGGAATTGAAGCGGGACCCCCGGAGCAAGCGGGAAAAGAGTGCACTCGAGCTGAAATCCGGCCAGCACCTGAGGAAGCATCAGGAGGACGATGATCAGCTTGGTCGCAGCAGCCAGCAGGGTCCAGAACTCGCGGAGGTTCCGGTCCTTCTCACCCGTGAACACGATGAACGGCACCGCGCAGAGAGAGGCGAGAACGGCGGCCAATGGAAGCCAGCTGGGGAGGGCGTCGATCATGGGCCGGAAAGGACGGGGAGAGCCTGGCGAAGGAGGTCAGCGATGGGACCGTTGAAGAGTCCGACGACAAAGATCAGGACGATTCCGGCGTAGAGGGCGACCAGACCCGAGAGCGGTGCTTCCTCATACTCGGCGGGAGGCCGAGCGACCGCGTGTGCGTGCGGGCTGTCATCGGCGCCGGCTCCATGATCGTGGTGATCGGCGGATTCGAGATTGGCGGGGTAGTAGGCCTTCTCGAAGATGCGGAAGAAAAGAATCGCGTTGACCAGGCTGGAGAACAGCAGCGCCACGACGTAGCCGTAGTGTGATCCCTCGATCGCACCGCGAATGAGGTACCATTTCGAGAAGAATCCGCACGTCGGAGGCACACCGATCATCGACAGCCCAGCGAGCGCGAACCCGGTCATCGTGAGCGGCATCTTGCGGAACGCCCCGGCCAGCGAGTCGATGTCGTGGGTCTTGAATCGCCGCCAGAAGAGACTGGCTCCGATGAACAGGCAGAGCGTCATCAGCGCATCGCTGACAATGTGATAGGCCGTTCCGACCAGCCCCTCGGTGGTGCCGAGCCAGGCGCCGCCGACCATGTAGCCGACCTCCGCCACGATCAGGTAGCAGAGCATCTTCTTGAGCTTGGTCTGGGCGAGAGCCAGAAGCGATCCGGCCACGATGGCGCCCACCGCCAGCCACACGACGATCTGACTCCAGTCAAGGTGAGCGAAGACGTAATCGGCGCCGAAGACCCCGAACATGATGCGGAGCATC
>ENA-ORXT01001729-ORXT01001729.1-marine-metagenome-genome-assembly--contig:-NODE-1729-length-28171-cov-5.192425_pt1 | contig 28171 bp, 18 predicted proteins | sample MGYA00237868_ERZ511482 | MGnify/ENA metagenome assembly ERZ511482
GGTGCAGCCACTTGAATTGCTGTCGTCCAAGCGATTTCAGAACATCGTTCTGGAGCTGCGAAAGCACTATGATCGTATCGTGATTGATTGTGCTCCTACGCAGGCTGTATCAGATGCATTGGTGCTGAGCCGATATGCCGATGGCATCGTTTATGCGATCAAGTCTCATGAAACTTCACTAGATCTGGTCAAGCGCGGCGTGCAGCGTCTGAGGCAGGCTAAAGCGCATATTTCGGGCGTAGTCGTCACTCAGGTGGATATCGACAAGATCACCTCCTACGGTGGTGATTACTATTATCAAGGCTACTACGATTACTACGGCTATACCGATAAGGACAACGGTGCCGGTGAGCCCCGTAAGCAGAAGCGTGTCAGTTTGACGCAGGAAGAGATCTACGACCTGAAGCAGGATGACGCAGACGTGGAACTGGATCTTGACTGGGACAGCCCAGAACGAGCAGCTCGCGCTACTGGCAATTCTCGACAGGTGGCTGAAGAGTCTGACGAGTTCGACATGACGGCGCGAGTCAACGATATAGCACGCGAAAATTTATCAAAGCTGGCGACCGATTCAAACCAGCGCTCACGTAGACCCATGAAGGACGATCTGGATATTCTGTAATCAAGTGCCCTGGCAGTTGTAATGCTTTGACAGATTTGACCTGACCAGCAACAGATGTGGCTCCCTTCGGAGTCACATCTGTTTCCCATTGTTGTTCACTGGTGAACTGCGAATAGGTATCCGATAGGTTATCTTGTGGATGCAGCAGGGGTTAGTCGCCATATCGGCCTGATATATCCATCATGGCTAGGATTGAGCAACAGTACTGCTGTCGCCCCGCTAATCTGCACACTCACCCCGCTGATAGAGGTTACGCCACGTCCACTGCATCGACGTTGTCAGTCGGTCACTGTGCTAAGCACCCGATAGGCGCAAGTAGGCACTCCACAAGCAAGCCCATGACTTCAACGCGGTACCATTGAGCCGCTGCACCCTTGCAAAGGATGAAAAGGCACATGTGTGCTTCGGGGCGGTAACACCGCTAGCGAGTGTAACGCTCAGATGTTGGCTGGCGTGATCAGTGCAACGATCACCACTGTCACAATTGTATATATTAGCGTTATCACGCTAAATTCACACTGAACCCAACCAATTGATTGTCGCACTGAGCTAGTTTGCAGGCGCTCCTCACGTAGACTCTGGAAAGCGCGAAAAAACTGTAGGACGAAGTGTATTACTCAACTAAGAACCGCTGAGCTCTGTAGTTACAGCCCCCGTAGCAAACCAACGGTGTTTTCATTGCACAAAAACGGATTATGTTAATTTACTGGAAATTGGACCGATATTTCAAGCATCAGACTCGGAAGAAGTTAGTGCAAGATTTTACTTGGAGCAAGCGATATGTCAGAGTCTGGTTCTGTCAATCGGCAAATGAATAAACTGAAATCAAGTCTTAGCCGGACTTCAATGCTGCTTGCTGCCGCTATGGTTTTGCATGGCTGCGGAGAAGTAATTTCTGGAGTCGTTGACGATAAATCAAACTTTGATCAAAACATCATCTTGGGTAGCGGTGCAGGGCATGCCGTGTGTTTGTACTTGGGTGATGAAACTCATGATTTCGGTAGTGTGACCGATTCTGACTGGGATGGATGGGTGAGAGAATTCCATTTCTCAGTTGGTGAAGAGTTTCTAGCCGTCGATCAGCAAGATAAGGGTTCTATGGCACTGCGCCAGCGCTTCATTCCTTCATCGATCGGCACTGATCGAGCTGTCGCAGGTGCGCGACTACCGCCACATCGAACCTACAGACTGACCCAGTCGTTTTATTTCGAGCCTGGTTTTGAATGGGGTGGCAAGTATGAAGGGGGAAAGCTGGGGTTTGGCTTTGCCGGTGGCACCAGACCAACCGGAGGCACGGTTGACCATAACGGTTTCTCTTCTCGATTGATGTGGAGAGGTAATGGTGATGGGACTGGACGAATAGTCATATACTCGTACGCCGCCGATCGATCTGACGAATACGGAGAAGACATTCGATATGGTGACGTAAACGTTCCTATCGGCGAATGGTTCACAGTCGTCATGGAAGTGACAGCGAACTCTTCGCCGCAAGTGTCTGACGGCACTGTACGAGGTTGGATCGATGGCGAGTTGGTGCTAAATCGCCAGAACATCGGATGGCAGCTTTCAGGTGATACTCCGGTAGTTGATTATTTGTACTATTCGGGATTCTACGGCGGTGAATCAGGCGATTGGTCACCGAGTTCTACAACCTATATGAAGACACGGGATGTTTGTTGGGCTGCTGTGGTGGATGAATATTCCGGTATTGACCCTGACAATGGTCGCCTGGTTGTTGCAACTACCAAGAATCCCAACCGGTATCTGTCAAAATTGCAGAACTGGCTGAGTAGTTTCTGGTAGGTTTGGATTTCAGTAGCTTGGTTTCTGGATGCTTCTCACGAAAATCCTGATAAACATAAAAAATGATGGAAAATGTGAACTGTTCGATCACCAGCGATTGAATCATGCTCTTTAGATAGCCAGCGTTACATCGAAACCGTCCGTTGTTGTTTCTCTAACATTAATAGTGTCAATTTACTGGACGTTAGGCCGATACCTGCACCACATCACTTTAAAGGGTAGGTGGCACCATTTCGCTTGGAGAAAGCTCTATTCCAGGATGTGGTTCTACAAATTGGCCAATGAATATAATCACATCAAGTCTTGACAGGACTTTAGTGCTTCTCGCGGTAGCAGTGGTTTTGCAAGGCTGCGGAGAAGGGCAACCTACAGATGAAGCGAACACAACCCCTGACGCCATTCAGGCTGGTGTGGAGGTGCAATTAAATTCCTTCAGCACCAATACCGTGGACACGAACGATTCTGAAATTATTTCAAGTTTCGCGAGTACTGCTCTAGCAACCGGGAACCCTGAAGTTGGGCCAGACGCTGCGACTAGTACGGATACGGTTGTGATCATGAACGTTACACCAGTTGTACTTCCCGAAGTTGCTGTCGTAGAGGGTGACGTCGTTGCTGCGCTGACGGAGGAACAAACTACAGTGACGTCTGAGGAGTCTGAGATGACTCCCGCTAGCGAATTGCCAATAGTGGGCGCAGCTTTACCGGTCGAAACCACGTTGGTAACAACAGAGACACCTGACAGCTCCACTGTTGACGCTTTGGATTCTAGTGAAAACGAACCATTGCAAACAGGCAGTGATTCAGACGCTGATGTGACAGTAGTAGACGTACCTGGAGACTCAACTGTTGACTCTCTGGTTACGAGTGACAACGGACAGCTGCAGACAGGTAGCGATACAGACGCTGATGTGGCAGTAGTTGACGTTTCTGACAACGAAACTGTTGACGCTGAGGTTATTGTTAGCGAAAACGAACCATTGAAAACAGATAACAATGAGGTGATACCTGCTGATATAAATACGGGTTTATCAAACGATGAACAAAACATTATTCTAGGTAATGGAGCGGGTGATGCCGTGTGCTTGAACCTGGATGATGGCGATTTTGGTAGCGTGGCTGATTCTGACTGGAATAAGTGGCTGTCAGAGTTTCATTTCTCTATAGGAGAAGAGTATCTAACTGTAGAGCCACAAGATGACGGTTTTTCAGCATTACGCCAACGTTTTGTTCCTTCATCTATTGGTACTGATCGAGCCGTTGTAGGTGCACGACTACCCAAACAGCGAATCTACCGACTTACTCAGTCATTCTATCTCGAACCAGAATTTGATTGGGGAGGCTCCTATGAAGGGGGGAAGTTGGGGTTTGGGTTTGCCGGTGGTACTAAACCGACGGGTGGCACTATTGATCCTAATGGTTTCTCTTCCAGACTGATGTGGAGAGGTAATGGGGACGGAACTGGACGCATAGTCATATATTCGTATGCCGCTGATCGTCCTAATCAATACGGAGAAGACATTCGATATGGTGACGCAAACGTACCTATCGGTGAATGGTTCACGGTTGTGATGGAGGTGACGGCAAACTCCTCATCACAAGTTTCTGATGGCAGAATACGAGGTTGGATTGACGGTGAGTTGGTTCTGGATCAACAGAACATGGGGTGGCAACTTGCGGGTGGGGCTCCAATGATTGATTACCTCTACTACTCCGGGTTTTATGGAGGTAACTCAACCGCATGGTCGCCGAGTTTTACAACTCACATGAAAACACGAGATGTTTGCTGGGCTGCTGTGGTGGGCGATTATTCCGGGATTGATCCTGACAATGGTCGATTGATAGTGGCAACTACTGACAATCCTAACGATTTTCAGAATGATCCTTCGTTGGTGGATGACGGTCTGCGTGGCTTTGTGGGCATAGTGGAAGAATCATTGATAAACATAAGATCAGTGGCCCCGGTTGCACCACTCCTTGTTCAGCAATATTACGATGTAGCGATAGCTGAGTTAACGGCAATCGTAATAAACAGTAGCCAGGTTACCGATCAAACTCTATCAGTAAATCCTGTGCCCTTGCTTAGAAATGCAGCTGATCAATTGAATTTTGCTTCGACCGTTAGTGAAGGCGACAACGTGCAAGCAAAGGCGATATCAGGCGTCCAAGCAGCCTTGGGGATCGCGTTACTACGTTCTTCAGAGTTAGCAATTGCGGTAGTTGACAGTGCCATGAGCGCTAAGTCTTGTTCCGACATTGCAACGTCGCCCAACTGTGGTGTAGCGGATGATATTTCTGTTGAGATAAATTCGCTTTTAGAGAGTATCCAGCTCGAATCCACGCCAATGTATGAAAAATTCTATAATGCTGAAGCCATCTGGAATCGAAGTGTAGATGCATTGAACTCGTTGGACTAAGCGTGCGATAGCTAGCGTTGCAACTGGTGGCAGCTGGCAATTATTTGGTATAGTTGTGGCCCTGATCTGGGTGGACACGCTTTGATTGAGCAAAAAATACGTTCGGAAAACTCGAAAGCTTGGTAATGTTCAAGACTATCCGTCAGGCTAATCTATGTTGGATAGCACTTGTTCTGGTGCTCATGGTTACTCTTACGTTCGGCCTCTTACCGAGAGGCAGTTTCAAAGAAAACTGGCTCGAATGGGATGAGCTCCCATCGCGAACAGAATTCGGTGCATATGGTGTCGTGCATGGTGAGTTTCCTGATCTCTCAGCATTGTCAGATCATAGTCATGTGCTGATTTTTGATTTTGTTATAGTCCCGAGAAAATTCACTAGTGGTGAATTTAGAACCATGCTTCAGGTGGATTCCGTTGATGATCCAGAGCCTTTTATCATTGGGCAGTGGGAAAATCATCTCATCATCATGCAGGGTTATGACTTTGTTAATGCAGAAGGCCGAGCGAGACTAACTGTAGATATCGGAGAGTTTGTTGACCAAGAGCTGAATGTCAGGGTTAAGCTCAATCAAGACCAGAACGAACTTTTCTTGAATGGTCAGCTAGTCCGAAGCCACAGCCCCTCGAACTACGATTTAGTCAAGGAGGATGCACGGATCACTATCGGGAATTCGCCTGATGGAAAGCATGGCTGGTCCGGTGGTATAGAGAAATTTGACGTTACGCTGCTAGACCTGCGAAATGAACAAACAAAGCTACTGAGACGTTATGATTTTAACTCACGACCCGATGGCAGAATTATCGATTTATCAGAAAGTGCACAATCATTAAAGATCCCTAAACCCGGAAAATTCCCCGATAAGCGTATTCTGCAAATCGCAAGCTACGATAGTTTGATGGCAGACAACAAAGTCGACTTGGCGGTTAACTTCATTGGGTTCTGGCCCCTAGGATTTGTCGTTGCAATCGTGCTTGGGAACAAAATACCATTTCCACGTCGCTATATGGTTCCGGTTTGTGGCGCAACTCTTGTTGGCGCACTGGTCAGCTTCGGAATTGAAATAAGCCAGCCTTTGATTCCCGGGAGAAGTTCTCACTTTCACGATCTTTTACTGAATGTCCTTGGAGCTGCTGCAGGTGGTCTGTGGTATGTCCTGTTTTCCCTATATACTCGGCCTAACGAACCAATCGAGGTCTGAATAGCTCCGGACGAATTAAGCCCTTTAGAATATTGTCAAGTAGGGTAGGTCAATTCGATTCGGTAAACGCATTACCGCACATGTTCCGGTGTTGTGCGAGATTCCTTGACTGTTCCCTGGGTGTTAACGAATGTGCAGCGAAGGCATGATACTGGTGTTATTAAGCATTAGATAAAATATACCCGCAATCTCCTCTCTCCCGCAGATACTAAATGCTTAACATCAGCCATCGAATTTTAACAATTACCGATCAATTGATTTTAAGTGCAATGGGTTTTGCCACATCTGCTGCAATAGTTAAACTGGGGGATATTGAGCAACTGGGGATCTATGGCGCGTTCCTCGCGGTAGTTACTCTTGTCCACAGCTCCTATAGCAGCGTCGTCAGTGGTCAAATGCTTCTGTTCATCAGTGGTGAGTCGATCAAACTGAAGGATAGTTATTTCAGGCTGACGGAAGTGATATGGCTGTTTTATTCAGTAGCTGCCATTGTCGTCACCCTGCTGCTAAGCCTTTCGATTTCACTTATTGCAGATGGTGCGCAATCAACGACCGTTTTTACCGCCGGATTATGTGCAGTAGCAATTTCAATATTTGAACAACACAGAAAGTTGTTGTATGTCAAAAAACATTTCTTGTTATCCACCATCTTGACATGTGTTTTTATAGTCGTACATGTTCTGGTGTCATATTATTTAATCACCAGAGATTCGTTATATTACTCAGCAACGGATGCCTTCACATCACTCGCAATAGCATATCTGGTTGCAGCTGCGCTAAACCCAGTAGTCGTAAAAACCATAACAAATGCAAAAAAAATAAAAGTTAAGAAAGCATGGTTGTTACACAGGAAATATCTAGAGCAGGGAAGGTTTGCCTTTGGAGGGCTATCGCTTGCGTGGCTTCAAAACCAAAGTATCTCTGTGTATATATTGCTAATATTCGGACCTACGGTAGCTGGGCTATTCAATCTAGGCAGGCTCATAACAATGCCAATAATGGTGGTTAATACCGGTCTCATAAATGGCGTGCTGCCAACTTTGCGCATACTTGGTGTGGATAAAAAACTTACAGAATTAAAGGAAACTACCAGAAAATTTGCAGTGTTAAGTCTCGGATTGAATCTAGTTTATATCGTCGTTGTTGTTATAGCTTTTAGAATAGATTGGATCGTAAATCTACAAGAGGATTTATTGGCAGCATCAAGCTATGTATATTTCTGGCTTATTCTAACCACTGGAATTGTCTGGCGAACCTGGGTAACTCAGTTTCTTATTGCCAATCTCAAGTTTCAAACATTGCTAAAATTTAATGCGATATCAGCATTCATTACATTTTCAGGTTTTATATTGCTGACAGTATTAGGATCTTCCCCACTATTAGTTGCGTGTGTAATGTTTGTGGGAGAGTTGGTTAACTATGCATTGGTAAAGACTGAACAAGATAGATTACTGGAAGCAGATCTGGCCAATGCTTAGTGCTTCAATTCTAATTAATTGTGACGAAAAGAGCTCAACTGTGCACAGTGAACTTGCGTAAAAATAAGCATATGGATAACGCAATATATATAACCTTTGACCTGTATGACACAACAGTGATGAGGGAATCCACATCAGAATTCGACGTTTTCGAGCTGACTTGGAATGAACTGAGTAGTCTACATGCCGATTTCCCTGACTTGGAATCGTATTTAAAACATCGTAAGGAATCAGAGTTGGCAAGCAAACCTCTGGATGCTCCTTCTTTGAAGCAAATTTTACAGTACATGCCAGAAGTGTATACGCAGCATTTGGATTTAATAGAATCAGTTGAGTCCGAGGTTGAGATGCGACAACTTTCCGTTGTCCCCCGGGCAGTAGAATTCATAAAAACGTTGCGGCTAGAGAATAAGAAAATTGCATTCATCTCAGACATGCATATAAGTTCCACCTACCTGCTGCCGAGGATTCAAACATTGGGGCTATATGAGACAGGTGACATCCTGTTAGTGTCATCTGATGTCGGAGTTTCGAAGGCTAGAAAGGGCAAATTATTCCATCATTTTCTGGAAACCAATGATTTGATGGCAAAGAACGTAACTCACTATGGGAATAGTTACTGGAGTGATGTGAAGATGGCTAAAAAGCATGGGTTGTCATCTCGTTATATACCCGAGTTCAACGCCAACAGATTTGAGTCTTTAATCTGCAGGGAAGTAGCTGATACTAAAGCCTCACATCAGCTGGTTACCACCTCCAGGCTCACCCGCAAAGAATGTGTTGAAAGTGCGGACGTCAACATATTTTGTGATCGACAAAGCGGTAAGAGGGCCATCTCGGATATTGCCTGTTCTGTAGCAGGGCCCATTCTCTATTTTTTCGTGCTTTGGGTTCTGGAAGAATGTAGACGCGAATCGGTTACCACAATTCGCTTTTTAACCAGAGACGGTGAGATTCTCAAAGCTATTGCGGATGAACTTCCAGCTGAATTAACTGAAGGGCTCGACATACAGCTCCTTGAGGTCAGTAGAAATTCACTTGTACTACCAACTGCGTCAGTTGTACCCATAGAGAGTTGGGTGAAAGCCGGTCTTCAGCCAGGTTCATTTTTGTTACAGCATTATGACAGGCTTCCAGCGGAACATTTGTTTCAACGAGCAGGAATATGTTCTGAGAAACATTCCAACGTTCTTAGTGAGTTTGGTTTGATTGAGGGCGAAAGCCCATTAGGAATTGACGGACTTGAAAAATGGAAGGTAGCGTTAGCGTCACCAAAGATTCATGAAATCATACTGGAGTCGAGTAAAAGCAAGCTGAAATCAATCACTGGTTATTTGCAGCAGAACATGGGGCCTGCGAATGTTGATAGTGTCGCGTTGGTAGACGTTGGCTGGACAGGGCAGCAAGCAGCGATGCTCGGGGCTTTGTTTCAGGAAAAGCTCAATACGAGTTCAATACATTTACATGTGGGCAGGTTGAGAGCCTATCCTCTTTTGTTCGATGCCAATATTACAGGCTGGTTGTTCGATGAGTCAGATGGTCGTCCATCACCGATACCGAATCCAGTGGCGTTGTTCGAGAGCTTCCTGGCGACCACATCCGGTGGGGTGAGTCATTATAAAAAGGATAGCGAAGGAGTCTGGATTGCTGAACGGCGAACACAGCAGCACACTAAGGCGCTACAGGTATGGGGCCAGGAAACAGTGAGTCAATGCATAATAGACTATGCCAAGAATTCGTCACTGCCGAATTTAACCTCGGAAAATAAAATTGCATTAAGTAAGACGTTGTTGAATGAATTTTGGTGTAACCCAACCTATGAGGAAGGGAAGTACTGGGGTGATTTCCCCTACGAGCAGGATCAATCTGGAGAAAACATAGCTAAGTTAGCCAAGCGATACAGCGTAACTAGTATATTCAACAAGCTTTTGGCCAAGAAACAGGAAGTGGATTGGAAAGATGGTTCATTGGCGATAACAGCTTTTCCTCTCCGAGAGCTGATACGATTGTTTGATAGGCTCAAGGGGGCTTGCAGTAGTTGAGGGACCAAGTTGAGGACAGCTGAAAGGCGTTAAAGTTTAGCAGTCTCTAGAGAATTGAGCCCAAATGCAATAAGCAACCGTCGCCGATGTGACTATTATAACCTCGAGGTCTCAATACCTTGACGTGTCAAAAAAGCACGATAAAGACCGGCCATCCAATAAGCCCCACCAACGACTAGCAATGGTGAAATTAAGATCGTCCTGATCCGCTGGCGTATTGATTGGTATCTCATGTGACGAATAAAAATTCTCAAGATTTTGAACGCTGCAATTGCTGGTAGAAAAATAAAGATTGTTAGTTGTTTTCTTTTCGATACGTTCTTGTACCGGATGTAGTACAAGTTGTTTCCATTGATGAATATCTTTCTCAACACTCGGCTCAATGGGGAGTCATGCAGTTGCCAACCAACTACGGAAGGAGTAAACGTCAATTCCTCTCCTGATCTGGCAAGTCTTTCTGTTAACTCAGTATCCTGCATACGCGGTATGTCCTTAAAGCCTCCATGCTTGACAAAAAGCCTGCGATCAATAGCCATCAACGCTGAGCTGAGATTTGCTCGCCTGGATTCCGGACGTGTCTTGTGCGCTTCGTGATTGAAAAAGTAATGCTCGACATAGGGGGAAACACCCTTTGCATTGCTTTCATTTAACTCCAAAGATCCACCAAATACATTGTTGCCACTCAGATAATATCGGGCTGCTGCGTCAATAGCGGTAGGCAGGAGAGTTACATCTGCATCTATAAACAGTAGTAAGCTTCCCTTTGCAGCTTCAGCGCCCAGATTGCGGCCTTTACCAGGAAGAAACCGCTCTGTCTGGCGAAGCAGTTTAACGTGTGAGTACTGTGCGCAAATATCAGAAACATGAGAAGTGTCTGAACAATCTACAACAAGCACTTCATATTCGAACTCTGTCTTCTGTTCAGTTAAGGCGTCTAAGCTAGCCCCTATGTGCTGTTGCGAGTTGTAGCTTGGGATAATTATCGAGACTACAACCGATGTTGTTTTCATTGTATGTTGGTTGAGTATTAGAAATTTGGGTGATCTGGGCTGAGTCGCGTTCTCAATACCGCTGAGTATAGTTGAGTAGCCTTGTTAATAGATTTTGCTGGTAGATTTCCTTCCATATTTGAGCTAAGCGCCCTGTCGGATGCGGAGGGAATGGTCAATCGTTTGTTCCAATAGGACGAGTGCATCAGAGACCGGCTGGTTGTCAGGGGTTTACACTAATGAGACTATTGTCGGAATCCTTGACAGGGCGGTGGTTTCTCCAGAAAAATGATCCCGCAAAGGTGTTTGTAGTAATTAACGGAACTGACCAGTGAGTAATAACAGGCCAACCGACTATAACCATGGAGAAATTGGAAACTCTCCACAAAATACACCTAGCATATTGACTAATTATGAAATATTCGGAGCAGAATTCAGTTTTTCATGCTGTGATACAATACAAAGTTAAAAAAAGCGTCGCCCCGATACTGTTTGGGTGTTCGGCTAACTACTGGTTGTTCAGGCGTTTTCCCACATTCAAACCGTGCTCGCATTAGTGAGCGTATGCAGAAGCTGGTGTGACGCGCAGTCGTTCAACAACGCACCATTCACATTAATTAATTTTGAACTCTGTGGCTACTACTATCTGATTCAGGTTAGTAGCGCGGCGGAGTTTGCAAGCTACAATTGAGGACTAATTCAATGAGCAGTGGTGCTCTCTCAACTCGGCGACGGAGTCGCCGACCTGCCCGTCGCTGGGGCAGAACAAAGAATTTCGCCAGGTGGTTCACATTGATGAGCCAGGGGCCAGTTGTTAGCTGTATCCCTCTAGTTCTTATTCTTTTTATAACGTGCCTAGATTTTATTACTTTCGAGTATCTATTAAACGATCCGGATAGCTTCTTTTCACGGCGCTCTATTGCGGGTTACGAGGATGAGTTCGCTCGGCTTAGAGCAGATGCTCTGCAAAAAAATGTTCAGTACTTCACCTATGCTGTGGCGTTACTGTTAGTCATTCCACACTTACGCACACTTAGCACGTTTTTATTCCGTGAGCGCGGTTTGCTACTAATAGTATTTATAATTTTACTGTCCGCATCGGTGTCTGATTATTCGACAAAGGTCTACACGAATACAATCCATATAATTATTGGAATTATAGCTGCGTTTTTGTTCGCTTACCCCTTACGCAATCGCGAGGATTTTATCTACAAAGTGTTATGGATTGTCTTGTTGTGTTCGGGTGTGGTTCTATCTGCCAGCTTGTTTAACTGGGCGTTCCATATCGAAGACCACTTTGAGCAATACTATAGCGGGGCGCGCTACGGAGGCTTTGTAGGTCATCCTAATAATATGGGTTGGGTATGCATGCTCGCTATGTGGGCCGGGCTTGGGCTTGCGACAAATCGCAAATTGAGGCGCAGGTCTCGGATTCTTGCTTTCAGTGCGGTGCCGATAGCATTAGCTTGTGCGGTTTTGGCGGATAGCACCACAACCTTCGTCGTTTTAACGTTGATTGCAGCCTTCGCACTGTGGGAATACTTCCTCACAGCCTTCAAACACAAGATACAAAACGTACTCAAGGCATGGTGCATTTTTTCTGTCATCGTTGCCATTCCGGTACTGCTAATGTACGTACCTACTTCTGGTTCCATAATTGGTACAGCGGGCGATTCTTTGACAGGGGATTCAACGTTGACTGGACGTTCTGATATCTGGGAAGTAGGCCGGGCGGCCTTTTTTGAAAAACCTATATTAGGGTGGTCTTTCGATACACACCTGACAGTATCCGACAGTGAATATTCAATTCCGTTTACTCAGTACCATAACGGTTATATAGACACATTAGTGGGAGGAGGGGCTGTTCTTTTCCTGGCGCTACTGTGGCAAATCGGAAGCACGGCTTTCAGAACTTTCGAGGTCGCTAGGCAGAAAATTATGGTCTTTCCTGTTTTTAGTTTTCTGGCCTTGATGTGTGTCGCGAATATTAGTGAGCATGCGATCCTGAGAATCGATAATCCGATCTGGGAAACCTACGTCCTTTGTACTGTCGCTATTGCGGTTGTTCATTTTTCAATGAGTAAGGAAAATGTACCTATTCCTAAATCCCGCAAACGCTCCTCCAGTGTCGGGAGCAAGAAAAAATATCGGTTTTAATGAAATCCATGAAAGAGAAAAACCATCTCGGCGATAAATCCATTGCGTTAAGCCTTGCAGTAGTTACCTACAATCGCAGCGATTGTGTGTTCGAGAGATTTCTTGATGCTCTCTACACAGTAGTCTGCGGCTCAGTTAAGCCCGACGAAATTATCGTAATCAACAATGATGATGCACAGTATGAAACTACGCTGAAGTCCAAGATTGAATGCGCTCGAAAGGTTTGGCAGGAGAAAGCTGAGGTCGAATCCATAAGTGTCATGGATTGGCCAGAAGTTGTGGTCAGAACGTCGTCTGAAAAGAATCTCGCGGTAGCCCGTAACTTAGCGTTAGACACGGCGAGAGCACCACTTCTGGTTATGATCGATGACGATCAGAAAGTAGAGTCCGGATGGCTTGCGGAGCTGGTTACTTGTCTGGAGCAATACAATGCTGATGTCGTTGCCGGGCCTGTCTATTGTGAATATCCTTCCTCCGCTCCTCTTTGGCTGCAGAGAACCGACATTCACAACACACGTGGTCATGCCACGGGTGACCGTTTGTACGGTATTACTGCTGGCAACTCGCTGATAAAGCTATCATCGATTGACGGGTTCAGGTTTGATTTTCAATTCGGTCGCTCCGGTGGCGAGGATACGGACTTCTTCAAGCGCTTACACGAGTCTGGTCGTAGCATTATCTGGTGTAAAGAGGCTGCTTCTGTCGAGTGGATCTCAACCGATAGAGCTAAAGCTGGTTATGCCATACGACGGTTTTTAGATCAGGGGCAGACCTACCGGCATATTTTCTTATCTGATGCGACGGCTGGCAAAATGTTGGTTTTCTATGCCAGATCTGCGCTTCAAGGTTCAGTTGCAGGGTTAATTGCAATCCTGTTTATTCTGTTGCGAAGACCATCGTCTGGTGACTGGGTGAAACGATGTTTTAATAACCTGGGTAAGCTTGGTCAGAAGCAATCGAACGAGTATAGCTGACGGGTTATCCTACTTGTCTGAATCTTGAGCTTCGTTGCAGAATTGCTTACTCTGTTTTGATAGTTCAAACAGCAGTGCACCGATTTGCTTGCTCGCGATTGGTGGGTGAGTATCTTTGGCAGTCGCTTCATCCCTGTTTAATCTGTCCACTATATGTGCATAGGGGTCTACAGCGCGGAAATCTGGTGGTCGAAGTTTCTTCTTCACTTTTCTGAGAAACGCAGATTTGAATGTTGCCCGGAACTCCGGTGCGTATATCGGGAAAAAATATTCATCGTCTATCTTGATGTCATGCTCGTCAGAGTAGAAGCCGGCTTTTAGTATGCACTTGGTACCGTTCTGGTGCTCTGTATTCACTGTAAGTTCTGAAACCACGCCGTGCTCTACAATGGCGTTCGTTAAGTCAAAGCTTAAGATTTCTCCAAACAAATAAACTGACCAGGCAATCGGGTAGATGGCCAGATCGTAGATGCAACCACCTTCAGAGTGATTCCACTGTCTTTTTCCATCTTCGTAGGGAATGACTGAGCAAAAGCTAAGCTCTGCTGTTTTCGCGCTGACATTCGTTTTCTTTATCGACGATGCGGCAGGAAGGAAGAGGCTCCAGAGGTTCTCTTGAAGAATCAAGCCCTTGGAGGCTGCCAGATCAAAAAGTTGAGCATTGGTCTCTGGATTCAGTGTTAGCGGTTTCTCACAAAGAACGTGATAACCCTTTTCTAATAGAATTTTTACTTGCTCGTAGTGCTGAGAATTTAATGAGGCGACGTAGGCGGCCTTGTTGCCTTGTGCCTCTGGTAGTTCCGCCAAATCTTGATAAGAATCGGGAATATCCAGTTTCAGACAGAACTCCTGTGCTCTTCCTGATTGGCCGGAATAAACTCCGTCTATCCGGTAGCCGTTTCGCTTGAGACTACGGCTCATACGCTCTGCCATATGGCCTGTGCCTATTACTACCCAGGGGCGCTGTGTAAAGCTCTCTGAAGGGCCGTTCATAGCGAGCACAATCTTGTTGGTTTCTACCATCGAGCGCATCGTTTCCATGTTCGGACTGTTCTGCTGCGACAGTTCGTACACTCCACGTAAAAAATCCATTCGTGCAGAGCCATCCTTGTTATCTCCAAGCGGAAAACCATCGTTTTTAATGGTTAATTTCTGCTTGATCGGGCTGAGTAGCGGCTTGCTCCTCGGTGTGATGTACTTTTGCCAGTAAATTGGAGTGTCAAAGAACCAGATGTCTTCTACGGTAAGGACACCTTTCTCTCCATAGATTTTTATCCCGTGGTTTCTGGGAGCGACGATGCTACAGGTTAGTCTGGCAACAATATTGTCGGGATACTCGATTATCGCAAAAGACAAATCTGCTGTTTTTTTGTGAAGTGGAATGATTTTGTTTGGAATACAAATGCTGTTGTGGACAGCCTTCAAGGATGCTGGTCCAAACCATTTGCGTAGCAGGCATAGTGTGTAAGCAGCGTGTTCCAAGGTTGCTCCGGATTCAAACTCGTTTTTTGCAGGCCAAGGGATGCCGAAATCATTCGCCCATTTTTCATGTTGCTTTAAATGCACCAAATCATTGTCCATCTCTGCGTATACCGCATAGATGTCCCCAATGATGCCGCTATTTAAGTGGTGCAGAACAGTTTCAGCCATGCCGCTCAAATGAACGCATGGCGCTCCAAAAATATTAACGTTGTATTCTTGCGCTAGATTGATCAGTGTTTCCGTATCTTCGTTCTTCAACGTGATTGGTTTTTCTGAATACACCGACCTCTTTCTCTCTAAACACCTTTTTGATACATCAAAATGGCTCTCTGGAGTGGTCAGATTCACTACCAGCTCGCAACTATCAATCAGTTCATCCAGAGAGCCCACTCTGGGAATACTGTAGTGCTCGGAAAACTGGCGTAGTCTCTCGCTGTCGATATCGTAAGCTGCTACAACATCCAGGTCAGGGTGCTTGCGGGCGGTGGCCATGTAGAAGGCAGAGACATAACCGCAGCCGACAACACCAATTTTTTTGGCGTTCGTAGAATTTGTATTTTTCGCTGTGGGCATGAGTTGATATATCTCTAAGTCTAACCTGCTACGTTAATAGCCTGCTGTTGCAACGACGACCCATTACCAGAGATCTTGCGTACGCAATTTGCCTGAGAAGAAACGTACGGTGACCAAACGGAGTAGTCCTGCAGCGTTTTTTGCATACCGATTGCCTAGTCTGCGAGGATTACATATCGCTCTGTAGCACCATTCTAGTCCGAGTTTCTGCATAAAGTATGGCGCACGTTTTTGTTGCCCTGTGAGAAAGTCGATTGATGCACCACAACAAATAACGGTACCTCGTGTTCGAATTTTCGTTAAGCGCTCGAGCGCGTTCTCGGAAACTGGACATCCGAGACATATCAACACCAGATCGTAGCTATCGTCAGAAGCCGCTTTTACGAGAGCATTGAAATGTTCGTCATCAACCACAACGCCCATTGGTGGAGTATGAACATCGATGTGTTGAATGGGGAATGCAGAGAGTAGGTCTTTCGATACGCCTTGGCCAGGACCGATGAGTAAAATCTTTTTCTCTTTGCAGTTTTTCAACAGCGCGGGAACTAGATCACTACCACGAACAGTATTTTTAACGCCGAGCCTTAGGAGTACCGACAAGTACCTGACCACCTGACTGTCGTTGAGAATGACATTGGCGCTGGCATAAGCTTGCACAAGCCCAGCTTCTTTATTCGTATTCAGGCGTACCAAATGATCGACGTTTGGAGTCAACACTCCAACGAATTTTGAAGAATAATTACCTTCAATATAAGATACCGTTTCGCCTAGAGACCAATCATCTATTGCGATACCGAGAAAAGGGGTTCGTGCACTACCGAGTTGCATACGCTTATTTTTTCAGAGTGTTCATTGAGCATCAGCCATAGCCAGAAGATACTCGGATATCTTAACGTTTGCGTTACAAACCCTAGTAAGCATTTCTATCAAAAAACACCATTAATGCTGTTCGTGCAACAATCTGGATGTCGAGCCAAAGGCTCCAGTTTCTAATGTAGGCAACGTCAAACTTAATGCGGTTTTGCATCTTATCCAAGGTGTCGGTCTCACCGCGCCAGCCATTAACCTGTGCCCAACCGGTGATTCCTGGCTTAATCTTATGGCGAAGCATATAACCAGTGACGAGTTCGCGGTATTTATGGCTGTGTTCGACAGCATGTGGTCTTGGGCCTACGAGCGACATATGGCCTTGTAGCACATTGAACAGTTGCGGGAGTTCGTCTAGTGAAGTCCGGCGCAGAAAACCACCTATGCGGGTTATACGACTATCATTGCGTGTTGCTTGAAGGATGGAGGTGTCTTTGCAGGCTGAGTGAAACATGGTGCGAAACTTCCACACCTCGATTTCACGACCGTCCAGCCCGAACCGCCTTTGTTTAAATAATATTGGCCCGCGCGAATCGAATTTAACCAAAAGTGCAACGATCATGAGAACAGGTGACAGCAGCAGCAGCCCAATGCTTGCCAAGACACAGTCAAAAATGCGTTTTATGCTTTCTGCGTGTTGCGGTAATCGTACATCCGACATGTTGACAATGTCAGCTCCACCTAACGTAGTTCGAGACCCTGAAATTAATTGAACTTCGTAGTCATTTAGTACAACACAGACATCCACTGAACTATCTAATAGTCGAGTGTTTAGTGATTCGAAAAAATCGCGCCTTTTTGCCGGAGGGGATATCCACACTTGGTGTACGGGGTTGGAACTCGCTCGTCGCTCTTCGATGTAGGCCAGCAATTGATCTGCCAATGATGCGCCACACGTTGACAACGCAGTATCATCATCCTGACTAAAGATTGCTCTAACATCTACAAGCTGACGGTCGTCGTTATTTGCACGATTGGCCAGTGAACTGGATTCCTCAAGGCTGCCAACAATAACGACAGAAGTCCGTTGATTCTCTAATCGATAGAAACAGATCGCAAAGTGGGTGACCCGCCCAACGAAAAGAGCAATGAGGCTGGAAATCATGGACAGGGCAATCCAGCCCCTTGACACGGGTTCTGCCAGTTTTGTGAAATACACAAAAACCATGAGCGTCATCAGAGCAAGAGCCCACGCCACAGCTACTCGAGTGACAATATTACCTAAAGAAACAAATCTGTTAACTGACAACGATCCACTTGCGGCCAGCCATAACAAAATCAGTAATGGGCTAATGATGAAAACGATCAGACGCTCTGGCGATAGATCAAAAGATCCTAAATAGAGTCTATGCACAACTAGAAAACACAAGGTGCACATGAGCAGATCGGTTACGGCTCCTTGCGAATGTGTCGGGTTAGATCTACTTCGGAGAAAGTTATGCCATACGCTTGACGAAGCGTTATCTCTCGTTAGCGTGACCTCTTGCCAGTTCACCTGTTCGGCCAGATTAAACCCGTCAGACTGCTTGACTTGCTGAGCCATTTTATAAATGTGTTCGACCGGTTCGATTGAGGCAAGTGTATTGTTCATAATCCGCGCCGACTGTTCGACGTAATGACACGTATTTAGGACGATGATACTAGGCCTGAACGTTGGGTAATCGGTATTAATACAAGTTTTGCAAATGTTAATTTATTGGCGTTCCTCACTCGTTAATCACTATGCGATTCAACGATTAACGGAAGTTTGAAGATTCGGCTGACGAAAACGTGACGCCTTTCACGGTTCTGGCTGCTAAATTTGTCTGTCAGCACGCAATCAGCCATACCGACAGAATACAACTGATCAAGAAAGCGAGGGTGTCGAGTTCAAACTCAGTGATACAAGCAGACTGGTCAGCTTCGTCACACAAGCCGCAAATTACGTTATAACCGGCAGGTTAGTAGTTGTTGTAGCAAATGTCGCGAATTTTTGCATGAGTGGTGTACGCCGGTGCCCAGTCGGCACTATTACCACCATAAAATGACGCCAGAGACAAGCGATCAATAGTAGGTTGCTCTCCCGAACTTTGCCACAAAATGCCGTCTCGCCAAAGTTTGACCTCATCGTCAATCCAGATAGCCAGGCTTCCATCTGCTTTATCCAAGCTTGAGTTCATCGTCACCACTAACGTCACGACAAGCCACGTTTCCGTTGGAATTTCGAACTCATCAATTAGAAAAACATCCCCGTACGGCAGATTGTGCGATCTGTCCGCTGAGTAGAGATACGCACCTAGCTTTGCCGTCCCGTCGTGGTTGCCTTCCCATATCAACCGAGCGGTGAATCCATCAGTCTGAGTGCTACCACCAGATGGGGATGAGCCGCCACCCAGGCCGAATCCGATCTTCCCAGTCTCGCTTATTCCTCCCCAATCAAACCCTGACTCGAATAATATTGATTGTTGCAGTTCATACGTTTTGGCGGGATCGAGGTTAGCGGCCGCGCTCACTCGGACGCTTCCTCTGGACGATGGGACGAAACGCTGCCGAATCGCCGGTTTACCATCGGAGCTGGTGTCTATCGATAAGTGTTGAGTATTTATTACGTATCGCAGCGAGGGGATCCAATCTCGAACAAACTCGGGATAGACTTGGAGGTAGCCTAACGGCTCACTTGGAAGAGGGATGCATTTGGTGGGTGGTGCAACCCCTAGTGAGTGTGCTGTCGTTGAAAACAGGATTGCGTTGACGCACACAAGCGTCCTGAGAGCTTTTCTGACTATCATATTTAGGTTATCCAAGGCTGACGGATAGGTTACAGCCTGCGAGGCTAGTGAGAGTAAACGTGAATAAATCGTAAGATAAGACTAGAATTGAGCTGTGCGGCGATGTTTATTGCGGTTGTGCCAGTTGCTCCGACAAAAAATCTTAGAGGTGCTGCAGTAGAAGCAAGACGCTATTAGGGATTTGTTGAATATCTCTTCAGAATCTGGCCTGCATTCTTTGTTTCGAAACAGCCTGATCGTCAACCGAGTAAACTGGGTGTGTTCGCAAAACGCGCCATGCAGTAAAACTGGCCTTAGCGGGTTCGGTGCTAATTTCAATAGCTTGCAAATTATTTTGACAGCGATAGGTGACCGATCTATGAGTACGGCCAAGACACTGGAGTCCGTGCTTCTGCTGTCGGTGAGAAATTTCCGACACCAGGCTGCCAATGGATCACTCTATGAGTTTGAGGATCTCATCACCGGTTTGTGCGATTCCATACTGTGCAGCCCTGAAAACGAAAAATCAGGGTCCCGGAAACGTTATCGCAGCGCCAGATACCTTGGATTTGGTCATTCCTTAGCCGATAGTTTAGCCTCGATGGGGCACCTGAACGAGCTGGAGGTGGACCATGATCTGATTATGCTGGTACTTGATAATCCTTGGCAAATGCATCTGCTTAATCAGGTGCGTGGCTGGCGTGAGCACCCTGCCAAGAAAATTTGCTACATATCTGAGTGTTGGCCTGGACAGTTGTCCCAATGGCGATTGATGAAAGAGCCGTTTTCCAACTTCGACCACATATTTCTCGGAACCGCATCTAGCGTCCCGGTGCTTGCAAATCTGATCGATATTCCATGTAGCTATTTGCCATGTGGGGTGAATACCAGCACGTTTTCTGATATGCGAAAAGTAGCCGGTCGATTAATTGATGTCAGTTACATTGGTAGACGTGAACAGGCATTACATGGAGAGCTGAAACGTTTTACAGAGACAGAAGGCTTGTTCTACCTGTTTGACTCCGCCCGCGCTCAAAGGCTGGAGGTTGACGATCCGGTTGAGCACCGCCGAATGTACGCGTCTATGCTCAAAAGAACACAGATTTCCATGGCATTGCCCGCGAAGTCTAACGCCGTTGATGTCACGGGTGGCTTCGAGGAAATTGCAACCCGTTTTTTCGAGTTTATGGCGGCTGGTGTCATTGTGGTTGGCCGGCCACCGGATAGCGACGCGTTTCGTCAGTTGTTTGATTGGCAAGACGCGGTGATATCCGTCGGCCACAACTATTCTTCATCCCCGAGCGTTATCCGTGAACTCCTTAATGATCACGAAAAAGCTCGGGATATCTCGAAACGCAATATTATTAATTCATTGAAAAAGAACGACTGGGTGTATCGATTTATTGACGTTGTCGAGGCTATTGGTTTTCAGCCTAACCGCCGTATGCGCGCAAGGGTGGAAGAGCTAGCACAACAGATTCATCTGCTGGAGGCTGATTTGATCGGTTCGTCAGGATCACAAAACGGTACTCCCACCTCGAAGTCCATGGCTAGATGATGATGTAGATCGGGAAGCAGGAATTTTAGAGTTGCCGTTCGGTTGATTTAACGTGATAATCAAGCTGTGAAAAAAATACCGAAGACGGTAGCGTAAAAATTTTGGATACAGATCCTTCAATCTCGGAACTACAGACCCGAGCCCACAGAGCTATCCCTGGTGGCTGTCATACGTATGCCAAGGGCGACGACCAATATCCTGTAAATGCTCCAGCCTTTATCGAACATGGGCTGGGTTGTCACGTGTGGGATAAGCAAGGTCGAGAGTACGTTGAGTATGCGTTAGGTCTTCGTTCAACCACATTAGGACATTGCTGGCCCTCGGTGGTGGAAGCGGCTAAGGATGCTTTGAGTATCGGCAACAACTTCAACCGTCCGCATGAACTCGAGGTTCGATGCGCAGAAATGCTTTTAGAGTTGATCCCCACGGGCGATATGGTCAAGTTCAGTAAAGACGGTTCCAGCGTAATGACCGCCGCGGTAAAACTGGCACGGGCCAGCACTGGACGCCAACGAATCGCTTTGTGCTCAGACAGTCCTTTCTACTCCTACGACGATTGGTTCATGGGCATGACTGGAATTGACACTGGTATTCCCGACAAGATCAAAAGCCTATCATGCGTGTTTGACTATAATAATATTCAGTCACTGGACGCACTATTTCAACAGTTTGACGGCGAGATAGCCTGCGTGGTCATGGAGCCCGCGCGTCTGGTTGAGCCTGAAGATGGTTTTTTGGAGAAAGTGCGCCAGTTGTGTGTTCGACACGGCGCTGTACTGGTTTTTGATGAAACACTCACAGGATTCAGATGGCACCGTCACGGGGCGCAGCACCTCTATGGCGTTACACCGGATCTGTCGTGTTTTGGTAAGGCAATGGCTAATGGCTTTTCGTTGTCTGCGCTAGTGGGCAAGCGTGAATTGATGGAGTTGGGTGGGCTTGTGCAAACAGATGCTGATCGGGTATTCCTGTTGTCCAGCACACACGGTGCAGAAACAGTTGCGCTGGCAGCGGCACTGGAAACCATGAGAATCTATCGTGATGAGCCAGTGGTTGAACATCTACACAGCATGGGAGCAACGCTTCGAGATGGTTTTCGACGCGAGGCGCAAGCTGCAGGCGTATCGGATCATGTGAAGATTGCAGGAAGGGACTGCAGTCTGATGTATTCAACGGTAGACCAGGACGGCAAGCCTTCACAGTTTTTCAGAACCTTGTTTCTGCAGGAACTGTGTGCTGCTGGCGTACTGGCACCTACGTTCTATACCAGTTATTCTCATACGCACACCGATATAGAACATACACTATCGGCCATATGTTCAGCATGCAAAATTTACCGCAAGGCACTTGATGAAGGCGTGGATCGTTATTTAAGAGGTCCACCGAGTCAGTCTGCCTATCGTAAGCGAAATCAGGTGGCTGGTTAGTGGGTCGAGATGTCTCACTGAAGTTTTCTAAGCGTCATGGATACTCAGACATAGAGAGTCATGACTAATCAATATAGTTAAGGGAACGATCAGGAACCACGTATGCACGGAACCAGCAGCGCCACAGCACCTTCAGAAGAAACTGAGTCTCAATCAAGTATAGAGACAGCTGAGTGCTTAATAGAGGGGCGTTCTACTCATTGCCGTTTTTGTGATAACGAGTTGAGTCACTCCATGGTCGATCTGGGACTGTCTCCCTTCTGTGAAGACTTCATTTGTGAGGATGAGCTAAAAAACCCCGAAGTATTTCGTCCTCTGGAAGCCATGGTATGTGAGCGTTGCTGGCTGGTACAGGTGCGCGATGTGTACGCTAACAGCGAAATTTTTAACGAGGACTACGGCTACTTCTCATCGTACTCCAGTAGTTGGCTCAGGCACGCCCGTCGCTATGTGGACATGGCCACGAAACGATTCAATCTGAATCAGGACAGCTTTGTGGTAGAGGTCGCCAGTAACGATGGTTATCTGCTGCGCAACTTTGTAGAGCGCGGCATACCGTGTCTGGGTATTGATCCTGCGAAGAACGTGGCAGCTGCGGCAGAGGCGGTAGGTGTGGATACGCTAGTGGAATTTTTCACTCGCAAGATGGCCATGACCATGCGCGATTCCGGTCAACAGGCTGATCTAATCATCGGCAACAACGTGCTGGCGCATACGCCCTACATCAACGATTTCATTGGTGCTGTATCGTGCCTGTTGAAACCAGCAGGCTGTGCCACCTTTGAATTCCCACACCTGCTGGAGCTGATCAGGCATTGTCAGTTCGACACTATCTATCATGAGCACTATTCCTACTTCTCGTTGTTCACCGTGTGCCGCATGTTTGAAAGCGTGGGCATGCACGTAGTAGACGTGGAGAAACTGGAGACGGCCGGCGGATCTTTAAGGGTGTTCGTAGAACATGCGGCGTCAGATAATGCCCCGTCTGCAGCAGTTGCTGCCATTCTGGAAGAGGAATCTGAGGCACAGCTGCGAAACATAACCACTTACGATGATTTTGGCGATCGTGCTGCGAGCCTCAAGAACGAATTGTTGAGCCTGTTGATCGCGCTGAAAAAAGACGGCAAGAAAGTCATTGGCTATGGCGCGCCGGGTAAGGGCAACACACTGCTTAACTACTGTGGTATCAAGACAGATCTGTTGCCGGCAACCTGTGACAGAAGCCATCATAAGCACGGACGGTTCTGCCCAGGATCACGCATTCCCATTTTTCCACCAGAGCTCATAGACACAGAAAAACCAGACTACGTGCTGATTTTGCCGTGGAATCTGGAGCGTGAAATTACAGAGCAGCTGGCCCACATTCGTAGTTGGGGTGGCAAGTTTATTCTGCCCGTACCGTCACCGCGAATAGTGGAATAAGTTAGCTTGTGGTTTGTGGCTCTGACCGCAAGCTCTCTACATAATTCTGGCCTGCTACCGGCGCATTACCCTTATTTTCAACCTGCACAACACGCGGGCCTTCTACCTGCGCAATACCTTTATCATCTGCCTGCGTAATACCTTGGCCGTGCTTTTCAGCCGCTCCAGTTCTCGCTAGCATGCCTGACGGGCTTCAGTAGTTGCTTGTCAACCAGCATGCCAGCTGCTTTGTGCAACTCTGACATGGCAATACCAGACTGGGCAGCAATACAAGACAACGGCGTGTTGCCATCGGACTGATTGAGCAGCCACAGCAGACTCATCTGTAGTCTGCCGGGATCAATATTGGCACCCAGAGCGCTGTATAAGCCGCGCTTGCCCAATTGCGGTTCGCCATAAGGTGAGAGGTTCTGATACACCGTGTCGCAGTTGGCTGACGCTACAACACGTTCAAGCAAAGCCAGTGAATCATAGATGGATTTGGCATCGACAAAGTCTAGGTTGTCCTCGCTGGTGTGATACTCCGGAAATGTGCCATGCACCGCTCGGCTTAAACGCCCCACAGGCAGTTTGAAGCCGGGTGATGTGTATTGTCGTTCGTCGTAACCGTACGGAGAAAATGGTAGAACTGTGTGGTGCTCGGGAACAGTCTCTGTGAGTACCAGACCCATCAGATGATCTATCCAGGCCTGTCCATCGGGTGTTTTTTTCCAGTGGAACTGGCTGGAGTCACCGAGCCCTGTTATGACAAGACCGCCTACGATGGGAGGCATTTGCGTCTTGTGCTGTGCCAGCCATGTGATGGCCCCGATGGTGCCGGGCACGAAGATAAAGCGCCAGGATAATTGAGGTTGTGCTTGCCTTACGCTCTCGGCCAACGCTGCGGCGAGTACCATGCCAGACAGGTTGTCATTGGCCAGCTGCGGATGGCAGATGTGAGTGCTGACCAGTATTTCCTGTGGCTGTTTTCCTGCGACATAAATCTCGCCGTAGTTCAGTACGCCCGGTACACGTTGCGCCTCTATTCTGACTTGAAACGGTCCGTCACCCAGTTCATCCAGGGCGCGCTGTGTCAGGCAGAATCCCCAGTTGTCTGCGTAGTAAGTAGTGCGATAGGGAATGCTATCGGGTTGCGCCGGGAGCGCATGCAAGTGAGGTGCAAGCTCCTGTGCTGTAAATACTGCGTCTACTGCAACGCTGAAGTTCACCACGTGAAGATTGGAGTGCACTGTATCAACTAGCCGATTGCCCTGCATATCAGCTATCCATGCTTCAGTGAAATGCCACTCGTTGGGTACTGTCCAGTCCAGAGCTTCTGATCCACTCTGCACACCGTGGATAGTTAGTGGTGTGATCCTTTGTAGTATCTCCAGCGATTGTCTGACGCCCGGGCCGGTGATACTTCGCATGATCGGGAACAGCTCCGTCATGATGTCGTGCAGTTGAGAGCCTGTCATGGTCTATAACACCGTGGGTTCTATGTGCAATGCTATTGAATAGCGTTGCTGCACGGCCTGTTTAATCTGGGTGGCCAAAGCGAGCAGTTCTTCACCACGGCCATTACCCAGATGCACCAGCACCAGCGATTGATGTTCGTGGACACCGACATTGCCAGTCTTCATGCCCTTGAAGCCGAGTTGTTCGATCATCCAGGCCGCAGAGACTTTGATTCCACCGTCACCAGCATCGTAGGTAGGGATACCGGGATGTAATTGTTGTAGCTGTTCGGCCTGGTCTTTACTGATCACGGGGTTATGAAAAAAACTGCCGGCATTGGCCAGTACAGTGGGGTCGGGTAGGCGAGCCTTGCGTGTGGCGACAACAGACTCACTGATCTGCATGGCATCAGGGTGGCTGATACCGCGCGAATCTAGATGTGCTTTAAGACTGGCGTAGTCGTATTTGAGCTCGTTACATTCACCCAGTGCCAGCTCCACTTCGGTGATCACATACTGATGTGTGTTGGCCTTGAAAAAACTCTGCCGATAGGAAAAATCACATTGCTCACGGGTAAAGTCCTGCCATTGTCGTGAGTCGATATGCAGTGCGCGAACACGGGTCACCAGGCTGTCCAGTTCCACACCGTAGGCTCCGATATTCTGAACCGGTGCAGCGCCAACAGTGCCAGGTATCAGACTAAGATTTTCCAGCCCGCGCAATCCGTATTCGAGCGTGTCTGTTACCAGTTGATGCCAGGGCATGCCGGCGCCCACGGTAACGCGCGTCTTGTAGCGTGTGCCAGCGGAGTCATAGCGAACGGTGGTGTTGATGGGGCGGATAGTAAGACCGGGGATGTTTTGTGTCAGAACGATATTGCTGCCACCGCCGAGAATGAATATTGGCCACGCGTTCGACCGGGCGTGCTCGATGGCACAAACCAGTTGCGCGTCCGAGTGTGTTTCTACAAAGCGCTCGGCACTCTGCGAAAAGCCCAGCGTATTGAAGGACTCCAGCGCTTTGTCCTGCTCGATAAACAGTTCAACCGGGTTGTTCACTAATCAGCCTGCCTTGTAGGTGTAAAACAACCGCCAATGACAGCCCAATAGTGATACAAGGTTGCCGCTCTGACGACGAGGAGCACATGGTAACTCAGCCACACCCCGTGGTTACCCATGACAGGCACCAGCCAGTGCAACGCTGCGGCAAAAACAACGAGTGATATAACCATGCCGTTCCGCATGGCTGCTGTCTGTGTGGCTCCAATGAAGATGCCATCAAGAAGAAAACTCCAGATACCCACCAGCGGCGCCAGTATCACCCACGGTAGCCATTGTCGGGCAAGCTCCACAATGACAGGATCCGGGCTGATCAGTGAGACAAGCCAGTCCCCGGCTAGCAGAAACAGCAGGGCGAAAAAACCTGCCGTTACAAACCCGAGCTCAACCGAGGCACGCACGGCCTTGTCGAACATGGCGCGGCTTTTACGCCCCACCGCGAAACCTGTCAGTGATTCAATAGCGTGTGCGTAACCGTCCATGCAATAAGAGGCGAAGTGCACCAGATGCAACAGTACGGTGTTGACTGCCAGCGTGGTGACGCCGATCGTACTGCTTTTGGCGGTCATTGCGTAGAACGCCAGTGTCAGACACAGCGTGCGAATAAACAGATTGCCGCTGATAGCGAAGTATTTTTTGCACTCGGCAGGGTCCAGTAACCAGTGTCTTCTCGGCCGTTGCCCGAATCCGAGCGCCAGTGGTTTCCAGGCCATGGACATTCCTGCAATGAGTGTGATGTACTCACTGATTAACGTGGCGAGGGCCACGCCTGCAATACCCAGAGTGGTATAGGCGAAGAAGGCAATGGTCAGTGTAATGTTGAGCAGATTGAGCACAAGTTGCAGTAACAGCACTTGCCGCATCTTCTGCAAACCGATCAACAGTCCTAAAACCACGTACAACATCAATGTGGCCGGTGCTGAAAAAATGCGAACGTGAAAGTACTGTGCCGTCAGTGCTTTCCAGTCATTCTGGTCGGCAAGGAACAGGAGCCCGAGTCGTAGCAGCGGTTGTTGAAGGGCTATCAGTACAAAGCCGAGCAGGGCGGCGATAAACAGTGCTCTTATGGCAACCTTGCCAGCGTCTTCAAGATTGTCTGCACCGTAGGCCTGCGCTACAAGCCCACCGGTACCCATACGAAGGAAGCCGAATACCCAGTAGATACTACTGAACAGGATAGCGCCGACTGCGGTTGCTGCTATCCATTCTGGCGACCCCATACGCCCCATGACGGCCGTGTCCACGATACCCACCATAGGCACCATGCTGTTGGAGAGCATCACCGGGATAGAAAGACGAAGTAGGTGGGAGCGCCACTGAGAGGCGTTAGCGTGTTCCGATATCACGGTAGGGAGCTTACACAATCGGAAAGGAGGGCAGGATGTCGCAACGACATAAAGTCATGCTTTCAAACGAGAAAATCTATCGGCGAGAAAACATTCCCGCGAAATACAGTCATTCCCGCCTACGCGGGAATGACTGTATACATTGAGGTCAGACCTGATCAGGCAGATTGGCGTTTATCAGGCAGATTTTGCATTCTGAACAACGGACAGATTAGCCCCATTGTTAGGCCGGCCAATACAGTCGTACACAAAGCCGGCTTCACGCATCTGCTCAGGATCATAAAGATTACGACCATCGATCACGATAGGCTGGCTCAGACCTTTCTTCAAGGTGTCCAGATTCGGACTTCTGAATTCACGCCACTCGGTATTGATCAACAGTGCATCAGTACCTTCGACCGTATCCATGGCCGTACCGACCAGCTCAAGACGCTTCTCATCAGGGTAGAAGTGGCGCATCTCTTTCATGGCAACCGGGTCATAGGCACGAACAGTACCGCCGTGCTCGAAGATGGATTCGATCAGCACACGACTGGGGGCTTCACGAAGATCATCGGTATTAGGTTTGAATGA
>ENA-ORXT01001730-ORXT01001730.1-marine-metagenome-genome-assembly--contig:-NODE-1730-length-28162-cov-219.789461_pt1 | contig 28162 bp, 25 predicted proteins | sample MGYA00237868_ERZ511482 | MGnify/ENA metagenome assembly ERZ511482
AAAAAAATCCCGGCACTTGGGTATGCCGGGATTCAGATTGAATATATAAGATATGTTGGGTATAGTTTCTATATATTTTTGACTCTTCTGGTAGGATAAGCAACAGTGATACCTGCTGCACCAAAAGCTTTTTTGATTTCACTATAAGACTTGAAATAAACATCCCAGTATGTTGCATCAGTCGCATAAGGACGGACAGCAAGAAGGACATTATTTTCATCGAATTTTTCGATTTCTATCGTTGGTTCATCAGGGAGTTTTTCAGTGACATTAGCTAATGCACCTTGAATGATTCCTTTTACTTTGTCAAAATCTTCCTCATAAGGCATGGCGACATTAAGATCCACTCTTAATTTACCATTGGCTGTTAAGTTAGTCATGATACCGCTGGTAGCGATTCCGTTAGGCATGATTACTTTTTTGTTGTCTAAAGTATTGATGATCGTATTGAAAACTTGAATCTCTGATACATGACCGACAGTACCTTGAATGTCGACTAAGTCACCGACTCTATAAGGTTTAAATATTAGAATCATAACGCCAGAAGCGAAGTGTCCTAAAGTACCAGATAATGCTGCACCTATGGCAAGACCTGCACCAGCTATTAATGCAGCAAAAGCAGTGATGTCCATTCCAACTGCACCTGCTGCTGTGATGACCACCATGACTTTAAGTAATACACTGACTAATGACTTCAAGAATGGTTGTAGATCTCTATCCACACCACTTTTTTCCATCATCTTGCCTATCATATTGACAATTCTTTTGACGATCCAGAAGCCAATCCAAAAGATGAATAATGCGCCAATAATTTTAGGGGCAAATGCTATTGCCGCGTCAATATATTCTGGTATTTTATCTGCTATGTTAAATTCCATTTTTTTGTAAGTATTTATGTTAAGTAATACTCTATTGACGCTATATCCCGATTAGGTCACGGGGAAGTACCTAATTCTGTTGAGGTTTTTAAGTATTTGACCCCACATTCATGGATTTAAATGGTTCTCTGTCCTTAATCTGCATGAGTTTATCTATATTTTTTAACACTTTGCAACCTTTTTGATTGTTTTGTCGTCAATTGTGTAGCATGATCAAACTGAAAAACATCAATAAATCGTACAAGACCGATTTCACAAATCTTCACGTCCTAAAAGGAATCGACTTGACGATAGAAACTGGAGAGTTTGTTTCTATTATGGGTCAGTCAGGATCTGGTAAATCCACACTGCTTAATATTTTAGGTATTCTAGATGACTATGACGAAGGTGAGTACCTCTTAGATGGGAATCTCATCAAGGATTTATCCCAAGCCAAGCAAGCGAATTATCGTAATAATTTTATTGGTTTCGTCTTTCAATCTTTTAATCTACTTCCGTTCAAGACGGCTAAAGAGAATGTAGCACTGCCTTTATATTATCAAAAGGTACCTCGACAGGAGAGACAAGAATTAGCAACTGAATACTTAGCTCAAGTCGGTCTCAGAGACTGGGCTAATCACTATCCTAATCAAATGTCAGGAGGGCAGCAGCAGCGTGTGGCGATTGCAAGAGCACTGATCAGCAATCCTAAGGTCATCTTAGCAGATGAGCCCACAGGTGCTTTGGATTCTAAAACTTCTGATGAAGTCATGAATATATTTAGAAAATTCAATAAAGAGCAAGAAATTACATTTATCATCGTCACCCACGAGATTGAAGTCGCTGAATCTACTGGCCGCATCATTCATATCAAAGACGGACTTATAGAAAATAAGATGGCCCATGTTTGATTTAGATAAGTGGGCAGAAATATTCGAGTCTATCAATAGGCATAAGTTAAGAACTGCACTGACAGCATTTGGGGTATTCTGGGGAATATTCATGCTGGTCTTACTAATGGGTGCAGGTAATGGTTTGTTTAATTCGATCAAGCACGAGTTCTCCGATGTCGCGACAAATAGTATCTGGCTATCGCCGGGTCGTACTTCCATACCACATAATGGGCTGAATAAAGGAAGGAGAATCAGATTTGATAATTCGGATTATGATTTTCTAAAAGATCACTTCGAAGGTGTGGATGAGATCACAGGACGATTCTTCATATCCGGAGATCGTAAGGTGAACTATAAGGATAAGAGTCTTTCTTATTCTATAAATTCTATTCATCCATCCTTTAAGACGATGGAGAATATCACGGTGACCGAAGGAAGATTCCTCACTGATAAAGACTTAGCGACCTATAGTAAGGTATGCATCATTGGAGATATCGTCAAGAAGAATTTATTCGAAGATGAAGATGCGATAGGCAAGCAAATCATCGTGGATAATATAGCCTATACAGTGGTAGGTACTTTCTATGATATCGATGACTGGGTGATGAAGAATATCTATATTCCCATTACAACTGCTCAAAAAGTTTATTCTGGAAATAAGAGACTTAGCCGAATCATGTTCACAACTAAAGGGATGTCTGTTGAAGAGGTCACTAAGATTGAAGATGAGGTATATGCTGCATTCGCAGTGCGAAAGAACTTTAGCGTTAAAGATCGTAGAGCGATTTGGTCAGATAATAATGCTAAAGATTTTGAAGAATTCGCAGGCCTCATGTTTGCGATTCAGGGCATCATATGGATGGTCGGAATCTTCTCCATGATTGCAGGAGTAATTGGTGTCAGTAATATCATGCTGATTATCGTGAAGGATAGAACGAAAGAAATCGGGATACGCAAATCGCTAGGCGCTACGCCATGGTCCATTATCATGATGGTATTGCAAGAATCCATATTCATTACAGCTCTGGCTGGCTTTGTGGGAGTGGCATGTGGTGTATTAATCATAGGATCTCTAAGTGGTATTAAATCTGATTTTTTCAGGACTCCACATGTGGACTTATCCGTTATTATTATAGCGACTGTAGTCCTCGTTTTATCTGGCGCATTAGCTGGTCTTATCCCAGCGATTAAAGCAGCAAGAATCAATCCCGTCATCGCAATGAAAGCAGATTAATCATGGCTATAAAAATCATAGATAGAGATAAGTGGCAGGAGATATTTGCGACCATTCGTAAGAATAAGCTGCGTACATTCCTGACGGCCTTAGGTGTATTCTGGGGGATATTTATGCTGGTCTTTTTACTGGGTATGGGTAAGGGATTAGAGAATGGGGTGATGAAGGATTTCGGTAGCTCAGCAAGTAATGTCATGTACGTATGGCCACAGCGAACCACTAAACCCTATGACGGATACTCAGCTGGCAGAAGATTACGATTTAATCAAGAGGACCTGAAAGCACTTAAGCGAGACTTACATCAGATAGAAGATCTAGCACCGAGGTCTCATTTAGGCAGTCAGCCGATTGCTTATAAAGAAATACAAGAATCTTATCAGATCAGAGGAGAGCAGACCAAGATGCCTAAAGTCAATGGCCTTGTGATACACAAAGGAAGATATATTAATGAAGCCGATCTGGTACAGCGAAGAAAAGTCATCGTGATAGGTACTAAGATAGAGAAAGTCTTATTCGGTGATGAAGATCCGATCGGGAAGCATATCAGAGTGAGAGGTGTAGACTTTAAGATTGTCGGTACTTTCGGACCAAAACAATTAAAGCCTTGGAATAGAGAAGACACTGAATCGGCTGTGATTCCGCTTACGACAATGGATCAAGCGTTCGGGACTAAGGGAGAGATAGACTACTTCGCTTGCTTAGTGAAAGAAGAATATAGGGTGACAGAAATAGAGGATAGGGTAAAAGACATATTAAAGTCAAGACATCATGTACACCCTGATGATGTAGAGGCAGTCGGTGGCTTTAACCTTCAGAAAGCATTCACACAGATGGGAAATCTATTTTTAGGGATTAAGCTATTCCTATGGTTCGTCGGTATAGGCACATTAATAGCTGGCATCGTAGGAGTCAGTAATATCATGCTTATTATCGTGAAGGAGCGGACGAAGGAGATCGGGATTAGAAAAGCATTAGGTGCGACGCCCGGATCTATCATCAATATGATCATAACGGAGTCAGTCTTCATCACAGCATTATCTGGATATTTGGGCTTGGCTATTGGCTCGCTCATTATTGGAGGCATCAGCTATCTGATGTATTCTAATGATATGGATATCCAAAATTTTTATAATCCTGAAGTCAATGTGGGTGTTGGAATTTTTGCCATGACTGTTTTGGTCATAGCAGGATTAATCGCTGGTCTTGTTCCCGCTATTCAGGCCTCTAAGGTAAATCCTGTTATCGCTCTTAAAGACGAATAAAGCCAATTTAAAATAAATCAACTTCGGATCGATAAAACGACATCAACTAAAAATACTGAACTATGAAAAATAAAGGATGCTTAATTGGGACTGTGATATTCTTGGTCGGATTGACAGCAGCATTAGTCTTTTACTTCTATAAGCAGAATACGACTGACCCAGTGAAATATGAGAGCGTAAAACCTGAGATCAGAGATGTCCTGAAAAAAGCTGTCGCGACGGGATCGATTAAGCCAAGGAGAGAGATCAATATCAAACCTCAAGTCTCTGGAGTCGTAGAAAAGCTATATGTAGAAGAAGGCGCTATGGTGACTAAAGGACAGAAGCTGGCTAAAATAAAACTGATTCCTTCTGAAGTAAATATTAATAGCGCTCAGTCCAATGTAGAACTGGCAAGGATTAGAATGAAAGAATCTGAACGAGAGTTAGATAGACAGCGTAATCTGAATGCTAAAAATTTAGACGTAGATCAAGCGAAAGTCGCTTATGATATTGCTCTACGAGAAGAAGAAAGAAACAGGCAATTATTAGAAGAGGGGGTGATATCAGAAATTAACTATAATCAGTTTAAGCTTGACTTTGAGCTAAGAAAGTCTCAATATGAGAATTCTAAAATTACGGCTCAGAATACTGTAAGTCAGTTTGCGACCGAGCTGGATATCAGAAGACAAGAGCTGGAAGCAGCCATCAGTAATCTACAATTATTAAGAGAAGGCGCGACTAAAAACTCTAAGCAGGTCTCTAATATCATTGTCTCTACTGTGAATGGGATGGTACTCGATATTCCTGTGGAAGAGGGAAGTTCTGTAATAGAGCGTAATACATTTAATGAGGGTACCAGTGTAGCTACAATAGCTGACATGAGCAATCTGATATTCGAGGGTAAGGTAGATGAAGCAGATGTAGGTAAGCTAGATCGAGGTATGCCATTAGTCGTTACTGTAGGAGCCGTAGTGGATACGACTTTCGCAGCCATGCTAGAATTCATATCTCCTAAAGGAGTCGAAGAAGAGGGCACTGTAAAGTTTGAGATCAAAGCTGCCATTACGGAGATACCTGATGATGTATTCTTAAGAGCGGGATATAGTGCTAATGCAGATGTCATACTGCAGCGTAAAGATCAAGTGGTCTCCATTCAGGAAAGAGATATCATCTACTCAGGGGACACGACATTTGTCGAGATCAAGAAAGGTGATCAGGAATATGAAAAGCTTGAAATAAAAGTAGGGATATCAGATGGTCTGTATACTGAAGTAGTCTCAGGTATCGATACGACATCGGCGATTAAAAAGCGGACTGATCCTAATGCCAATGAAGTCGAGGATGATGATAATGGATAATGAATATCCAAATGAGATTGACATAACGCTAAATAAATATTTGGGTTTGATAAAATGAGAAAGAATCCACAGTTTTAAATATTTTCTTCACTATGACATAATTAAAACTGTCTATCATTAAAGTAGATAAGCCATCTCATGTACAGCACACTGATATGCTTACATATCCGTTATTATTTTATGGTGAGACTTCACATGATTCTACTACTTACGGTCATGTCTTTTTTGATAGCGTGTAGTCAGCAATCTACCAAAAGCATACAGTATATAGACAGAGATAGACCTTCTATAGAGCCCAAAGTATTTGCAAAACACTTCATCACAAAAGACTCAATCTCAGAATTCGGTTCTGTATTTAATGAAGAAGGGAATGAGTTTTTCTTCGCCATAGATTCTGCAGGTAGAGCTAAAATAAAATACACGACAATAAGAAAAGGAAAGTGGATAGAACCAATCACCATAATCTCTGATGCGACGTACAGCTTCAATGATCCGTTTCTGTCACCCGATGAATCCAAGTTATATTATATCTCAGATCTACTCAAGAATGAGAAAGACACAATCAAAGATTATGATATCTGGTATTCTGAAAGACAAGGACAAGAGTGGTCAGCACCAATTAATGCAGGAACAAGTATCAACTCAGATGGTAATGAATATTATATGTCATTCACAAGCGATGGCAGTATGTACTTTGCTACGAATAAAGAGAGTGATGAAAGCAGAAAACATGACTTTAATATTTACAAGGCTCAATATAAAAATGGAGCATTCTTAAAGCCAAAAAAATTAGGTGATGCTATTAATTCTATAAGATATGAAGCCGATGTTTTCATCTCTCCTGATGAATCTTATATCATTTATTGTTCTGCAAGAAAGACGGGATATGGTAGAGGTGACCTATACATAAGCTTTAAGAATGATATGGATGAATGGACTCAGGCGGTGAATATGGGAGAGCCAATCAATACAGAAGGACACGAACTATGTCCATTTGTCAGTAAAGATGGAAAATATCTATTCTATACAAGCAATCAAGATATTTATTGGGTGAGTACTGAAGTCATAGAACTAATGAAGACAGAGGCTCAATAAATATCCTTTCTGGTTCATTAGTATATTCCATGGCACCTTAATCATCAAACAATAAGAGCCGTCAGAATGAGCAAATTTAGGATTGAGAACGATCAAAGGTCTGGAGGCAGCTCAGACTAGTCTGACCGTGAAAATACTAATAAGCATCCTTGAATGGGGTCCAAAAAGAATCACCCAAAAAACAGGATTCTAATTTTAGCAATTCGGCAATACAACTTTATATTTCATCTATCTCAGTTGGGAGATAAGTCATTTAGTGATTACATCAATTATAATAGACGATAAATTTTCAGGATCTTTTAAGACTTAATTAATTATGAGAAATTATAGTGTATTAGATATAACACCAAAGATTGGAATAGAAATAGCAAATCCATCTCAAGAAATTAATGGGATCCAGCTGATAGAATTATAGCTGCTACTTGTATGGTTAATGATTTAGAATTAATGACAATGGATAGAAATTTAAAAAATCTATCAAATTTTAAGACTGCATGATTAACAGTGTGATTTTATAAAAGGGACAAATTGACTTCAAGCCGATGAGCTTAATCGCCTACTTCAACCCCTCAGGAAACACCGAAGGATCAAATCCCCAGAGAACCCCCAATAGAAAATAAACGATCAAGGTCAATAAAACGATGGATAGGAGGTTCATCCAGATGCCAGTCCTGATCATATCAGGAATCTTCAAGTAGCCAGAGCCAAATACAATCGCATTAGGTGGAGTCGCGACAGGTAGCATAAAGGCACATGATGCTGCCACAGTTGCTGCCACCATCAGGAGGTAGGGATGTACATCTATGGTTAATGCTAGTGGCGCGAGTATTGGCAAGAGCATGGCAGTTGTCGCAAGATTAGAAGTGATTTCTGTGAGAAAATTGACCGCTGCAATTAAGATTAAGACTAATAGAAAAATAGGGACTCCTTTAAGTAAAGAGAATTGGCTGCCGATCCAGAGAGCCAGTCCTGACTGCGAGAAGCCAGCGGCCAGTGCCATACCACCACCAAAAAGAATAAGGACTCCCCAAGGCATCTTAACAGCCTCTTTCCATGATAGAAGGGTTTCTCCTGAACTTGTACTTGGAACTAAAAATAAAACGAAAGCCGCAGTCATAGCGATGATGGTATCATCCAGCATGGGCATAAAGTTTTGTAACCATTGCCTAAAGATTAAGCAGGAAGCAGTCAATGCGAATATGACGCAGACCCTCTTTTCTTCCTTGCTCCAGCTGCCGAGCTGCGATAGTAATCGCTTGATCTCTGTACTACCTCCAGGGAATTCCTGCATGCGAAACTTAAATGCAAATCGAGTCAAGTAAATCCAGCAGATCGTTAATAATACAAAAGAGATAGGTAGACCAAAGCTGAGCCATTGAGCGAATCCAATTTCTATTCCATAGATCTCTTGGACGACGCCAGCAAGGACGAGATTGGGAGGCGTCCCGAATAAAGTAGCCATACCACCAATGGACGCACTATATGCGATAGCCAGCATGATCGCTTTGCCAAATAGTGAGTTCTCATCTTCTTCTGTATCAGGATGATCTTTCAGCTGAACAATGATGGCCAGCCCAATAGGAAGCATCATAACAGTAGTCGCCGTATTAGAGATCCACATAGACATAAATGCCGTGGCGATCATGAATCCTAAAATGATTCTTGAAATCCCTGCACCAAGTATATTGATGATATTCAGTGCTATTCTTTTATGTAGATTCCACTTTTCGATGGACATAGCTAAGATAAAACCACCCATATACAGAAATATGTATTTATGCCCATAAGCAGCAGTCGTGGTCTGTATGTCTAATGCTTCAGTGAGCGGGAATAGGATGATAGGGAGTAGAGCGGTGATGGCAATATCAGTCACTTCAAAGATCCACCAGATAGCAATCCATACGGTGCATGCCAGTACAGCATTTGCCTGATCAGGCAGCCCTTCAGGATGAAAGAAATTCAGAATTAGGACAAAGAACATGGGACCTAATACGCCGGGAAGGATCTTTGATCTCATCCTAATATTTTATGTATAAGTAATAATAAAGGGATGGACAATGGGATACTGATGGCAGGCATAAGCATGGCCAATTGAGGTTTAAGTCCTTTCTCTGCAGTCATAATAGACATTGCATTCATAGATCCGATGGCAGCTCCCATGATGCATATTTTAGCTATGAGGCTTTGTATATCAAATAAGTGCCACATCAATAGATATATGCATAAAGGTGCTATGAGCAACTTAAATATCAGTCCAATGCTTAATTCTTTTTTATACTGGGAGATATCACGAATCTCAATATTCATTCCGATCGTGAGTAGTGCAATGATGGAAAATGGAGAAGTCAATGTTTTAAGTGATGTCAGGATAATAGAAGGTAATTGAACGTTTAGTAAATTAAGTAGCAATGCGCATACAAACGCTATGAAAGGTAAGAAATAAATAATCTTTCTCAATAAGCCCCAGATCGAATTTTTTTCTTGAGCAAAGTAGAACAATGTACCTATGCCTAAAGTATTGAATACCAGAATGGTCCCGCCCATGCTTAGCATGATGCCATAGGCAAGTCCTTCTTCTCCATAGCACATCTCAAATATGGGAAAGCCAACAAATGATGTACTGCTGATACCGCCTGTTAAAATCAAAACTGCCTTAGACTCTTGACCTAGATTCATCACAGCAGCAAATAAATGAAAACTTAATACACTTAGACCAAACACTAAAAATGGTGTCACTGTCAGCCAGATCAAAGACAATTTTAAGTTGATAGCTGAAACATGAAGCAGGGATAATAATGGAATAAAAAAGTAAATGATTAATTTATTGAGATATGAAGGTCCATACTTACCTAAGATATCTACCTTTCTAAGGATCATGCCTGCCGAAATACAGCATAAAATAAAAATGATTGGATTCATGGATTAAGAATCATAAGCTATCGGTAAGGTACACTATTGCGTCCACTACGTAAAGTAGGGATAATTTAAAAATAGAATATATTGGATGAAGGTTTTACTTTTTTAAATCTCGTGAATGCCTAAACATCAGCTAGTTGAGAAAAATAGAAAGATCGCCAAAAAATACATTTTAGGATATTATTACTTTGCATAGTGGACTCACTATTATGTATTCGTAATCATACCTTACAGAAAGATCGAAGCCTTCTAAAGGTTTTTCTTATGGAGGATTAATAAGATTACAACTTAATTCCCTTTTCCATCAAGGAAATTATTATTTTCAAATTCTAAAATAGAAAGACATGTCAAGAAAAATAAGAATGGGAATGGTCGGAGGTGGCCGAGGTGCATTCATCGGTGGCGTACACAGAATGGCAGCAGCCATAGATGGGCAGATAGAACTGGTCTGTGGAGCCTTCAGCAGTAATCCAGAGAAATCCAGACTATCAGGAGAGGACTTCTACTTACCTGCAGATAGAGTCTACGGGAGTTATGCAGAGATGATCGAAAAAGAAAAAGCACTTCCAGAAGGAGAGCGGATGGACTTTATTTCTATTGTGACACCTAATCATGTACACTATGGTCCAGCTAAGATGGCTTTGGAAAATGGGTTTCATGTTGTCTGCGATAAGCCACTGAGTTTTGATCTGGAAGAAGCAGAGAGTCTACAGAAAATAGTCGAAGAGACAGGACTCTTTTTTGCACTCACACATAATTATACAGGCTACCCTATGGTGAAGCAAGCGAAAGCCATGATCGCTAATGGAGACATAGGGAGAGTCAGAAAAGTGGTGGTGGAGTATCCTCAGGGATGGCTGTCTACACTATTAGAATCTACAGAGCAGAAACAAGCAGCCTGGAGGACAGACCCAAAGCGATCAGGCATCGCAGGAGCGATGGGGGATATCGGGACTCACGCTGAGAATCTAGCTGAGTACATCACCGGACTTCAGATAGAAGAGCTATGCGCAGATATCAGTACCATCGTCGAAGGCAGACAGCTAGATGATGATGGTAATGTCTTACTAAGATTTGATAATGGAGCAAGAGGTATACTCCATGCCAGTCAGATCGCAGCTGGTGAAGAGAATAACCTGAACATAAAGATCTATGGAGAGAAGGCAGGTCTACAGTGGTATCAGATGGAACCGAATACACTTATCGTGAGGTGGCAAGACAAGCCGATGGAATTATTGCGTACTGGCGTCGGTGAGTTATACCCATCTGCTCAGGCTAATACTCGACTGCCAGCAGGTCATCCAGAAGGCTATCTAGAAGCCTTCGCTTCTATCTATCGTAATTTTGCTCACTGTGTTAGAGCCAGAATCGAAGGGAAGAAACCTGATGCACTTTACATGGATTTTCCGACAGTGTCTGATGGAGTCAGAGGGATGAAGTTTATCTATAAAGTAATCGAATCTGGGAAGAGTGAGCAGAAGTGGACTAAGATGTAGATCGTCTATGTCGATCTTGAAGACGTGGTTGATTGATTGCTTAATCTCATTTTACTAAAAAGAGTCTCTCTATTGATCCAGTCTCTCGAATGCTGTAGTAACTCAGCGATGCAATCAATCATTTAATAGACAAAAATACCTCGATCCACTATAGAAATTGGATGGCTGCAATTGGAATTTCCAGATAATAAGACGTATCCGAAACAGCGATATAAAATAACTTAGTCAGGAGAAGGGATAAGAGATATATAAGATCGCTTGTGATCCTAGGATTGATTCGCTCTGATCTCAGTAGCACAATGGCCAACACACAGCATCTATCTTAGATAATCAATGTATCAATACACAAGACAAGCTGCGCATCATTCGTTATGACATCTTAGAATCAATTTAGATGCGCATAATTTCTATTTTCATTATTTTACTAACTCTGGTATCTATCTGGTCCTGCCAGACAGAATCATATTTTGATGATGTAGAGCCAGCCGAGATCATTAGGTTTGATCAAGAGCTACGCCATGATGGTATATCTCATGTACAAGAAAAACATCCAGCTTTTTCTAAGCTATATTTTGATCGACTCATACAGGTGAGTCAAGATTCTGGGGTGGTTGATAAAGAAGCTGTAGACCAGTTTCTCGACGATGAATTCATAGAGCATCTCAATCTGCAATCTGATGCTATCTACGAGGATATGGCAGATATTTCCTTACAGCTCGGCTTAAGTATGGACTTGTATGCTGATGCTTTTCGAAAGACGTCACGGCCTACATTGTACACATTTATTTCAGGCTTGGCATACCAGTGTGTTTTATTCGATGATCGGGGAGGCGATGGGGTAGGTATCGGCTTAGATATGTTCTTAGGAGATGCACATCCTTACATAGATCTCTCTCTGGGTAATCCTGCATTCTCATCATACATCGTCAGGGCTTTTAATCGAGATCACTTGAGCAAGAAAGCCATAGAGAGCTTAGTGCAGAATGAACAGGGAGAATGCCGTGGCAATAGACTGATCGATCATATGATTCATAATGGTAAAAAGCTTTATATATTGGAGCAATTCTTGCCTTATGTATCAGATACGGTGATTATGGAATTTACCACTGATCAGCTGGAGTGGTGTGAGACAAATGAGCGAGAGATCTGGTCCCACTTCTACAGAGAAGAATTATTCTATGAGACAGATATGAGCAAAATTAATAAGCTGATATTTCCAAGTCCCAGTTCTCCTGGTATGCCAGATGGCGCACCAGGTAGAACGGCTAATTATATGGGCTGGAAGATCGTATCAGAATTCATGAAGCGAAGCCAAATAAGTATCATAGAGTTATTGGACTGGGAGGATAGTCAAGCATTATTAGATCAATCAAAATATAAACCAGTATAATGGAAAAAACACGAACGATACCAGTCGTAGATTTATCCAAGTTTACAGAAGGAAGTGCAGAGGAGAAGAATCAATTCGTGACAGATGTCGGTCAGGCATTTCACGAAGTTGGCTTCATTGGCGTGACCAATCATGGAATCACAAAGACTCTAATCGAAGAATTCTATGCTTCATCTAAGGCCTTCTTTTCACTACCTATAGAGACTAAGCGTTCTTACGAAGTCGCAGGGCTTGCAGGGCAGCGTGGATATACCTCTTTTGGGACAGAGCACGCTAAGCATTCTAATGTGCCAGACTTGAAAGAGTTTTTTCAGATAGGGCAGTTCGTTGCAGCTGATCACCCAGCTAAAGCCTTATATCCAGATAACATTAAGGTAGCGGAGGTTCCAGCATTTTACGAAAAAGGGAAAGAGTTATATCAGGCTTTTGAGAAAGCAGGTACTGCATTATTAGAAGCGATAGCCATACACTTAGACTTACCGCAGGATTACTTTAATCAGAAAGTAGCAGATGGTAACAGCATCCTCAGAGCGATACATTATCCACCGATCACAGAAGAGCCTGAGACTGCGATCAGAGCAGAGCAGCATGAAGATATTAATCTGATCACATTACTGGTAGGTGCTTCAGCAGGTGGCTTGCAACTATTAAATGCTGATCAAGAGTGGCTCGATATTACACCAGAAGAAGAAGAGATTGTCATTAATGTCGGAGATATGCTACAGCGACTGACGAATAACTATCTGAAGTCTACGACACATAGAGTGGTTAATCCACCTAAACATCAGTGGCATGTACCCAGATTATCTCTACCATTCTTCTTACATCCTAAAGGTGATATGGATTTATCATGTATAACTAACTGTGTGACAGAGAGTTCTCCATTAGCCTATGAACCCATTACTGCAGGTGATTATTTAGATGAGCGTCTGCGTGAAATAGGATTGAAAAAGTAGTATCTTTCCTATTATTGACATACATTTGAACTGTTAAAGAGATAAAAAATGGACTTAATCGTATTAATCAGTTTTCTAGGCCCAGAGATGATCGTCGTCTTCGGTGCAATATTATTACTATTCGGAGGTAAAAAAATCCCTGAATTGATGCGTGGACTCGGAAAAGGAATATCAGAATTTAATAATGCCAGAGCCTCTATCGAATCCGAGTTAAAAGACGGAATGAAAGATGAATCCAAATAATCTTTCTTAAAGCGTTAAAAATCTATAATTTTATTTTCATTGTCATATTTTAAGACTTTACTCTTGAGTCTTAATCACTTGGTATTTCTACATTACTTTAACTACATTTAACTACACATTCGCAAGTATCTACTCATTGTTTATTGATTGTCTACTTGATGATCGATTGCACTCAAGCAAGTATTTTATGAATCAAGACACAGAAATCATGGTACAACAAGTAGATTATAATCCAAACGAGTTCTACCCCGGTGCTATCAAGGAGGTCATTCTAAAGAAAAATACATTTCAGATAGAATGCTCTAATGAGGTCAGCATACTCATCACCATTCTAACCGATGACATCATCAGGATTAGATACGGTATAGCAGGAGAATTTGAAAAAGATTTTTCATATGCTATCGATGGTTCTTTCAAGTCAAATGTCAATAGTATTGATATCACGGAGACGGTGAAATATTACGTGATACACACTGAGACTTTAGATATAGAGATCTCTAATAAAACTTCCGCAATAAGTTTCAAAGATAAGTCAGGTCAGGTCATCAATCAGGATGAAAAAGGCTTTCACTGGGAGGATAATGTGGAATACGGAGGACACATAGTCCAGATGAGCAAGCACATACATGATGGAGAGTGCTTCTATGGTATGGGGGATAAACCGACTCAGAATAATCTAAGAGGAAAGCGATTTAGAAACTGGGGTTCTGACACTTACGGCTTCCAGAAAGATGAAGACCCGATTTACAAGACGATTCCATTCTTTATGGGGATCCATAATAATCTTGCGTATGGTGTTTTCTTTGATAATAGCTTCGAGTCATACTTTGACTTTGGGCATGAGCGTAAGCAGACATCTAGCTATTGGGCTCATGGCGGTGAGATGAATTATTACTTTATCAATGGTCCTCAGCTTTTAGATGTAGCTGCTCGATACGCCAAGCTGACAGGAGTCCCTGAGATGCCACCACTCTGGGCATTGGGATATCATCAGTGTAAGTGGAGCTACTATCCAGAATCTAAAGTCAGAGAGATATGTGATACCATGCGAGAGAAAGCGATTCCTTGTGATGCCATATATCTGGACATCGACTATATGGATGGATTCAGGTGTTTTACTTGGGATAAGGAGAAATTTCCACAGCCGAAGCAGATGGTAAAGGAGCTGAAAGATCAAGGTTTTAAGACCATAGTCATCATTGATCCTGGTATAAAGGTGGATAAAGATTATTGGGTATTCCAAGATGGTATAGAAAAGGATGTATTCTGCAGGAGAGCAGATGGTCCATATATGAAAGGTAAAGTATGGCCGGGAGAATGCTATTTTCCAGACTTCACTAAGCCTAAGGTGAGAAAGTGGTGGAGTGGATTATATAAAGAACTTATAGGTAAAATAGAAGTCGCCGGTGTGTGGAATGATATGAATGAGCCTGCCGTCATGGAGGTAGAGTCTAAGACCTTTCCTAATGATGTCAGACACGACTATGATGGCAATCCATGTAGCCATCGGAAAGCTCATAATATATACGGCATGCAGATGGCGAGAGCCACTTATAAAGGGGTGAAAAAGTATGCAGAGAATAAGCGACCATTCATCATCACAAGATCTTGTTATAGTGGTGTACAGAGATTTAGCTCTGGATGGACAGGTGATAATATCGCAACATGGGAGCATCTATGGGTAGCGAATGTACAGTGCCAGAGAATGAGTATTTCAGGGCTATCATATATCGGCTCTGACATTGGAGGCTTTATCGATCAGCCATCACCGGAGCTGTATACCAGATGGATGCAGCTTGGCATATTCCATCCCTTATGTAGAACTCACTCATCTGGAGATCACGGAGATCAAGAACCTTGGTCATTTGGCCAGCGGACAGAGGATATCGTCAGGAAGTTTATAGAGTTACGATACAAGCTATTACCATATCTATACACAAGCTTTTACCAATACGTCAGAGATGGATATCCGATGCTCAGACCATTAGCATTCGTAGATCAAGAGAATACAAGTACCCTATATAACAATGATGAGTTCATGTACGGTGAAAATCTACTGGTATGCCCCATCGTAGAGCCTAATTCTAAAGGGAGGTATATGCATTTTCCAAGAGGAGAATGGTATAACTATTGGAGTAAAGAGCATATCATAGGCGGCAAAGAATTATGGGTAGAAGCACCCTTAGAGGAGATGCCACTATTCGTCAGGGGAGGATCTACCCTACCTCACTATCCAATCCAGCAATATGTAGGTGAGAAAGTCATCGATGAGCTGACTTTACTCTGCTACTACAGTGAGGGTGAGACTCAAAGTGAGCTGTATGAAGATGATGGAGAAGGATATGATTATAAGAAAGGCATATACACCATAAAGCAGTTTATCCAAGAATCTACATCTAAAGCAATCACCCTAAAACAAGATATTTCAGGTCACTATCAAGCGAGTTATACGACGTATAAACTAGTCTTCATAGGCTTACCATTCAAAGTCAAGACAGTCGAAGGGATAGGTGATATCAAGTCAAGTGGCTTAAATGAAAGTGGGGATTTTGAAGTTATAGTAGATGGACGATTTAGTGAACTGCAGTTATTAAAGTAGAGAACTAAACTGTCAGTTTCTGTGGTAGCAACGCACTTGAAGATTAGGATTTTTTCTCGTGTAGAGGAACTTCAATTCCTTGAAATTGAAATATAGTTATCTATTTTATAATAAAGACGCACCCCAATTTCTATTCACGCATATCTTAACTATAGATAACAATCTGAAAATGACAGCCATTCATATATGATTAAATGAATGTGTCCTCTAATAAGTGTGTATATGATGTCATCTATACGAAAGCGATAATTTTTACCGTTTCAAAGTGGTAATTGTGAAATATCTTATCAACACACCTCGTCCATATTCGATCATTCTGATTTTCAGCTGTTTAACTATCTCCTTGTGGAGTCAGAAAGGGACTGAAGTCGGTGGATGGTTAGGCACCAGCCTTTATTTTGGAGATCTGAATACTAATTTTAGAATGACCGATCCTGGTTACGCAGGTGGGGCTATCCTCAGATACAACTTTAATGAGCGAATCTCTATCAAAGGAGCTTTGAGCTATGCTAAGCTAAGCGCTAATGATAATGATTCACCTAATGCTTTTGAGCGAGAGCGCAACATTAATTTTCATACAGGTGTGATAGATGCCACAGCCCACGTAGAGTTTAATTTCTTACCCTATATCCACGGAAGTAAAGATGAATATTATACTCCATATCTAGCCATAGGGGCATCTTTAGCCAGATTCAATCCTAAGACGACAGTCAATGATCTATCGGGTAATTCGATGACTGTGGGACTGCAGCCATTGGGTACTGAGGGCCAGCTACCAGGAGAAGAATATGCATTGATTTCTCCAGCTTTTTCCATTGGTTTTGGATTCAAATTCGATATTAGTAGAGACTGGAGCATTAACATAGAAGTAGCCACCAAGCAGCTTATGACAGACTATCTTGATGATGTGAGTGGAGTCTATTCTGACCCATTGCTGATTGATGGATTCAGAGAGGATGTTGGAAGTTTTAGGGCCAGTCATTTTGCTGATCCCTCGAATATTGGTGTGCAGGGTAAGCAGCGAGGGAATCAGAGAGACAATGATAGCTATACCTTTATCGGCATCAGTGTCATGAAGTACTTTGGTACATTAGAATGTCCTACGCCAAGAACAAGCCGCAGCTGGTAACAAGTGTAAGACTGGTCCCCAGTATCCAATAAATCAATTAACAGTATATTTATAATTACTTATAATGACTTGAGGGTTGAGTTAACTTTTAGAGTCATAATAGAGTTACTATTGTTGTAAAGATTAGTGTCACCTTATGATAAGCTTATTTAGATGAATCGACTGACAGATGTAGTAAAGCATTTATTGATCATTAATGTGATCATGTTTGTTTGTTTTTACTTGCTGATGCCTCAGCTTAGAAATGATGTCGTCCTCTATTTTCCAGGAAGTCCATACTTTAAGCCTTATCAGTTAGTGACTCACATGTTCATGCATGGCAGTCCCAGCCATATCTTATTTAATATGATGTCGTTATTTTTTTTAGGACCTACAGTAGAGCAGTCTTTAGGATCTAAGAAATTTCTAATTTTTTATCTGGTCTGTGGCACGGCGTCCATGCTCTTGCACTTAGGTTTAGGATATGTAGGCTTTATACCACCTGTCCCTATAGTCGGTGCTTCAGGCGCTATCATGGGCGTATTTGTGGCATTTGCACTGATGTATCCAGAGGTGAAGCTGATGCTCATCTTCCCTCCCATACCGATTAAGGCTAAGTATATGATGGGTGCTTTGATTGCCTTTGACTTATTCAGTGGAGTTGGAGGCCTGAATACAGGTATTGCTCACTTTGCACACTTAGGAGGTGTGGTTGGTGGTTTTATCTTGATAACCATGTGGGGATATAATAATTTAATGCGTAGATAGAATACATATGTTTCAGCCCATCATAGACGACGTAAAAAGAACATTTCAGTCTGGTAATATGGTCAGCAAGCTGATCATCATTAACGTAGCTGTATTTCTATTTGTCTTAATCATCGGCATATTCCTAAAGCAGGGAGATCCTAATGCTGCAGCATACCAATGGCTAATTAAGAACTTGGCAGTATCTTCTGAAGGGATGACGATACTCAGAAAGCCATGGACGCTTGTCTCACATATGTTCTTACATGAAGGCTTATGGCATTTGGCGTGGAATATGTTGTTGTTCTACTGGTTTGGTAGAATTGTGGGGGACTTTATAGGAGATCGTAAAATATTGCCCATTTACATCTTAGGGGGATTGGCTGGGATTCTGGTATATTTCATAGCAGCTAAAATAGGCGTCGTAGGATCGAGTATAGCCTTAGGTGCTTCCGCAGCCGTCATGGCAGTCATATCTACAGCTGCCTGTCTATCGCCTAATTATATGATGCGCTTACTCATCATTGGGGATGTATCTATCAAGTATATCGTCTTGTTTTTGATCATTTTGGATTTAGTAGGTATTTCCAATATGGATAATACAGGAGGCCACATCGCTCACTTAGGCGGAGTGGCATTCGGAGCTTTATTTGTCTATCTGCTGAGGAATGGATTTGATCTGGCCGATGGATTTAATGAATTCATCAGTCAAGTAAAATCCATCTTTCAGAAGAAGGAGAAGAAGACCAAAAAAAGCCCACTAACTGTGAAGCATAGTGCTGTCAGAAAAAGTAAATCCTCAGGAAGAGGAAGCAGCCGCAGCGATGCTTCCATGCCATTCGAAGAGAAGCTGGATCGCATTCTTGAAAAAATAAAGTCCGAAGGGTATGATAATCTCAGTGATGAGGAGAAAGAGTTTTTATTTCAAGCGAGTAAAAGATAAGCCTTGAAGTTCTATCAGAAGGTCATACTGCTAGTCAATATTCTTGTTATCTTTTCTACATTGTTTTCTTATTTATCCCCTTATGTGCATCCTGCTAAAACATGCTTTTTTGCAGTTTTTGGATTAGCCTTTCCGTGGCTTTTCTTTATGAATGTGGCGTTCATTCTTTTCTGGGCATTGAATAAGCCGATCTATACATTGCTATCAATTCTTTGCCTTGCAGCGGGCTTTAACTACGTAGATAAATTCTTTGGTACACATGGCATTCAGGATGAGCAATCCTATGAACATAAGATGAATATCAGCACCTTCAATATGCAATTCTCCAAGAGTGTTATCCGGATTAAGGATAAGGAGAAACTGAAAAAGAAAACTGAGGAATACAAGACCTACTTGAAGCGATTTAAAGATGTCGATGTATTCTGTGGCCAAGAGACGGGTCATTCTTCAGATCAAATGATTAGAGCAGCATTAGGATTTAGATATCTCCATAAATTAAAGGAAAAATCAACTTCTATATATTCTAAGCATCCCATCATATCGCAAGGAGAGATAGACTTTGGCACCAATGTAAATTCATGCGTTTGGGCAGATATAAATGTGCGCGATAAGGTCATCCGAGTCTACAGTGCTCACCTCCAATCTAACCGAATATCAGGAAAAGAGTCAGAGCTGATAGAAGCGGGTAAGTGGGAGAAGAAGACTTTTCTGGGGCTGAAAGATATGTTTGGCAAGTATCAGAAATACACCAATATCAGAGCAGAGCAAGTCCGTCTGATCAGGCAGCACGCAGCCACCAGTAAAGTGCCATATGTGATCTGTGGTGACTTCAATGATCCACCTCAATCATTCGTTTATCAAAGGATGGCAGAGGATCTGAATGACAGTTTCAGATGTGCAGGGAGTGGTATAGGCACTTCATTTAATGGTGTCATTCCAGCATTGCGCATAGACTATATATTAGCTCATAAGGACTTCGAAGTCTATAAGCACAAGATCATCAAAGAGGGCAAATACTCAGACCATTATCCCATCATCAGCACACTCGCGCTCCAATAGATTTTAATAGGAAAAAATTAAGGTGTAAGACCAAAAATAAATTCACCCCTGAGAAACTATTATTCCAAAAATTTCGTCTTATTGCTCTGATAATACCTACACAATGAGAGAACCAATTAAGCTGATCAAGCCAGGGTCATTCGATAATGAAAATCACTGGTATCCCAAAGCACTGAATGCGACCATACATCCCATGGTCAACTTCTTCCTGAATCTGGATAAACAGAAGATCATCAGTAGATACTGCCATCTGAATCCGATGGTCAGTAAAGAGAAACTCCACGAAATATTGACGTATCGCTGTCAGTACTTCCTATGGAGTGGTGCAGACCTATTTAATGCCACTTCAGAAGAAGGCAACAAGCAAATGGTCATCATAGAGAATAACTCCTGTCCATCAGGGCAGAAGTCAATGCCACTTCTGGACGATAATAAAGAAGATGGATCCTATAGACTTCTAATCGAACGAACATTTAAAGAATACCTTAAACCAAAGCGAGGAGTCGCTAAAATAGATGGTAAGCTCGGCGTCATCTATGACAAAAATATTATGGAGACCTCTGGCTATGCCGCAGTCATCGCAGATGTATTCCATGAGGATGTACTACTTATTCCCTACTATGATGATGAAGAGAATGATCATATAAAAATAGAAAATGGGCTAATACACATCCTTCATGATGGAGAGTGGCACCCGATGAGAGCACTATTTCGCTATGTGACTCAGAAGCCTTGGAATAGACTTCCCATGCATAGTAAAACTAAAATCTTAAACCCGATCATCGCCTGCCTAGCAGGTGGACGTAATAAAATGGTCGCCGCTAAAGCCTATGATATTTATAATACAGAGCTGCAAGAATTCGGGCTTAAGATAAATATGCCAGAGACCATATGGGATATCAGCAAAGAAGAAGTCCCTCTATGGGTACAGAAGCTTGGAGGTCATGCAGTAGTCAAAATTCCTTATAGCAATGCAGGCCAGGGAGTCTATACCATCACCAATCAGAAAGAGCTGGATGACTTCATGGACTTAGATATTGACTATCAGAAATATATTGTGCAGAGCCTCATTGGCAACTATAACTGGAGTTCTAATAGTAGCAATGGGAAGTATTATCATGTGGGGACTATACCATTTAAGAATGGTGATACTTATGTTGCCGATATTCGCATGATGGTCAGCAGCACAGTGGATGGCATCAAGCCACTATGCATCTATTCTCGAAGAGCGATTAAGCCATTAGATGAGAATCTATCCGAAAATAGTAATTCATGGGATATGCTGGGGACTAACCTAAGTGTCAAGCTGGATCATAATAAATGGGGCTCTGATACGAATCGACTGATGCTCATGGATCGAAGAGATTTTAATAAGTTAGGCTTAGGCATAGACGATCTCATTGAGTCATTCATACAGACTGTCATGACGACGATCGCCATTGATAAAATGTGTAAGAATTTATATAATTCTAAGGGCAAATTCAGAAAAAAGTTATTCAAGTCCTTAAATAACGATAAGACTTTACTGGACGAGATCATGATATGAAAAAGTATAAAGTACTCTGTTTAACAGATCATAGAAGACACAGCTCACAGAACTCAGTCTATTCTATAATGAGAGCAGTCGCGGAGCATCCGCAGTGTAAGGAAGTCGTCGTGGCCTCAAGGGGCATAGAAGATAACAGAATGTTTTTTGAAGAGGAAGACTTTGATAAGCTACAGGTGGTAGATGTTAATGCTTCATTTGATTATAGTCAAAGCGGTGAAAGTTTTACAATAGAATCCAAGTGGACAGACCCAAAACAGTATGATATCATTCTACTCAGATTACCGAGACCTGTCACCGATAGTTTTCTGAATAAACTCAAACAACAGTTTTCAGATTCATTATTTATTAATGATCCTGAGGGCATCATACAGACTAGTAATAAAGCTTTCTTATTGCACTTTCCAGAGCTATGTCCTCCGATAAAATTATGCCATAGCATAGAAGAGATTGTATCTTTTGTGCAGATGATAGGAGATATTGTATTGAAGCCTTTGAGAGAATATGGAGGCCAAGGGATACTCAAAGTTACAGAAGATGTCATCCATGATGGAGATGTCATCCATGATAGACAGAGCTATCTGGCATCTAAAGAAAGCTACATCATCAGTGAAGGCTATCTGGCGATGAAGTACTTAAAGAATGTGTCTCAGGGAGATAAGCGCCTCATTGTCGTGGACGGCGAGATACTTGCCGCCTCTAATAGACTACCTCAGGAAGGCTCATGGATATGCAATGTAGCTCTGGGAGGAAAATCAGTGGCAGCTGAAGTATCTGAAAGAGAGATAGAGATCATAGAAAAGCTGGATCCAATTCTTAAAGAAAATGGTATTCTCATATACGGTGTAGATACACTTGTAGATGATGATCATGAGAGAATTTTATCAGAAGTAAATACACTTAGCATTGGAGGATTTCCACAAGCAGAAGTACAGACAGGATTACCCATATTAAAAATCACAGTTCAGAAAATAATAGATTATGCAGACAGACACTTTATTGTCTAATATACCTACCATTGAAAACCTTAATAATAATGACACACCGAAAGGATCGATAAAATATTTCTGGCTCAAGATTGTCTCCGATGGATTTAGCAATCCGATCAGCATTCCCGTGATGGTCGCGCGAGGCGTAGAGGATGGTCCCACGCTAGGACTTACAGCAGCAGTACATGGTAACGAGCTGAATGGTGTACCTGTGATCCAGAGACTCTTTGATGAGATAGATGTCACTGAGCTGAAGGGCACCATAGTAGGCATACCCGTGGTGAATGTTCCTTCTTTTATGAGAAAAAAACGAAGGTTTAATGATGGGGTGGATCTTAATCATATCATGCCTGGAAAATCTAATGGTAATGTGAGTCATATTTATGCTTATCGATTTATCGAACGAGTCGTGAAGCACTTTGACTATTTAATGGATCTGCATACGGCTTCTTTCGGTCGGATTAATTCTTACTATGTGAGAGCAGACATGAGTCAGCCATCAACAAAAAAGATGGCTATGCTGCAAAATGCAGAAATTATCGTGCATAATCCACCTTCTGACGGTACACTCAGAGGAGCTGCGGATGAGCTAGGCATACCAGCCATTACTATAGAGGTAGGTAACCCTAGTATATTTCAGAAGCGACTCATCAGAAGTGGTGTCGTCGGTATCCATAATGTGCTCTGCCATCTTAATATGGTCGAAGACGAGATAGAGATTACAGAACAACAGACAGTCCACTGCGAAAAATCATACTGGATCTATACTGACTCAGGCGGACTGTTAAGTATAGAAGCGAATCTCTTAGAACGATTAAAAAAGGATCAAAAAATCGCTCATATTAGAGATATTTTCGGTCGGAAGAAGACTGATTATTTTGCACCTGAGTCAGGTATTCTCATAGGGAAAAGCATAAGTCCAGTGAATCAATCTGGAGGGCGGATATTACATTTAGGTATTATCAAAAAATAAAGTCAAAATGAATAAATAATTACTCTATTGGTGTAGATTTATCCACCATATAGTGATAAACAATACTCTATTTTAATATTAATGGTACGACTCTAAATAAATATCTAAAATCCACATCCTATGAACAAACCAAGGATTGTCAAAGACTATGAAAAACTATCAGAAGACATCATAGAGCAGATCAAATTGTTCTATCCCTATGGATTCGAAAAAAAGTTAATCAGTTTTAAAAATAAAGAAGGGAAGTTCGTCAGCGCCCTTCCCTTTGAAACTGATGACTATTATTACTTAGCCAGAATGACCAAATCAGAAGCCCAAGAAATAATAGAAGAAGATGATGACTATGATGACGATGGTAACTTAAAAGAAGAGGTGATGGAAGAGCTGAGCGATAAGCATGAAGATATAGAAATGGATGACATCGTGGATGAAGATAGCGAAGACAGTGGAGATGATGATTAGAAAGTAAGTATCCTTATTATCTCTGATAATAGCATCGTTATAAAAGAGCAGTCCCTAACGGCTCAGCAAGTAATATTTTAAGATGGTGCCGTGGGTACCATATATCGGAAGCATCACAAGAATATACTAATCTTCGTACTGTAGGTACGACTTATGATTTATTTAGATGTTTTTCATGGATATCGAGCTGTAATTTGAGACAGGTGGCAGTTAAGTGCTCAGTCATATAAAATATTGATGTCCTTCAATAAAAGCAATTTCTCAATCAGATAATAACATGGTATTCTGAATGATTAATACATTTGAAGATGCATCAGACACTACCCGAGTTACTCGAACTATTAAAACTGGAGAAATTAGAAGAAAATCTATTCAGAGGTCAGAATTTTCAGACAGCTTGGAAGCGCGTCTTTGGTGGACAAGTATTAGCTCAAGCCCTACATGCGGCCTATCAGACAGTACCTGAAGATCGATTTGCTCATTCTCTGCATGGCTATTTTATATTAGGAGGGGACTTATCACTGCCGATCGTATATGATGTAGATACGATCAGAGATGGAGGAAGCTTTACGACGAGAAGGGTTGTTGCCATACAGAAAGGGAGAGCGATTTTCAATATGTCTGCCTCATTCTGTAAGCCATTAGAGGGGTTTAATCACCAGATAGAGAAGCCTGATATAGCTGGACCTGAAGCTTTTTTATCAGACGAAGAGTTTCATTTACAGATTAAAGAAAAAGACCCAGTAGAGTACGAGAAGAGGCACCGCATCCTTCCATTTGAATTCAGAAGAAAAGAAAGACTCGACCCTTGGAATCCCCAAGACTTACCACCTCTCCGGCACATATGGATGAAAGCCACGGGAACACTTCCTGCGGATATCCGCTTACAGCATCAAGTACTCGCTTATATGTCTGATTATAATCTGATGGGTACGGCGACACTTCCGCATAGAAGCAAGATGCAAGATGGAGACTACTATCTCAGTAGCTTAGATCATGCCATGTGGTTTCAGCGCCATTCTAATTTGCAAGACTGGCATCTCTTCCAGTTTGACAGCCCGAGCGCTGCCGACGGCAGAGGTTTTTCTAGAGCCAATCTTTTTTCTGAATCGGGAGATTTAGTGGCTTCTGTCGTGCAAGAAGGGCTGATGGTGAAGCGGAGGAAGTAGGCATATGGACTGTCTAAGATTATAATTTGTTAGGATTCTGTTATTATCATGATTTAATACTTCTATGGACGCTTTACAGCCTTAATATTCGTCTATTCTTACACGAATTAATCTATTTTTGCAGCCACGAATCTTCTATGAAGGAGATTTTCATAGACACCTAAGGAGTTGAATATATTCCTTACTGACTTAAAAGAGAATTTTAAGAGTTAAACATATGAATCACGATTTAGTAGTACACAACAGCCTGACCAGACAGAAGGAGAAATTTGCACCAATAGAAGAAGGTTTCATAGGGATGTATGTGTGTGGACCGACTGTCTACAGCGACGTGCACTTGGGTAACTGTAGAACCTTCGTCAGCTTTGATGTGATCTATCGCTTCTTAAAATATATCGGCTATAAAGTCAGGTATGTGCGTAACATTACAGATGTGGGTCATCTCACCGATGATGCAGACAGTGGAGAGGATAAGATCGCTAAGCGAGCGAAGCTGGAGCAGCTGGAGCCCATGGAGATCGTACAGAAATACACGAATGGATTCCAAGAAATGATGGCAATATTCAATACGAAAAAGCCAGATATAGAGCCAAGAGCGACAGGTCATATCATGGAGCAGATCGAAATGGTCCAGACAATAATAGACAATGGTCTCGCCTATGTAAAGAATGGTTCTGTGTATTTTGATACCATCAAATTCAACGAGCAGGATGGACTGTATGGTAAGCTGTCAGGGCGAGTGATCGAAGATCTACTCACAGAGACCAGAGATGACTTGAAGAACCAAAGTGAGAAGAATCATCCGTCGGACTTTGCGATCTGGATGAAAGCCAGTGATGCTCACCTGATGAAGTGGAACTCTCCATGGTCCTTAGGATTTCCAGGATGGCACTTAGAGTGTTCGGCGATGAGTACCAAGTATTTGGGAAACCAGTTTGACATACACGGTGGAGGAAATGACTTAAAGTTTCCTCATCATGAAAATGAGATCGCTCAGAATCATGGAGCATGTAACTGTGAGCCGGCAAAGTACTGGCTGCATACTAATATGCTACTGATGAATGGTAAAAAAATGTCTAAGTCTGATGATAACAGCATCACACCACAGGAGCTTTTCTCTGGAGAAAGTAAGCATATCACTAAGGGCTACAGCGCCATGGTGCTCAAATTCTTCATGCTCCAGAGTCACTACGCCAGCACACTGGATCTGACTAATGAAGCACTACAAGCTGCCGAAAAAGGGTATAAGCGGATCATGGAAGCAAATCGCTATGTACAAAGCTTAACAGATCATAAGGGCAGCGGTAACGAAGAGTTAGACCAGAAAATAACGGAGCTCATTGACCAAATGCAAGCGGACATGCATGATGATTTTAATACGCCGAAAGCCTTATCTAGACTTTTTGAGTTAGTGCCGATCATTAATAGCATGAAGGATAATAAGGATGGGTACAGAGATATTTCTACAGCATCCATTGAGCAATTGCAAAAGGCATTCAAGGATTACTTGTTTGATGTATTTGGCTTTTTAGATGAATTCGAAGCTGGAGGTAATGCGCTTTCTGAAAAATTCTCAGGTCTGATGGAGCTCATCATAGACATCAGAAAGACTGCGAGAGATACGAAAAACTGGGATACATCAGATAAGATCAGAGATACGCTTAATGAACTGGAGATAGCACTAAAGGATGGTAAAGAAGGGACTAACTGGACAATTAAATAAGGACTAATGATCAATCACTTGAGTCGTATCAGATTTATATATTTTCTATTAGCTATAATGATCCTCAGTAGCTTAGTCGCATGTCGCCAAGATGCACCTGAGACCAAAGAGATTAAAGCGACTAAAGCTCCTGCGAAAATCCCACCTGTAAATGCTGATACACTATACAGCTTCGTAGAGAAGCAGCTGAGCTTTGGTCATCGCATACCAGGTACGACTGGGCATAAAGCTGCTAAGGATTGGATCGTTGCAAAGCTTAAATCTTATGGAGCCGAAGTAGAGATTCAAGAATTCAAAGCGAGCTTCTATGATGTCAAGGATGTAGATGCGTATAACATTATTGCTTCTTTTAATCCTAAAGATACTCACCGTGTACTACTGGCAGCACATTGGGATAGCAGAATGGTCGCAGAGAAAGATAGCGATAAGTCTAAAAGAGATGAGGCCATTATGGGAGCTGATGATGGTGGAAGTGGCGTGGCTGGTCTACTTGAGATAGCCAGAGTCATCAGTCAGAATCCGATTGATCTTGGAGTAGATCTCATCTTCTTTGATGCGGAAGATAATGGTACTCCCAATGAGAATAATAAGACATGGTGTCTGGGCTCACAATACTGGGCTAAGAATAAGCATGACAAAAATTACAAAGCAAAGTTTGGCATCCTGCTCGATATGATAGGAGCTAAGGGTGCTGTATTCGGTAAAGAAGGTGTCTCGCAGAAATATGCAAAACAATATCATGATAAGATATGGGACTTAGCACAGCGCATGGGTTACTCAGATTTATTCGTCGATACAGCCTTTTCTGGAATCGAAGATGATCATGTCTATGTGAATCGAGCTGGTATTCCAATGCTCGACATCATCAATTATGACTTACAGACGAATAAATTTGCTCATTATCATCATACACATAAAGATGATATTTCTGTCATAGATAAGCGTGTCTTGCGAGTCGTGACTCAAGTGGTGACTTCGGCTATCTATAAGGAGAGTACTTATCATTTGTAGAGTATGGGTAAACCAATAACAGAAAGAAGAACACAAGCAGATCATTTGATAGTAATTTTCTATTTTTTTATTATTATGAGTTTTTGTTATTATTTGTATAACTTAATTTACAATTAAGACAGATTTACAATTAAGACAGATTTACATCGTT
>ENA-ORXT01001732-ORXT01001732.1-marine-metagenome-genome-assembly--contig:-NODE-1732-length-28137-cov-7.722737_pt1 | contig 28137 bp, 25 predicted proteins | sample MGYA00237868_ERZ511482 | MGnify/ENA metagenome assembly ERZ511482
GGAATTGGTAGACGCGCAGCGTTGAGGTCGCTGTGGGGTAACACCCGTGGAAGTTCGAGTCTTCTCGGCCGCACCAATTTCCTTTGATATCAAAGGGTTAAGCTCCTGAAATCATTATGTTTTCCTGTATTCACCTACGGGTTCCTGCGATTTCTCACGGTTTTTGACCTACATTTTGACCTACAAAGGGGCCTACACTATGGGCATGATGAAGGACCTAAATCAGCATCTTAAGAGGCGCGGAGCTCGTTGGCACTACGTCCGACGGGTGCCCAAAGAGTACGAGTTCTTTGATAAGCGAGGCACGGTTTACAAATCACTCAAGACTGAAAGCTTAGAATTGGCTCGAGCAAAACGAGATGCGCTCGTTGAGGCCGATAATCAGTATTGGCTCAGTGTTGTCATGAGTGGAGAGGTGTCGACGGAGGTCGCGCTTAAGACTTACGCCTCAGCCCAACGGCGAGCCTTAGCTAAAGGGTTCGTTTATACACCGGCACGGGACCTCGCAGATATCGCAACACTCGCTGAAATCATGAAGCGTTTGAAGTCCATACCAACTGATCCGGTGCCGGATAAGAAGGAAGCCGACGCTGTGCTAGGTTTGGTCAAGCGCCCCTCCGTTAAAATAAGTCAAGCCATGGACCTATACTGCGGAGAAATTGCCGTTGGTGATCTGCTGGGAAAATCTGAAGAGCAAAAGAAATCATGGCGAAAAGTCAAAATGCGGGCGCTCAAGAATTTTATCAAGATCAATGGTGACCTGCCGATGCATGAAATCACTCGAGATCACGCTCGAAAATACTACAATTGGTGGGCAGGACGTGTCGCACCAAAAAAGGGAATTAAGCCCTTAACCGCCAATAGTGCAAATCGCGACATTGGAAATATCCGAAAACTCTATCGCGAGTTTTGGGAATATGAAGGCGATGAAAACAGGCAAAACCCATTTCGAAATCTTAGCTTCGCCAAACAGCCCTCCAAAGACGTCCCGTGTTTCACAGATGAGTTTGTTCGAACGCGTTTTCTTGAGCCGGGAATATTTAATGGGTTGAATGCTGACGCGACATTGCTTGTCTACGCGATGATCGAAACGGGGTGCCGCCCGAGCGAGCTGTCAAATATTTCGCCTGAGAACATCGTTCTGAATGCGGAGGTGCCTCACATAAAAATTCGGTCGCGCTCAGACCGTCAGCTTAAAGCTTCTGCTTCGTCCCGTGATATCCCATTGGTTGGATGTGCTCTTGAGGCCTTCAAGCGAGCACCCAATGGGTTTCCTCGTTACCGTGATAAAGGAAACATATTGTCTAAGGCGATAATGGACGGTCTCAGAGTAAGAGGGCTTCAACCAACACCGGATTATCGTCTCTATTCCCTGCGGCATTCATTTGAAAAGCGAATGCTGGAGGCTGGATTGGACTATGGTTTGAGATGCCTTTTGATGGGTCATAAAAACTCCCGCCCGAGTTATGGTGATGGCGGTTCATTGGCTTACCGTAGAGACGAGCTGCTCAAAATTGCCCATCCGATTTGTGAGAGTTTCGTGAATGAACTACCAAAGCTATAGTTTTGGCAGCATTCCTCGTGTTGGTTTGGATATTAGAAGTTTGCTGAACGGTGAGGTCTGCATCAGGGGCAAACCGGACTCTGGACTTAGATGTTAGGCTCAAAAGGTTTTGACTAAAACTGTTTGAGTTTGTCGCTGATTCTTATGGCTCTTTTCTCTAAATATTTGAGAAGAAGACTTTAATCTTCACCGATGAGCGTTCTGCGTTCGCGAACGATGTGAAGATATAATAGACGCGTTGGACCGATTTTTAATCGCGATAACCGCGCGCAGTACATCATCAAAATGAGTCAAATTCTGATAAGTTCCGGCACCCTCGATCAGTCGAAACCATAGTGGCTGTTGACGATTTCCTGCGCCAACTCTTCATTCTTATTCGTTAAACGGACTCGTTCCAAGACATCCATAGCGAGCGTAATGTGAGCATTGACAGCTGTGTTATCTAAATCAAACCCCTCTGGACTGTTCAGCAATTGTGCATCAATGTAAGCTTCCTAAAACCTTTCGAACTGAACAAGGCGAGAGAGATCCAGCGTGGTCGCATAAGCCTCTTTAATAAGCTGTTTTTCGTTCGATGGGCTCACTGCGTCTACCCCGCTTGCTTTCACCTTCATCCCAGAACTTTTTTCCAAAGTATATAACAAAAAATCTAGCGTCATCCTAAAATGTGATGATGCGGTCCCCTGTAGTACAATCTAGCCAATTAAATGGCGACGTAATTTATCGGCACAAAAGTTGAGCGTCTAAATATTTAATAGTGAGATTAAAATGATAAAAAAAGTTCAATTGACAATGTTCTGTCTACTTTTGGCCGGATGCGCTAGCACGCCGCAGCGAGAGGCAATTTCTTCTGCGGACGTTTCCCAATTATTTTCTCAGTTCGAAGCTCAAGATGGTGAAGTACGCGAACCAATTCGAGGTAAATATAAAGAAGCTACTTTTCAAACGACGTCAGGATTTGGAAATCCTACCTTTGACTGTTCAGGTACCGATACGTATCCGGAAACCAAATATTTGGATATCTACACAGACGACACAGGGATGTTTACCGGGAAACTCAACGGCGTGGATTGCGGAAGAACGTTCGGTCCAATATCTATTTCGGGGCTGCAAACCAGAAACAAGTTTTACGTCCGTGAAGCCTCGGGTAAGCAGATCACATCGTTCGATATTGAGAGTGGCACCGGTAGGTTGATGAAAGATGGTTATTACCGATCTTATGACGGGACTATAAGCTTCACAAAAGCGCGTCAAAATAATGAGACTTGGAAAGAAGAAGGGTTTACTAAAGGGAGTTACAAAACTAGTGGCTATGTACCCCAGAGAAATTGGTCTGAAGTCGACAGATTTGCTCGAGTTGAAGGCCGCAAAGCGACGAATGGATCTTCCGGTTTTAATTGGGGTAAAGCCTTGGCGCTAGGAGCTGGTTCCGTAATTGGCGGCGGGGGCTCCTTAAGTGCGGATCAGCAAGCTGCGGTTCTTGGGGGTATCATTGCCGACAGCATGGAGGGTGTTGAAGGCGTTAGTAACATGGAAAGTTCAATAGACTCAGTTGTTACGAACTCCCAAAAAATAATCTCGAAGTCAGTTCAAATGACGGAATTTCGGGATCCGCTGTTCTTGCATCGGAAGCTACAACTAACGAGTCTGCTGCAGCCTCGGATCCTTCGCCCTCTTCAGACACCAGCGTAACCGTAAACGTTCGAACCAAATACTCCTTTTCAATCTGTCGTGAAGAGTTTCCACGCTATCAAAAAAGGCTTGGCGTAATTTCGAGTATTAAAACTCTGGAATATCCGGATGGCAGAGATGATATTCTCCAAGATATGGGTGAAGCTGCGGCGCAGGAATACGAGCGGCAAATAATTTCATGGAATGAAGTCTCGTTCGAACGTCGGTCTTGTTTTTCAACCTTTAGCAACACATTAGAGAACGCTCAAACTTCGAGGCAGGAATTCATAAATAATTTCAATGCTGCAGGCCAAGCTTTTGAATACAAATAGCACATGATGGTGCTACATCTTAGAGAAAACATTTTAAATTCAAGGCACTGACTTTCGGCACATTTTCGCGACTTCGACCAAGCTGTTGGATAATGGCTAATTGGAGAAAATTGCTCGTAGATGGTAAAACAAGAGATAATTTTTAAAGGTGCAATATGAATACACTGTCGAAATATATTTTGAGCTTGGTTGCCATCGGTATTTTGCCTGCCTTCCAAGCCAGTGCAGAAGACACAAGCTTGCTGCAGAGAAACGCTTGGCCCGGACACGATAACTGTAAAGGCTCTGTGATGATATCGTCGAAGCAAAGGGTTTCTAAAAATGGCCATGATATGGTTGCCGAGCCTCTCATCGTCTTTATCACCGAAGATATATCCGTACCTTGTCTCAAGGGCCCGGAAGCAGCAGAGGATTTAAGAAGGTCGTTTTTATATTTCATTGAGGAAAACTATCCTGAAAAGGCTCTTTCGCTTCATTCGCGTATCGACATGCAGTCAAAAATTTGGTCGCTACCTGAATCTGAAGAGCGCTACGCAAGACAAAAGGACGATTATTCGGAGCATGCCACTTTGAGCCTGAGACCAAGTGGGTACGAAATAACAAGTGTTAGCAATTTCGAATACGTTCCGGGTACTTTCGCTGATCGACAGGACCAGAGATCGGAACATCAGCGTATGTTTAAAACCTATATTAAAAAAGACAATAAGGTTGAGTACTGATTTAGGCGCTCACTCGAAATGGCATTGTCAAGTTGGCCAGGCTAAACGAGTGCATATTTGAGGCACCTTAATTACACTCTGTAAGTAAATGTCATTCAAACAGGCGGCGAAGCCAGACGGGAAGGTTGCGGCCTGACCTATGGGCCTATATTCTCCTACCTCGAAGTATAACCTGGGAGGCAAGTGGCGTATATTGATGACAGTGACGAATTGAGCGGCGCGGCGCGAGCCTTGCGCCTGGCGCTGGTTATATTGCCCATCATAGCTGTGTCTCCTTCTGTCGCTAGGATGGTGCAAGACGTTGAGATTTTGCAAACGCGCTACCCTACAGCCTAGCCTTATTGGTCGCTAATGACGTAGTCTATCCCCTGTCTTACCTGGCCTTTAGCCTCTGGGCGGCGCATATGATAAAGCCTATCAAATTTTTGAACTTAAGACGTTTGAAATGGACGCTGATCAGTCTGGTGATCGCTTTGTCTATGGCCAGTTTGATTTTTGATTATGAGACCACGGGACAGTTATTATTAGATTTTACAAAAGGCGGCTATCTCTTCTTTAGTTCATTTGCCACTGGTCTGGCTAACGCGATATGCTTCGCGGTAATCTGCATCTTTGCCGCTACTAAAATTCCGACCTCTAAAATTAACACTCCCGAAACTGTCAACGGCGCAATGCCGGTCTTGCGGCACGCATTGATTATTCTTCCCATTTTGAGTCTAGTTTTGTGGGCTATTTCGAGGTTGCTTTTCCGAGTAGATGGAATGAGGCGGGGTTTTACTGGCAGTGGATTTGTTGAGGTAGAGACCCTCATTACGCCGCTTGCTTATCTTGTAATCGGTGTCTGGGCCGCCAATATCATAAGGCCTATAAAGCGTTTGGATTTACAGCCCTTGAAATGGGGGTTAATCCTCTTAGGAACGGCCTTGCCTGTCGCCTCCGCATTCAATGACATCCCTCTTTTTGCTGACTACATGCGCGCCAGTTCTGATGACGGGGCGGAATTATTGCAGCTGAAACCAGATGTTCTTTTATTGTTTTCTACCTATTGGATCCGCACGCCTATATTTGCATCGATCTGCTTTTTTGTGGCTTATAAAATTGAATCACCAAAGGCTGAAGCAAAGACGCATTGACCCTTACTTTAATTCTGACGCGTCTGACGCATCCTTGAGAAAAGAAATTACTTGTTCGTCGGAAAATTTACGCGAGAATGAGCAGATGCTCGTGGCATATCCATCACCGTCTTCATTAGCGTATATGATGACCTCATCCTTTTTTACAAAATCAATCCCGCAATTTCCGCGATTGCCTGTAGGGTGTTGAATTTTGACTTTCTCCGAAAGCTTGCCTTTATAAGTTTCCATTACATCGAAAGTCGTTTTGCTTTCACTCCGCCAAAACGACCATGACTTACGGCTTTTGTTCACCTTGCCGAGAAATATGATTGATGTAGAATCCACCCTTTTAGCAATTGTGTCATATGGAGCGCAGCTACAGGCATAAGCCGTGGTGCACTTCATTATCAGAACACAGGTGATTAGAAGACGTGCTGTATATTTTAGTTCCATTGTCATAACTTTTTATAGCGGAGTTAGGCCTTACTTGCCAATTCGAAAGTACTATGAAATCCTATCGCAAGCGAAGTGCGGCAGGAATTATGATTTTAGTTGGAGAATAAATCCTCATAGCGGACCTTAGCTCAGTGTCTTAAAACGCACTATTTATGCCGCTCAGGTTTAGTTTCATTCCGGTTTGAAAGGCGGCATTTTTGAATATTTTTGTCGGCTAACTGTTCGGATATTTAACAAAGTAGCTGTACAAATTACACATAAAATTCGCTTAGCATCGGTTTCCGTTTTGCCGCTTCTACATGCTCATCCATCAGATCATTGAAATGTCTGTCCCACTCAGCCAATTTTTCGATGTCATCTTCTTGGGTATAAAAACAACTGTTTTCATATTGAGAAGAATTGTGGGGCGGGGCACCGCAACGCACGCAATTTATTTCTCTCGTTGAAACTTTTTGACTACAATCAAAGCAATATGTAACGCGCATTTCGCAAATTTCCAAAATGTCTCACCCAGAAATGAAGATAAGCTGAAAGGTCTTTTTCAAAAAGGTGAGACGCAGTAGCTAAATTTAGACAGTCAGACCGTTCACCCCTCTATTTTCTGGGCAAAGCGCCAGTCCGGGTGAACAGCTAGAAAATAACGCGACTTCAAGGCTTCGCACTAAAAGAAGCTGAAGGATGCACATTTTCATATTTTGACATCCTACGCCTATGCTTGGCCAATAACTCAAGTTCTTTTCGGTTAGGCGGTTTCTTCGGCGCTAAGGCTGCCATCGTATCTCTATCTTCTATAATACCTACAGGAATGTCCGAAAATCGTCCAATTACTCCCTTCAACACCTTGACCTTATCTGTGGCTGACAACTCCTCCATCGGAGCGTAATATTTGGTGGTGTCGATATGAAATTTTATATGCCCAGAGAGCGGAATAGTTCGCGCATTTGGAAATTTCTCGAGGGTGCTTTTCACGCTAGCCGCTTTCTCACATGTAAGCCTATTCAGAAGCGCCTCTTCATTCGCAAGCCTTATAAGGGGAATATGAAATTGTCCCAATCTCATTCGCTCACAGTCAATGCGCGCTATTTCTTCCCATGATAATCTGGCATCTCCCTTAAAGACATCGTCTGTTAAATCCTCGATACCAACCTTATCAATAACCATGACTGCAGCCTCGGTTGTGCTATGAGGCCCGGCTTTGTAATAAAGGGTGACACTAGGCTCAGCCAGAGTGTTCAATATCTCAAAAAACTGACTCATGCTCTTAATTCGGCTCTTGGGGTTGTTGTGAATATGTCTGCACTTTCGTAATTAGTCACAGAAATTCATCTTTTTCCAGTATAAATCCTGTTGACCATTACTGGAAATTGTTCCTTTTTGTGCTCATCTCTAATCTGCAACCCATATCCGTCTACAGCCCCCTATGAGGATGGCTTGTACGCAGAGCGGCTTACTTTGAGCTGCGTTTAAGCTGCTCACGGGATGTCTCTTTTGGAAATCATCTTGACTTCAGATTGGGGGGCAAAGCGGTCATTCGCTATTTAGCCTCGACGAACCATTTACAGCTATTGCGGCTCACCTTCGCGAATAATTTTTCCTTTCGTCTGTTCTGTAAAGGACTTACGTCTTCCAATAAATCTGGGTACGTCTTTTCGGTTGCCGGTCGATGCTTTTGCTACAATAATTTGGTCGCCACTCGGCAAAACCACCATGTCAAGGACACTTTCGCGATGGTGCGACGGGAGGACCCACGTGTCGTGAATGGCACCGTCCGGTCCCACATGTATGATAGATGCGTGTGAATCATAGTCAGAACCATGTTGCCGGGTGTTCCCGCCCATTATAATTCCGCCGCCTGGATGTTCACTGATCACTGAAACGCCGTTCAACCCTTGGAATGGTCCTTAATAACGTCCAATTTCATCTTGCTCGGGTTCGTCATCTCGCAAACGGGATAATACGATGTCGCCACCCCAATTATCGCCGAGAGCACCGCGCTGCGCTCCAATCAGTACGAGGCCATCTTCGGACACGTAAAGAGCTGTCGCCTTATCATTCTTTTCACCACCCCAATAAAACGCGGCCTCTTCTTCACCGTCCACGTTCATCAGACGCGCATAAGCTTCCTCTTTTAGGCCAGGAACCTGAATTCCGCCCACGGTAATAAATCTATCTGGTGACCTTAACGCAATATCATAAAGGGCGCCTTCGCCAAAATCGTCATAGGTCTGCTCCCAGACTATATCTCCACCGGGGTTTATTCGTGCTGCATAGGGATAGGCTCTGTCTCTGCCGACAATGATGGCGCCCCCGCCATTAAGGCTCACAGCTGAATAAATCTGCGAGAAGTTATCCATCGTCCGTTTTTCCGGTTGCTCCCCATAAGAATGTTTCCAGATAATATCTCCTTCTGTGTTCACTCGGAAAATGACACCGTTATTTAGGCCATTTTCATCATCGCCTCGACCCATGAAGAATGCGCCGCCGTCATCTAAGCTTTTTATGCTATTCATTCTCAAAAGGTCGTTATCAAGCGTGCGAATTTTTTTCCTAAATAGAATTTTTCCGTTGGGGGCGATGCGGCCGTATGTAGTTTTATCTTTGTAACCGTAACCTACAAACCAGATATTTCCGTCTGAACCGATGTCAACACTCTGCACATCGAAGTTTTTTCGCCATTCGAGGCCAGTTGTGCGCAAGGCCTCCTTTTTGGTAGATAAAAAGGCATAACTGCCATAAGCGATGCCCGAACCTATAATTCCCACCAAAATAAACGGGCCTGCGCGGCCCATTGAGAAGAACACACGCCGGAATAACTCCGCCAAACAGATGAGAAATAACACAAGGCCGCCAAAGAAAGTATTGGGCCCCTGAATTACAAGACCAAAGATCGTGACCAAGATGCCCAGCAGGAGGAAACCTAGCAGTTTTACATTGCCTTCTCGCTCGTCTGTTGCGTCGTCCATAATAGCCCCCGGTCGCATAGCACTCGATGGATTATAATTTAGGCGACGCGTAGATTATGTCTAGAATGAAATAGTGGATTCTAGGCTCCGGGCTTGATTTGTGAACACCTTTTCCTGAAAGCGGTTGAATTGATCACGAATTTCAAGGCTCAGCTAAGTCCGCTAAAAGGATCATTGTGGCATCGTATTGGAGAATTCGTCGCGGCGACCAGTCAAAATCGCAGGCGATTTAAGACGCTAGGGAAATTCTAATGGAGCGGATTTAGGACGCCTGGCTAACGTTCACTTTTGACCCAAAACAGAAATAAATGTTACGGTTGTTTTATGAGTGAGTTTCAACGTTTTCTAATTTTGTGTGCTTTTTTCTTTTCAGGAATGGGCGTTTCTTCATGCCAATATGATGTGAACCATATTTATTGGGATGGAGAGATCGTAGAGTTTCACAAAAACTATGATTTTGAATCTTACCCGTATGTGGATGATGAAATTGCGTTTACGATGAGCGTAGGTCGAAAAACGTCTTATGCAGACGATCTTCGGTTACAGGAAATTCTAATAGGTATGTTTTCTAAAGTTAACGGGAGATCTGTTTATATTTCAGATGCGGTTATAGGCGAAGCAAATAATAATATGTTTCTGGATGTTCAAAGACCTGTGGAGCTTGACGTTGTTTTCCCAAGGCAAAAGTTATATGGTCAACATGTTTTGTTAGGTGAAGTTGAAAGCGGGGTTTTGGAAAGTTTTGTTGATGATGGTGAATTGAGAATTTCAGTCTCATATATAGTTGATGGAACAGCAAGCTCCATGACTTTTGTACAAAATCATTCCGTTTGGAAAAGTCGTCGTGACCCGACGTAAGTCTTGGCGCTAAAGAAGTAAGTCCCCAAACCTCCTGATACCGTTAGTGAGGGTGTCTAAACAAAAGTGGGCATCCAGAGTTTCTTGCAGGACCAATATGTCCTAGGGTTTGTAGAGACGCCGCAACTTGTCCTTACATATTCGTCCGATCGGCTCACGTGAGCTAATTAGAATGGGTCGCATTACACTAGACGATAAGCGCATTTTCACCATAACGGGAAAGAAATAGGGCAGGGGACTAAAATCGAAAGCAATACCAGGGTTTCAGTTTGGCAGTTTTCGCGATAGCCGGCCGTTGTTTGAGACAAGGGCTCACTACTGCAGTTAGTGAAGAGAATTTACAGAGTCATACGAACACTGCTTATTCTAGAGCCCTAGGTGATTCATTTTAAATTTCTGGCTAAGGAACAAGTATATAGCCATAATTTAAACGACCACGAACAAAAGGGGGTAGCGTATGATAGAAACGAAACTGCAAACAACGACCGAAGGCTGGTTATGGCAAGATATGGTCAGCAGCTATAGTTTTTGGGGGCTGGTTATGGCTGCTTTCCTCATGGCTGCCTCATTAAGCCTTACGAGTTTTAGTGTCGTGTCCATACATATGGATGCAAGCACCAACGGCGCGAATGTACTTCGAATTAGCATGGCTGGGATATATATTGCGGGTTTTGCTGTGCTTTACTTTCTAAGAGAACGCATAAAATTGGCTTTAGTTCTTTTTACTCTGATGAACGTGGTATCACTCGGTTTGACTTATTTTGGCTCTCATACGAATCTGGCCGTCATGTTAGTGGCGACAGCTTGCAGTACCATTGGCAGGTATGGATTTGTTCTCTCGTTAGCGGCGGGTTTGATAACCGCGCGCTTGCCTCTTAAGTCATTCCTGATGGTGTTGGTTGTTATCGGATTCTGGTGGTGGATCGGGCTATTTTTCGGATCTCATTTAGAAACTTGGCATTCTGCGAATTTGAGTTATGCGCCTGTTGATGACGAAGGAAACTCCCCTGCAGGGTTTTTGTTTACCGTGCGGGCGAGATTGCTCACTCCGTCCGTTCTCGCCGTTCTTGCATTGTTGTTTTTACCGCAAAAAATGTTTCTTGCTAGCCCGGAAACGAAAGTCAAAGCCAAGCCGCCACAGAGGCGTGATCCGGTTTGGGTCTTTGTCGCATCTTTGATTGTTCCGTTTTATTTCTTAGTTTGGCTGTACAATAGACCCGGTGAATTAAAGAGCTTGGCGCCGGATATGCATCAACCAAGCCCCGTGGGGGCAGTCTGCTTCGGACTTTTTGCGCCCATGATCTTACCGTTCTGGTTTCATAATGTGCGCGAAGACTTCGGAAATCGTTTAGAGGGCCGCTCGCCGAGCGCTATTGGAGTGGCTGGTTTTTTCATGCCGCCTATCGCAGCGGGCTTGGCACAATCGGACATCAATCATCTAAATCAATAAACAGGCTGAAGCCTTTGAGACCGCTATCGCCGGCCGCGTAACAGCGGAGAGGCTTAAATGACCTAAGCAAAGACGTTTTTGGGGATGGAGAGCATCTCTTTTCGCTATCAGAAATTGTTTCTTAAATTGAAGGGATGATTTGGAAACAAAGGTATTTACAGAGTGTATGGAGACAGGGGCATGAGTCAATTTTTTGAAATCCTAAGCAGGCTGGCGGAGCCACGGGCATTATTTTTAAATGATGATGATGGCCCTCTTTTCACCCTAGACAAAAGCGGGTTCGAAGAATTGGAAAACCGATCTTACGAACCTATATTTTGCGGTCAGAATAAACTCCTATGGGAGGAGGTCGCGAGTATTGATTTTGAAGAAGGAAGATTGGGCCGCTTTCATACACCACAAATTTCATTTAAAGACATGGAGGCTTCCTCTCGAGATTTGTCTGATGAAAAAATCGTTCGTTTAAGGGAAAATTGCGGACACTTTATAGAGCCTTGGGAGAAGTATCATGTGCCCTACGGTCAAATTGATTGCATCCAGATAGATGGTACAGATTTACAAAAATCGCTAAAGGGCTGCAAAGGACGGGACAGAACAGATATTTTAATTCAAGCCTACAAGATTTTCACCGAAAAACCCGTTCGGATCGTGACGGACAGGATGACACATGTGTTCAACAAAAGTGACCCAAATGAAGCTGAACGCTTGTGGCGCGAGCAGCGACTTAAGTTCGCAAGGAATCAGGAAGAAAGCGAAAGCCGCGCTCGCGCTCAAGCAGAGACCCGAGGCTTTCTTTTGAAATTCCGAGATTTTTTCAAAAGATAACTTGCGTGGGCGATCTAAGGAATTTGCGAGATGCGCGTTACATATTGTTTTGATTGTCGCCAAAGAGTTTCAGGAAGAGGCATAAATTGCGTGTGTTGCGGTGCCCCGCCCCACAATTCTTCTTATTCTGAAAATTGTTATTTCTACAGTCGAGAAGATGATCTCGCAAAATTGGCTGAGTGGGATAGAAATTTCAATGATCTCATGGATGAGCGTATAGAAGCAGGAAAACGGGAGCCGAAGCTTAAGGGGAGGTCCAATATTTGGGACTTTGGGCTTTACCTATCAATGTTCGGTCTTCTTATTATGGTGGGCTGGGCGACTGTCCTTTGGATCTTTGAGGCACTTTGACAAAGAGTGAGCTAGTTTCTGAGTGGAGAGCCTTTTATCCGTTGGCGTTTTAAACCGCTCGGCTAAGGTCCGCCTGGGGTAGCTTCGCGACTTCAGCGTGGGGCCATGTGAGAAAGCAATTTGATGTTTGATTTTGTCATGTCCCTATTATTTCTTTTTATACTTGGCATGGGGTTATGCATTTGGGTTGTACGTCGCACCGAAAGAGACTTCGGCGAAAAAACGATACCCTTCTGGGAGACTCCCCGAGGTGAAACCGTGAAAATTATCTTGGATATGAAAGGTGCTTTCATCGATGAGTTCAACTTGGCATTTGCGGAGATACTTCGGATAAAGAGGCCGCATGGTGGCAGCAAGTTTTTACAAGATTACGATCCTGATTACTTTAAGCTGCTCAAAGCGGTAAAGACGCTCTCTCAAATGCCGTATGTTCTGTCCGCTGAACAAGCGGTACTTGTCGAGCGATGTCTACAAATGAATGAAATCGATGCAATGAGCCGGGTTGACGAAAAATGGGTTTTGAAGCCGAAAGAGATCGAGTTTTATACGCGAGCCCAGAAGGACGTGCACAACGCTCATGTGGATTATATAGAGGCTCTTCGTCATGCGGACTATTATCAAGGCCTTATCGAAGGATGGAAAGCCAAGCTGACGCCGTCAAATAATCATGATCAAGAAGAGGGTTTGAAAACCCGATTGGCTAAATATCAACAAAAGTTCGAAAGATATAGCGAGCAAGTAACTGGTGCTTTTTTACGCGAATATGATGCTAAGATGGTCCTGCGTGACTCTCGTCTGAAACTCTTGAAGATGTACATAGACCCATCTGACATTGATGAGACAACATTGAAGTCACAATGGGGTGATTTTGATCGCTATTCGGAGTTATTTTATAATACGTAATGTGTTAAATGGTTAATCTGTTGCAACGATCTGTTGCAACGATCTGTTGCCCTCGCAGACTGAGGTGAGGACATAATTATGGGAGATTACAAGTGGAGTTAAGTAATATGTCAGAAGCTGAATTTTCTGAAATTCATGCTGATGCTTATGCACAATACTCTAGGTCGTGGCGAAAAAACACTCTTTCAACGGACCCCATTAATAAGCCTAGGGCAACTGAAGCCATTAAGACTTTGTACAAAATAGAGGGGCGGGAAGAGCCCCGCATTATCTGGACAAAAAGCCCATTGGCCAGTCTATTTACCAAGGTCATAGCGGATCATCACCTTAATATACCGCCGGATTACAAAGTATGGCCAAGTTTTAGTAAAAGCCTTGAAATATCTGTCATTGATAAAATAGATTTTTGCAAGAAGACATACTATAAAGTTTTCTACTGGTATAGTCTTGATGATTTACGCAATTTTTATAATGACCGTAGCCATATCGGAGAAATGGGGGTTAGGCACGTCGGAAGTATCTTGAAAACAAGTGTCAGCCGTGCGGTTTCGCATAGCAGACAGTTCCTCGACTTGCCTGAATCTAATGAAGAGTTATGTCTAAGGCTCTGGAGGGGGGTGTCCGATAGCCTTGAGCAGAGTTTTGGAGCATCGTATCATTCGAAATTAAAGCAGCACGTGACACCAGAATTTTTGAACAGAATAAAAGGATGTATTGAAGCTAATCGCGCCGCAATACCGGGTTTTGTGAAAAGTGAAAACAGTGAAAACTACGACAAAATAGACGAGGCAATCCGTGCAGCCGTTGATAACGCCTATTACACTCAATATGATGCTGCTAAACTTTCTGAATATATGTTTTTCTCTGATGCTGATTTAGTACCAAAAAATGATGCCATGATTGAACTTTCTAAAATATGTAGTTCCGTGGGCACAGTTATGCCTGAAGGTCGCATCTGCTACGTTTCGGATAGGCCTGAGATCATAAAACTTGACAGTGAGGACCGGCTACATTGCGAAGACGGGCCTGCGATGATATATAGTGATGGGTTCGCAATCCATGCTTGGCATGGTCAACGTTTTCCGGCTGGATGGATTCAAAATCCTCCAAACCCTTCTGAGGCGCTCCAGTGGCCAAATCTTGAACAGCGGCGTATCGCTTGTGAGATAGTCGGCTGGGATAATATAATCAATGAACTTGGAGGTCAGCTCATCGATAAAAACGACGATCCTGAAATCGGCGAACTTGTCCGCGTAAACCTACCCGATATCGGTACACATCAATTTCTTCGCGTTAGATGTGGTACAGGCAGAAATTTCACGCTACCCGTTCCGCCGGAAATGAGAACGGCCCTACAAGCTAATGCTTGGACTTGGGGGCTCACGCCGCATGAATATAAACCTGAAATCAGAACCTAGCGAGACCATAAAATGAAAAGATTTGAAACCTCTGCAGCTCAAGGGGATTGCTTGCTGAGAAGAATAGATAAGTTACCCGAAGATGCCAAAATAGTCGAAGCTGAAAATGGCCAATTTGTTGTCGCACACAGTGAGACGGGCCATAATCATTGTGTGAAAGCGCGCCCGACGGTTAAGCTTTACACCTCAGTCGATCAGTTCAGGGGATATCTTGAGGTGAAAGGAGATAAGCCCGCAATCTTGGAGCATCACAGATCATTCGACACCCATGAAGCACTCGAACTCAAACCCGGTATTTATGAAATTCGGCGCCAGCGAGAGTATACGCCTGAAGGCTTTCGCAGGGCGGCGGATTAGTCAGATATGTTGTAATGGTTTTTACTGAATATTTCGGGAATAACCCACTGCTAATATGGATTTCTAAAAATGGCTTTCTGAGGCAAAAAAATCGTTCGCCGATACTCCTACGGCTAAAAGAACCGCACTCTGTCTTTATTTACTCAACTTAACGACGAGACAATGAGTTTTTAGTTGAAAGTTTTCTACTAATCTAAGCTTTTTCATCAAATTTGATGATGTCAAGATTTTCGAATTCTCTAAGTGCTTTGTCGAAGGCTAAATAATCCTTCTTTTGGGGCGCATGCACATCTGGGGTTTTCCCAGATGTGCACATATCCGCTTGACAAGCAGAGAATGAAAATTTTCTTTAGAAGGGAAGGGCAACAGCAGAATTTCCGGCAGCTGTCAGAAGGTCTATGCTCTTATCCCCTCAGTCTAAACTTGTCATGAGCGATAGATCAAGAATGCCGTTCGGACATGCTGTCCTAATTTATTCGTGAGCGGTGAGCAGACATAAGATCGGCGTCGCAGCTGTTTTTGACAGCAATAACAGCCCGTAAAACGTCATCGAAATGCGTCAAGTTCTGATAGGTGCCTGCGCTTTTAATCACTGTAAAATTGGCATGAGGTACGGCGTCCATGTATCTTTTCAGAGCACTCTTCGGCAGGTCTGTGTTTTGATCGCCCATTATCACGGTTACCGGCAGCTTTAATTTTTTGGCGTCTTCTGTCCAATCTCTATGGATAGAAGGGAGATCTTGTGTATAGGCCAAAATGCCATTTTTGACTATAAATTTGAAACGTTTCTCAAGGGCGCCATATATGTGTGGGTGACGTAGAGCGCGTTTGTCAGTTTCATTTTTTGTATCAAGCCCGCCGATGAAAAGTTTACTCTGACCGGAATCTATCAAAGCTTTAGTAATACGCGCTAAATAAGGTACTGCTTTAGGCGCGTGAATAGAGGTCTTGATCATATTGCGGTAACGTGGTTCGAACTGATCCAGGTAATCTGATTGCCAAACAGGTACAGCTCCGCTCAATACAATGCCCTCTATACGTTTCTGGTCTTTTAGGGCTAATCTTTGCGCGAAAGCACCCGCCCAACCGGTCACGAGAATTACTCTACTGGCTCCTATGTGGTCGAGAAGCTGCATCATATCATCAACACCACTATCGATAACTTCACTTATATTTGGTTTTGGATTCTGATCTGATACTCCATAGCCTGCTCTTGCAGGAGAAATCATTCTGTAACCTGAGTCATAAAGCAAATCAGTCGTTTGGGCCGGAAACTCAACGCCGCTTATCAGCGAATGGATTTGCAATATAATCTGACCGTTGGGGTCACCTTGCTCAAAGTATTGATAAGTCCGACCATCACTCAATGTCATAATTGCTTCTCGACTCACAGAATTGGGTCGCCCGTGAAGCTGCTCCATCCGACTGATTTGGCCTTTCACCGATCGTTGCCGCAGGCCCATGGATACAAAGATGCGCACTACATCAGGAATGTCTTTTGCTTTCATTTTTGACTTAATACTTACGATCTGAGCGCGAACAGCCGTTATTTTGACTTCACGAATTGCTGTAATTTCCTTAGGTGTGTGCCCCTTGGATAGTAGGCCGGCAACTTCAGTTTCTGCAGGCGTCAGCCCTAGGGATCTACCGATGGTGTCTTGAACTTCTGAGCTAATTTCAGAGTCAACAGATGTGATTAGGAAATATTTTTGAGCTTCTTTTTGGCCGTCAACACGTAGATCCAACGGTGTTAGAAACCAGCATGTGGACTGGTCGTTATCATCGATGTAAACGTGGAGAAAGTGAGGACTTTTAGAAGTTGAATTTTTTGAGTGGCTAACCCATTTCATTATTCTTTGAATACTGCCCAAATCTATGTTGAAGTCTCTCAAATTCGAGGCCTCTTTGGCAAACCCTTTCGCATCTGAATTGCTGGCAATCAGCGTTCCTTCACTATTTATAATAAAGCCAAACCCATACTGGCTATTCACCATTTCTTGCGCCAGCTCTTCGTTTTTATTTTGAAACCTGACGCGGTCCAGAATATCCATAGCTAGAGCGATATGAGCATTGACGGGCGTATTATCGAGATCAAAATTGTCCGGGCTGTTCTGCAACTGTGCATCTACGTACGCTTCCCAGAAACTCTCGAACTGAATAAGTCGAGACGGATCAAGCGTTGCCGCGTAAGCTTCTTTAATAAGTTGGTTTTCGTTTGATGAATTCATCGCTTTGCGCCGTTTATTGAAATTCTCTTCATATAGTTTCAAGATATATACAAAAATGAGAAGGTCATCCTAAAATGTGATGATGCAGCCTTATCTTTGAAAAACTAGTGAGTTTGGAGCAAATCAAATCTGATCGGCTGATGCTACCCAATTGGGTGGAGGCTTCCGACTAGATACCGGTATATTAGCCGCCAATAACATCGCATCGCCATAGGACAACCAATGCGAATTTTCATTCAAGCAATTTTTTTCTTCCTACTAGCATTTTGCTTTTCACATACTTCGGAAGCTCAAAACTTTGAGACCAATCTTGCAGCTGCGGAGAAAGGAGACGCCAGAGCTCAGTGGGAAGTCAGCGAATACTATAAAAATGGAGAACTGGTTGAATAAGATATTGCGAAGGCAGTGTCTTGGGCACAGAAGTCAGCGGATGGTGGAAACGTAGAGGCTCAGTTTTTCTTAGGGGTTCTTTATAATGCAGGCGCGGGGGGATTGCCTCTGAACCTCTCGTTAGCTGCCGATTGGTTTAAAAAAGCTGCGGAACAGGGAGATGCTGTGGCGATGACAAACCTTGGCGTGATGTACGTGAATGGAGATGGTCGAGTTAAAGATCTGGAAAAGGCTTTCATTTGGTTTGAGAGAGCGGCAGATGCGGACGACGAAATAGCGCAACATTGGCTCTTCCTTTTCTACACTGCTGGTTTCGGAATAGACGTAGATCTGGATATTGCACTAAGCTACCTCCGTGCATCAGCAGAAAATGGGTTTGCTGAGGCTCAATGTGATCTTGGCAGATACTACACTGACCCAAATTTTGAAAACTATCCTGAGGCTGTCAGCTGGTTTAAGAAGTCTGCGAAACAAGGGTACGCGGAAGCGCAGCTTAGGTTAGGTCTCTTATACGCTAATGGCGATGGCGTTGCTCGAAACGACATTCAAGCTTATGTTTGGATTATTACTTCTGAGGCTGTTGGATATGAAGGGTCTGAACGTATGAGACTCATTGTTCAAGAGGGCCTAAGCCGTGATGATATAGCTCGGGGGAGAGCTAAAGCTCAAACTTGTCTAGACACTGCTTTTTCCGACTGCGAAATCTGAGGCTGATATTTTGACTCCTTGAGCAAAATTGTATTTATTTTTTTGGGCGTAAGAATTATGTTTTGTACATCATGTGGAAGGAACTTAAAAGAGCGTGATAAGTTCTGCGGAAAATGCGGACATGCAATTGATTTAGAGGATTCTATAGAGGCCCCGTCAAACAAAAACGACATTGAGGAAACTAAAATGGACAAGGCCGAAGCCTCGGTTCCTGTGGAGGCCCTCATTCCTAAAATTATTAGTCTACCTTCGTGCTCAGGGATAGGTACACCTTCAAAGCGAGGTAATCTTGACGTACCTGTGTCATCAGATGTGGACAAACCTTTATCCTCTACGAAAGTTAGTGAAGAGTTGAATGATCTCAAAGCTAAATATCTTGATAAAAACGGCGATGAGCGCGAGCCTTACAAGTGGGAATTAGAAGCCGAAGGTAAATCAAGCAAAGAGATTAAAAGCGTTATTAAGAAAAAGAAGCGAAAGTCGCGAGAAAAACGCCGGGTGTTTACGAAAGACAATTTTAGCTACAGTAAAATATTTACAGTTCTTGGCTCTGGGCTATTTTTTTTATTAACAGGCGTACTACTGAACAGCCCAAAAGGTTATGTGGTCGGCTCTGCCGTAACCTTTTTCGGGTTAGTGTATTTGCTAGGACGGGTGTTTGTTGATTTGGGCAATAAAGGCCGGATCATCTCTGCTCTTAGTTTTCTTATTATTACGACTACCGCTGCTTTTCTAATACACAAAAATTTGACCGCGTCAGAGTCTTCTAGGTTAGCGGATTTGGGATTAGCGTGGGAAATTGCCCCCTTTGGGAAATCAAATTACGTTAGCAATTTGTCCGTCGGCCCCGACGATAGTATTCTCATTGCAGGTAGGGGTGAAGTAAAAGGTGATGTGGGCCGCCTTTTCTATGGAAAAATTTCTCCAAACGGTAAGTTACTTTGGAAAAAGCGAAGAAAAGTTGAGGGGTTTGGTACGTTGGATGCAGTTGCTGCGCTTCGGGATGGTGGAGGAATTTTTGGTGGTGCTAATGGCTTAGTCATAAGAACAGATGCCCAAGGAGAAGAAGTAAGGGCGACTTCAATTGGGATGCGTGATAATTCGATAATGTGGATTGAAGATCTTGCCATCTTGGGTGACGGGCGTATTGCTGTCGCGGGCAGACTGTACATTGGAAGAGAAAAAAACTCAGGAGATAATGCATATGCCGCCCTTTTGAGTTCCGAGGGAGAAATTCTGTGGGAAAACATTTTTGCCTCTTCTTCGACAGGAGAGACAGCCTTCTCAGCTATTACAGTCACCGAGGAACCGGCTCTCATCGCGGTCGGGTCGCTAGATCATGACACATTGAATAGCCAAGCCCGTATAATAAAAATTAGTCTTGAGGGTGAAAAAATCGCTGGTCTTCATTTTGGCGCTAAAGGCTATGAAACTGCTACGTCGGTTTATGCAACACAACAAGGTCAAATTTTAGTCGGTGGAGCTAAGCAGAGTAAGCAAGGTGGAACTAACATGGCGCTATATAAAATGCATGAGGACTGGGAAGACGCCGATGTACAGACATTTAGTGGACCCTACACAGGTAGGAATGAATTAAAGACTATTAATCAGCGTAATGACGGTCAGATTGTTCTTGGCGGGAACGCCAACTTTACTAGCGGTGGACCGCCTTACTTCGCGAGCGTATTTGATTTGAGCTCAGAAACTAACGAGATTGACAGCTGGCAATACAGAAATGGTAACGGAAACGGAATACATGCCATGACCACGATGTCGGATGGTAGCCAGATTGCGGTCATTTCTCGTTTCAATACCTATCCATCTAGTGTTGTTGTGAGGACGCTGCCAGGAACGAAAAGTTACAATGGGGAGATAATCAATAATCCTGATTGAGCTTTGGGATTCACTTCATTTTATGCGATTTATTACCAATATTTTATTGGCTCAAGGCGACACTCCTGACCGTAACCTGAATGGTTTCACCCTTCGTGGCCAGTCCCATTAAATAGAATTTTGAATAACCCAACTTTGGCTATCAAATATAATCAAGTTGAACTTCGTGATCTGAAAGGTAACCGCCGTTCGTTTGGGTTTAACGGGAGCTTTAATGGGTCCAACCTTGCCATGCTCAGACAGCGCCTTCTGCTCCCGCTTCGTCAGCCCAGATATCCGCTTGCATTGCAGCTCATAGGCGAGGGCGCGCATCAGGTATTTCCGGCTTGACGCTTTGGGCGGTTGCGCGCCCATCAGCTTGATCCAATCCGCAGTCAGGCCTGCATGGTCGAGGCCTTTAAGGCGATCTAACTCAACCTCTATGGCTGCATCCAAGCTCATGCGGCGGCTTGGATAACATAAGCACTGGGCTTGCCGTTCTTTATAACTCGTTCAATTTTATACCCGCGCTTGCGTAAGCCCGTCATCGTCGCGCTTGTTGTATGGGGCTGCCAGCCTAAGGCTTCGCTAGCTTTCTCAAGCGTGACCCCGCTCTTGCGAGATAACATGGACACGAGCTTGGCTTGTTTACTACCAGCTCGTGGGGCTTTGATATCAGTCGATGTTAGGTCAGTCATATTCGTCTCCGTAATTACGACCACACACTGTGGTCGTTACTACCGAGACAAGGCCCTCACATCATCGGGCCGCAATACACTACGGCTTCCTTTGCACGCGAAGTCCAGTTGTTTGTGGAAGAAAGATAATGTCGCGAATATCCCCTAAGAGGTCCCTTGGGGAAACTAACTTCTGGCAGATTTCTATTTTTACCATGAGTTCGATCTCGTTTTTATTCAGACCAAATTTTTGGCGAAATGTGAAAAACTATGGACTGATTAGAGACTCAATAATCCATATCTGAAGTCCTTAAAAGGAGATCGTCGAAGTATTCACTCACAGGCGATACTCCAGATAGAAGCAAATTTTCACGCGCTCGAGTCGCTGCAACATAAAGAAGTTGTCGCTCTGTTTGCCAGATTTCGTCTAAGTCATCTTGGGTTTCAGCTAACTCGACTCGGCTCTCAAGCGGGACAATTTCAGCGTCACATGCCATGACTGCTACAGCGCGAAACTCAAGACCTTTAGCGAGTTGCATTACCCCAACTGAAAGCAAACCTGCCTTTGGCCGGGCGTTACCTAGTAAGGCTTGCACCGATAAGCCCAAGCTATCTGCAACCGCTTGCGCACGGACAAGCTGCGCCTCTGAGCGCACAATGATTCCTATCTGTTCCGGAGCTATACCAGCTTCCATTCGAACCTTTACCCATTCGGAAACACGTTCCGTTTCATCCGCTTGATCCTTACATGAAATGGCATCTGGTATAGGCCCGTTAAACACACTTATCGTTCCTGATCGATCTTCTACCAACCCGTCCAAGTCCGAGAGCTTTTCTGGAAGAAGTCGGTCCAAACGCTCTCGAATTTGATGCGAGGTCCGGTAGTTTACTTTGAGGGTTCCTGATCGACCGCGTACATCTATGCCCAAGGCTTTCCATGAGAACGGTAGCTTAAATATTCGCTGTCCTAAGTCCCCGGCAAAGAAGAGGCGGTTGCCACCTTCTGGTGCTAACGCCGCCAAAAAACGAAGTTCGGGCACACCAAGGTCCTGCGCCTCATCGACAATAATATGCGAAAATGGTTTGCGCTCTCGAACCTTATAAAGATCCTCAACCCATGCGAATAGCTGCGCCTCTGTGAGTTCGTGACGCGCTTTCATACCTTCTCGCAAAGTATCAAACCACGGCCATATAAGCTCTCGGCGTTTCTGGCCTATGCGAGAACGACGTCCTGTTCGTTTCAAATCGCGGTAGACTTCAAGGCTATCAACCCGCCACGGATCAATAACATCTTCGAATTCATTGGTGAGAAAAATTGGATTATCCTCTGGTGCAATTTTTGCCAAACGTCTGTGAATCGCGTCTCGTCCAATCATGCGCGGGCGGTTACCTGTCTCCAATTCATATAGCTCTCTGGCCAGCCCCACAAAACTAGAAACCTTTACGCGCGGAACAATCGCTTCGCCGCCATTTAGAATATTTAGCTTCTCTTTCAGGGCGCTCGCAAGCGGGTCAGAAAAGGTCGTGAGTAAAATATTGGCGCTATCATCTCGCGATAAATTCAAAGCACGATGCAAAGCGACAACTGTTTTGCCTGTCCCGGCAGAACCAGCCACGCGCGCCGGACCACTATAATCAGCGTCGACAAATTGACGTTGGGTCGGATGCAAAAACACCGTCCAACGATCCCACGGAAACTCAAGCGCAGCTTCCAATTCGTCGCGGTGCTCAACCATACGAAAGCGTTGTGCCTCGACGGCTTCGGCAGGCGCGGGAGCCTCTGGCGTACCGCCAGCGAGAAACACGCGAACCGCTTCCGCCGCTTCAATTGGCAAATGATCAGCGGCTTCCAATGCATCCGCCATCGAGCTTTCCGCAAGAAGTTCAGCCCAATCTTGCGGGACGCCATAGTTTTGTAATGTGTCTGCCCCGACACCGGCGAGTGGGAAAACAATCGGCTTGACGGGTTCAGGTGTTGGGGCAGGTTCAACGAAGAGGTCAGTAGGCGGCGTAACTTCAACCTCCGCCATAACCTCGCGGACGCGCTCGACAACCTCAACAATTTGTAGCGCGCCGGTTCGTGGATGACGTTCAAAAACACGGCGCGAAGCCCAATCGTAAGCATCATCATGATGGTCAACATAACAGAGAGTTAGGCGATCCGCAGCTTTGTGAACGATAATCCGGATGTCGCGAGTGGCCCTTACGGACCAAAAGTCTTTTTCTTTGGATGCAGTAATTCGATGAAAAGATTTACCCTTCCCAGTTGGGTCTATCTGCAAATCAATCGCCGTGATTTTCGCAGATTTTTGTGATTGATTATCCAGTTTGCTCAGCGCTGCAAGAAAGGTATCGGAGAGGTAGGTGTTCATATCTGGATTACTCAAAGTAAAAGCTCGTGTCGATTGTGACGGTTGGAACATCCGTAATTCCACTGAGGTATTTAAGTGCCTTATCTTGCGCTCTGTGATTTTTAACGACTATTTCTTCAACACATTTATTACCGACAAAGCCCTCCACCAAAAACTCAGCCTGTGTCGATTCAGACCGATCCCCCCAATTCAGGATGCGATCCCAGTCGAGCTTATAAAAGTGGCTATCATCAGAGTAGGAATAAAAATTGTTCTGCTTATTGCCTGCGTTCTTGTCTGTGAATGCCCACAGGTTTCTAACTTTTTCTGACCACACAATAATTTCTTCAAGATCATAACAAAGGAAAACTACGTTGTTCTGACCGTATAGCGGATCATAATTTTTTGCCTTCGCTTTTTTAAAATGAAGATGGGAAAGCATCTTCGAGCGGGCCCTAAAGTAAAATGGCACACAGTCGTTGACCCGCACTCTAGCTGGCAAATGGCATTTGAGTAAGTTTTCATTCCTCCGTTCTGTGATAGAACCACTCCCAACATCAGCATATTTGAGTTCCCGCCTAATCATTTCATTGGATGATAGAAGTCCACCTTCTTCAAAAATACTTGGTAAATTTTCAATGTGCGTCATGTGAAAGACACAAATTCTAATATTCTCGCCATCCTTTGATTTATACTCATAAGCCATCTAAACACTCATAACCCGCATCACTTCATCGCCGAAGTGATTGATGACTTTCACCGCAATTCTGCCTGTCTTGGGTCTCTCGAACGGACGGCTGACATTTTTATAAAGTGTCTCCCATGCCTCGCGGTCGATCTCGGCTTTTAGGGCAGTTTTCAGGCTCTTATAGGGATCGCTCGACCCACCGCCGAGGAAATAGGCGTGGCGGACGAAGAAGCTTTCTTCGTTATAATCCGTATCGATAAACCACGCGGCAATGTCTTTGAGTTCATTAGAACGGATTTGTCCTGTTTTCGGCACGAAGACATCCATACCGCGAAGCTCTATCTGCAATCGTCCATCCGGCAGAACAATCGGGTCGGCGATATCGGGTTCGCCAATAATGAGGAAGAGGTTGCCCGTTCCTGTGTTCTTCAAATCCTCGGCCATATGCAGATCGGGATTCATTTTGGCTCTTAATATCCGCAACGGGCCGAGCTTATTCAAATCCGACGCATGAGCATCAAAAGCAAAAGCGCAGGATAAGAGCATATCATAGCCAGCCTCATGGGCTTCGCGGGCGGCAGCGGCGATGTCGGCGCGTCGCAAGCTCCCATATTCGGGGCCAATTTGAATGCCGACGCGGCGCTGCACCTCTTCGCCGCTCTCGCTCATTTCGATAAAGACGCCTTCGGCATGTAGGTTCGTGCCGTTCCAATTTACGACATCAACAAAATCAATGCGTTCATCCTTATTCCCTTGCTGCGCGCCGTGGGTGCGCAGGTTCTCTAGGATGACATTGACATAATCTACATCGTCCACCAGCGAGCTTTCGCGGCGGGCGCGCTGGGTGGGATTAAGGCCTTCAAGAATTTCATCTTCTTGATCATCTAGCGGGACAATACGATGCGGCGACAGGCTCTCAACCGTGAACGGCCCGGCGACGCGGACTTTGGACTTATCCTCTATCGGACGGTCATAGAGCATTTCGACATCAGCAGCGCGGGCGATGGACTCGTCAATTTTAGTCTGACGGGCAATACGCTGTTTCCAGAAGTCTTTATGCAGGTCGGCGGGCCAACCGTCTGGGCAGTCGCGTGGGATTTCCCATTCCTGAATGTCGGGGCCAACCTCGACATCGTAATTTTTCTCTTCGCGGTAAGCCTCTAGCCAGCCCGCAGGTAGCTGCTGTGTAATGGCTTTGCGCAGAGGTTTGAGCGTTTCTTCTGCGCTCTCCCAGATAATATCAATCTCGGCATTATTTGCGATGGATTTTAGGGTGATATGCGGCGCGCGTTCATAGACAAATCCTTGTCGAATATCGCCGTGAGTTTTGATCTCCGGCAGAGGCTTTCCCGTAATTTTCATTTCCGCCGCGCGGCCCTCGGGACTATCGGCCAAATGATAATAGGGATAACGCGCGGACATAATCCGCGTGCGAGCCAAAGCGAGAGCTACACGCGACGTATCAATCGTCACCCAACGCCGCCCCCATTGTTCGGCAACCGTGGCCGTTGTTCCCGAGCCGCAAGTCGGGTCGAGAACTAGATCTCCGGGGTCTGTGGTCATAAGGATACACCTTTGGATCAAAGCAGTTCCAGATTGGACCACATAAACTTTTGGGTCAGATCTGCTTTGTACAGAACCGCCAATGTCAGACCACAAATTGGAGTATCTTTTCACCGAATAATCTGAGAATTTTCGTAAATAACCGAGTTTTCCCTTACTGCTAACCACGACCCTGTTAGCCTTCGTCAGCCGGGGCATACCCGACTGAGGATTAGTCTTCCAATGATTGCTGTTTCCACAAAAAAACCTTTGACTTTCGTGAAAATAAAATTGAACTGTATTTTCGGACGCGCCTTGAGAAATAATGTTATCGACGCGATAAATATCACCTTTTCCTAACAGGCTTCCGTCAAATTTCTGCATGGCTTCATTCAAAGTAAAGTGCAACATATCAGATGTTTGGAATTTATCATATTTAGACTTGGCATCTAAATCAGGGGAGAGTTTTGGTCTAAGCAAATCCCTATATTTTACCTTATCTAAAGTCTTGCAATACCAAATTATATAATCTCCAGCTCGGCTGAGAGTGCCGGATGCAAGGCCGCCAGTTGAAGTATATGCAATTTGGGAAACAAAGTTATTTTCCCCAAAAACTTCATCCATGAGAGTACGAACCCTATGAACATTTTCATCCGAAATTTGGATAAAAATACTCCCACTTTCCGTCAATAAATCCCGAGCAACTGTCATGCGATCACGCAAATAAGTCAGATAGGAATGAATACCGTCTTTCCATGTATCCCTAAAGGCTTTCATCTGTTCGGGTTCGCGTGTCGCGCTGTCGAGTTTCCCGTCTTTTACATCGCGGGACATGGTGCTGACCTGCCAATTGGAATTAAATTTAATTCCGTAGGGCGGATCGAAATAGATACATTGCACCTTGCCGCGCAGCCGTTCGCGCTCGGCCAATGAGGCCATAACTTGCAGACTATCTCCCAAGATTAGGCGGTTAGCCCAATCGACATCATGTTGGTAAAACTCTGTCGTCGCTTCGGGGTCGAGCGGCGCAAAGCTCTCGGCGAACAAATCCGGCGGCGCTTCGCCTGCATCTACTTTCGCTGCATCTTTCCGCTCCAGTGTCGCGCGTTTCAGCTCTGCAATAATCGCTTGCGGGTGGATTTTCTCCTGAACATAAATCGGCGGAATATTGACGACGAGGTCTGACCAATCCTGCGTATCTTTCCCGCGCCATGTCAGCTGCGCATGACCCAGCTCCACGCGGCCCGTTTTAATAAGTTGTTGAATCTGCTCATCCGTCAGCTTTAATTCCGCCCCGTCCCAAATAATTTGCGGATCAAAATCCGTATCGCGGTCGCGCGTTAGGTCTTCCGCCAAAGGATATTCCCGCGCATATCGCACAGGCTTCATAGGAGCCGTCGCCTCCATAGCCTCAGCAATCCCCGACAGCTCCGCCGTAGGCGTATTGAGCCGAGAATTCTCATGATCGTAGGCATCAATGCCTTTAGGCGCCTTTGGTTTTCTAGCCATGGTTATTTTGCCCTTACACGATTGATTATTTTCATCATGTCCACGTTTCCTTTTTCAGAGCCTCGGCAACTTCTAGCAGACTTGGTTGTTCACCTGAATTTTCGAAAAGCGTTTCAAGCACACCGCTTTTTCCGTCTAAGGCGAAATAACGATGTCCCTGAATGCCGCCTTTGGATATTTTTTTATAGTTAGTTTCTTCGAAACCTTGCGTCAGATAATAACGACTCGGATTGCTTCCCAAATCCGAATAGGGGGAGCTTTGAATTAAATTCATTATCCTCTGCTTATCTGCATCTGTGATTTTACGAAGCTTTTTCTGCCAAGGCAGATTAAATTGTTCATCAATAACGAGCTTATCGTTATCTATTTTAGCTATAACGACGGCATAAACTTCGCCCACCAATCGCACCGCCTTGTCGTCATAGCACCCCAAATATTTAGACAGGACTTTCGATCTGTAGGGCTGGTCGTGATAAATTCCAAAATCACGATTTGTTTGAAGACTCTGCCCACAAGGATTAATCAACATTCGGTTTTGTGACGGCGGAAGAAGTTTGTTGTTGGACAAATATACGCGAAAGTCATTGAGGATAGTGTTTAAGCCTTGCCTGAATTCGGATGTGGATTCCTCGAAAAAATCAACAATTCCCAAAAAAGTAATATGTGAAAATTTGACTTTATTGGCATCACAAATCTGCTCAGCCTTAACTGCCATTTCGTTTGACATCGGATCAGGCGTAATACCGAGTAAGACTCGTCTTGTAGACCGATTTTCGAGCTTCATGCCTTCTGCGTGGCGCCTAAGCTGCCCCATATCCAGACTGCTGCCTTTGACAATTTTAGTCTCAATATTAATCTCTATTGGCGATTGGCGAATTACTGCATCTACAATACTTTTGCCGCCTTGTTTTCCTTCTTGATTTCCAAAAGTGGGGCCAACAGTAATATCTTCACCTCCAATTTCTTGTAAGAACAATTCAAACAAGTCAGGTGCTATTCGATGCACATGCGCAAGAAGTAAAAGAACACTGTTTGTGACGATATTCTCGCCACTTTTGTAAGGAGCAAAATAGCTGACGTTTCTCATGACGGTTTATCACTCATAACATCAGAGATCATCTCATTCACCTTCGCCTCTAATTCGGTTTCCATTACCCAGACGTCTCTGAATTCTTGATAAGCCCAATTCC
>ENA-ORXT01001735-ORXT01001735.1-marine-metagenome-genome-assembly--contig:-NODE-1735-length-28087-cov-15.775009_pt1 | contig 28087 bp, 21 predicted proteins | sample MGYA00237868_ERZ511482 | MGnify/ENA metagenome assembly ERZ511482
TCCACTACAGCGACCGCCTGGCCGCTGCCAACCAATAACCACGATCACCCCGGATACACACACAAAGCGACAGTCCCGACCTTATCGCCATCGGTTGCAGCGATCGCGAGTCTTGCGATGCCCCCACGCTGGCCACTCCTGAGAGTTGTACCCGGGTCGTTGGGGGATATCCGGCAAACCAGGGGGTGAGATGGGTTTTGACGTGGCGTATGAAGCGGGCTTCGGACGTAAACCCGATCAGTGCTTGGATGACGGCGAGTGTGATGAGTTCCGCGCCGGGGTTTGTGCGCTGTGTCCTTCAAGATCAGGGCTTGTTAAGCCCCCTGATCGTGGACACTCTCGCAACACAAGTGGTAGATGATCATGCGGGCCGTGCGAACCCCTTGGAACTAATCATCTAGTGAGGGAAGCCATTACGCGTCCACTTCTGCGAAGGTGATCAGCAGCTGGACGCCAGCCCGAACCCGGTCAAGGTGACTAACGCGAGCGCTCCCTGCAGCTGAACTGAACCAGCCCAGCAACAGACCAAGAGCCCCGAGAGCGTCGCTGGTTTCCGGTGCATCTCCATCCAGCATTGCCTGAAGAGCGCTGAGATGCGCTGTCGCCTCAGGTATCTCAAGTGCTTGGAAACCTACTTGCCAATAGAGGTCGGTGTATGGCCCACCAACCATCAAGGTGTCCAAGTCGCTAACCACGAAGCCACGATCCGCATCGCTCACCATATTGGATCGATGGAGGTCGCCGTGAATAAGGCGAAGTTGAGTTGAGCGCGGTGTGTTCATAGCAAGGACCGACAGGTGCTCGACCTGCGTTGCGCTGAGGCCCGCTGAATCACCCTCTTGACGGATGAGCGAAACCAACTCTTCGCCAAACGGGACGGACGATAGCCCTGCAGCCGCCAGCTCTTCGACCAACGCTGAGTCGATGCGGCTGAGCTGCACGATCGTCTGGCGCGCCAAGTCGAGGGCATCGGAAACCGACGGACGGTCCGAAAAGTCGACCGATCCGTCCTCACCTCCCAACCAGGGGTAGGCGAGCACCCGCCGCGGCCCAAGTTGCGTTACGACTCTGCCATTCATTTCCAAGGGGTCGAGCAGCGGGCCTTCTCCCATCCCACGAAGGAACCGTTCGACAAGTTCAATCGGCATTGTTGATAGCGCCGTCCACGACGGGAATGCCTTAAGGAAGTAGTTCGTCTCGTCCGCCCGGACATAGGCGGAGGAGTTCTCACCCTGACTGATCGGCTGCTCGATCGCTGGGCGAAACTTTGGAACATCGAAGAACGCTGGACTGAGTTTGGGATTCTGCGCAGTCATCAGCGCTCGACGGGATCCAACCTGTCCACGGAAGTAGCTCATGAAACGATCGAAACTCAGGTCATGGAATCGAGCAGACAACTCTTCGATGATGATTGACGAGTCGTATTCATCAATAGTGAGATTGGTTTGTCCGACAATCGACGGCTCGCGAATGTCCCATGGGAATTCGATGAGAAGCGTCTCCCCAGTCACATTGGCAACCTTCTCGATTGCAACCGGAATCGGCATGCCCTGCGCAGTGGTCCAGTGGATCACTTCGAAAAACAGGACGACGTCGTGAACGTCCGTCGACGGGTCCAGTTCGGCCACCGCCTGCTTCCTCACTGTCATCGGGAGATCGTGCACCTCAAGAATATCCTCTAAGTACCCGATGAACTTTGGCGTGACATCGATGGACGTGACCCGCTCAGCTCCGTTCAAGCAGGCCTGAATGGACAGAAGGCCTGAGTTCGCTCCGACATCCAGAACAGACCGTCCTTCAAAAGTCGATCTTCGGAAGTCGACCTCGGCGATTCGGATGCGGGTCGCCTCATTGAGCGGCTCGAAAGTTTGCATGTCGAACCTGTCGTAGGTACAACTTCGAGATTCTTGAGGCACGGTGACTCCGGAGGTGGCAAGTGGTCGGGGATTGAAACGACTAGAGACGATAGCAGCGACAGCCCACACGGACGCAGATGGGTGCTAGCTCCGGGGTTTCTGAGCGACCCAGATTTGGCGCGACATGCCTTCTTCCAGCATCGCAGGTTTTACGCTCAGCACAACAGTCGGCTCGGCGAAACCGACCATCATGAGATACCGCCGAGCGACTGAGGGGCTCAGCGCCCAGAAGTTCGTCGAGTCGTTGTTCTGCATGTGCATGAAGTAGCAGAGGTTCTCGTCATCGGGGTGGTCGAAGAACTGACTCTCCAGAGCGAGGTAACCGCCCTGTCGGAGATTGTCGAAGGCTTTTTCCAGCGCCAACAGGGGGTTCGGAAGGTGGTACAGCGTGCCAAAGTGCAAGACGAGATCAAAACTGGAGGGGCGCGAGAAGACCTCAGCGCTGCCGAGCACAAATTCTGCCTCCACCCCCGCCATGTCGGCCAGCATCCTCGAAACTTTCATGTGGCGCGGGTTGAAGTCCACCCCAACGGCGCGAAAGCCCCAGGTGTTGGCCGCGTGGATGGAGTTGTAGCCACTGTTGCATCCAATATCCAGCAAGTCGCCACCAGCCAACTGCTCCATGGGAAGGTGCTTCGCGGCATAGCTCAGCTTCGAGAGTGGATTGTTCGCAAAAGGCACTCGACGCTCAAGATCCTTCGTTGAGACACCGTTGTCAAAATCTATTTGAATGCTCCAGGGCTCGAACTGCCGCAGCTCGCGCGTCAAAGAGACAGCGTCGCGTTCAGTGCTGAGCCGTAGCACGAAATCATCGGTCATGGAGTTCCTTGGTTTTGGTTGTTTTCTGAAAGAACGTTCCGTTCGAGGGTAGCTGGCGGGACCCTCCACGAGTCTGACGGAATGTTCCACCCGTACTTCCTGCGTTCTCTCAGACGAGCCTGAGAACGACGTACCCGGCACTAGCGGCGTAGGGCGCAGCGATGGTATCGGCAACGCTTCTGACTGCGCTACGGGCCCGATTGAGGCGCGTGATCCCCAGTCACGTGTCATCTCAAAGAAGCGCTCACGCAAGCCAAGCTTTGTGGAAGCAAGGTCAACTGGCTCCGGATTCCAGTCAACACCGTCAAGTACCGCAGGATCGTGAACCGGTATGAGCTGTGCGAGCCCGGAGAATCGCTCAATATCGGAGGCCCGATTCCCAGACCCTTCGGGTGGGTAGATAGCGATGGTTGGAACACCAAGGGCCAGCGAAGGTAGGGCTCCATGAAGGAGTGTCGTGATCACCCGTCCGGCAGTGTTGGCGTATTCCTCGAGAAGTCGCTCGGCGCGTCTCATGTTGGATTCAAACTCGTGGTCTTGCACATAGTGATTCACAAACTGTGCCTGGTCCTGAATTGACTCGGGCAGAAGATCGAGGATCGTCCGATCTCTTGACAGCACGAGGGTCTGCGAAGGATCGAATTGTGACGGCCGTCGGCGTGGAAAGCTCAACGTGAGGCAATTGCTGACGAAGGCGTCCACTCCATGTCCCTCCAGTAGCTCGCTGGTATACGGATCTCGAGCACCGATCGGTTCCCATCGCTTAAGATACGAGATCGACTCTTCTGAGAGAAGACTCGGGCACTGGTTCGGGCGCATGTGGAAGCCAAGCAGTGCTGGCCTCAAGGCCTGATTGGGTGGCCATTCAGCATCGTTGTGCTTGAACCAACCGTTGAGCAGTATCGGAACCGACGCGGCGCCGTTGTCGACCAATGACGGCGCCGATGCAAGCTCATCATCGCGGTCGATGCGCACGTCCGGAGCGAGACCTCTTGCTTCAAGCAGGCGTCGTCCAGCCAGCATCTGAAGATGGTCACCGAGGTTCTGTGTGCCAACTTTGATGCCCGCCATCGTTGGATAGCCCTTCGGCACCGGATCCAGTACCGGCAGCGGAGCATCGCTCGTAAGCACGTCAACCAGTGAGTCACGTTCAGCGGTCCGATCCAGCCGATGGGTGAGTTTCAACAGGCCGGCCTCGGCGTCGACCTCCAGCCCTGCGTTTGAGGGGTCGGCCAGGTACATTGCACCGCCCCGCAACGCAGAATGCGGTCCAGCAGCGCTGCGGTTGGGCGTACTCTCCCAAAGCGCTCGGGCCTCTGGACCGGCCAGTGCTTCTTCGAAGCATCGGTGGACCCAGAAGTAGTTGTCCGCAGAAAACCGCAGTCGCCAGTACCGGAGCACACGGTCGTACCAGAACTGCAGAAGCGGGTTCATTGGAGCGGACGCAAGAAACCACGTGGATATCTCCCGATCCGGTGCGTTGTTGCGAAAGGCAAAGAAGCCGGAAGCAACACATGGTGAAATCCAAGAATCCAATGGGCGTTGGCAGTACGTCGTAGCATCCACCCAGACGCCCCCGAACTGGTACAGCAGCTCCAGGCGAATGAGGTCCGACAACGAGGCAGCAGTGACCTGGTTCAGGCTCAAGTCAACTTCACTTGGAAGGTCGATGTAGTTGAGAACCGTCTGGGCGCTAAGGACACGTACGTCCCAGCTGGGATTGAGTCTGCGCCAACTCTCCAGGCAATTCCGCACCAGTGCCGGTGCCTCGTGCTCGCCTTGAAGCCACAACGCCCAGATCCGTCGCGGAACTTCGGTGGACGCGCTCGCGGAGTGGTCACTCGACAACGGCATTTCGCTGATCGTCGGTCCCTGCCTGATACCCGGGTCCTCGGTGTCCTGCTTGCCGCTCATTCGTACCGTTCCTAGCGAGTCTTGCCCCGGGGTCCGACCCGGTGCCATGGAGTGGTGGCTGCGGCGCCTCACTCGGCCCCTCGATCGAGACGCCAAGTTCCTCCAAGATCAACGGAGTCTGAACTCACAATGATGCGAGTCAGACGCCGTGGATTGAACCTGTGCGGCCAAATCGTAGGATCGGGCGATGGTCAATGATCAAACAGATGGGCTCGGGGAGCGAACAGAGACGGATGCCGTGCTCGCAACAGACCATAGGCGCTGGGCCGATCTAAACAACTTTCCAAGTGGTAGAACCTATCGCAGCGAGTTCATGGCTTCTTTGGTGGTACCAGGATCGAGCGTGCTGGAACTTGGAGCGGGCCGCCGACTTCTCGAAGAGATGCTTCCAGCGGGCTGCCAATACACACCATCAGACTTGGTCTCGCGGGGCCCCGGGAGCTTTGTGTGTGATCTCAACGAGGCCGCGCTTCCGGAGTTTCCGACCGCAGACGTCGTGGTCGTGAGCGGGGTCATCGAATACGTCAACGACATCCCCGCTCTTCTCGAGACGCTTCGACGTTCAGCGAAAGAGCTCCTTGTCAGCTACGTGTCCATCGACTTCGCTCCGGACCCGACGTACCGACGAGATCACGATTGGCGTCATCATCTGTCGTCAGACGAATTCTCCTCCCTCTTTGGCGATTGCGGATTTAGCGAGGTCGAGAGATTTGACATCGACACGCAGGCGGTCTTCCGGTTCCGCAAAGAGCCGGTACCCGAAGACGCGGACGCTCTGGCAGGTCCAACGACGAACGACATTCTCCGTCAGGTCCGGGCCCAGAATCTGACGTATTTGAGCCCGGCAAAGCTCGGAGTTCTCGTTGCGGCGTCTGTCGAGGTCGAAGCGACCGTCGAACCAGACGCCATTTTCGTGGAAGCCGGATGCGCTCTCGGAGGTTCTGCCATTCTTCTCACCAACATGAAATCATCGACGCGTCGCCTCCAGCTCTTCGACACCTTCTCAGGCATTCCCGCGCCGGGAGAGAACGACGACCAGGCCGCTCACAAGCGATACGAGTTCATTGCGTCAGGCGAGTCGCACGGCCTCGGTGAGGATCAGTACTACGGGTATGAAGAGGACCTCGCATCAAAAGTGCGGGGGAACTTCAAGCGATTGGGCTTCGATCCCAACGAGCACGGAGTCGAGTTCATCGCGGGCGATGTCCGCGAGACGTATTCTGCGGACGGTCCGCAAGTCGCATTCGCGCACTTTGACGTCGATTGGCACGACGCCACGTTGCACCTTCTTCGCTCGACCTGGCTTCGGCTCGCGGCTGGCGGCCGAATTGTCGTGGATGACTACGGCTTCTGGGGTGGCTGCAAGACCGCTGTGGACAAATTCCACAACGAAGAACCGTCCAGCTGGTTGGCTGATACAGGGCTGGGTTCCGTCGTGATCGGCCGGAGCGAAGCATTCCGCACCGGCTGATCGCTCTCACTTACCTCAGCACGCGGTTCACTTCCGAGGGCCTGACGGCGATGGGAACCTGGCGTTTTTCAGCCTCGTGGTTGAAGGCCATCCTTCGCCGTTCTGAGGGTCTTGACGAAACAGACTCCGGCCAGTTTGAGTTGCCGCAGACCGCCTTGCCACTTGCGGTGCCGCAACAAGGTTGCGGCCGTCCGAGCTGAAAACAAGCCGGAGTAGGCAAACGCCTTTGCCGTCACCGTCCGGCGCCTGCTCGGCGGCATATGTGCGCCGATCGTTTCCACGCACTCAAGGCGCTCACGAATGTTCTCGCCGCTCATCACCCTCGCTGCGGTGTCCTGCGCGTCGTGCTGCCGGTACTCAGAGAGAACCTGATCCTCAAACCAGATCGGGCCGGCGGCGGCCAGCCGGGTCCACATCTCCCAATCGGCGGCATGCGGAAGATCCAGCCGGAATCCACCCAGATTCTCGTACGCAGACCGTCGGACCACGACCCCGGGCGGACGAACGCGGTTGGAGACCCCGAGCGTCTCAAGCGCCCCCCGCCAGATGCCCGAACCATCCCGCTCGCTTCTGGTCACCACCCCCGCCTGTCCATTCTCGTTGATGTACTGCGCGCGGCAAAAACCCATGATCGGCGCTGATGGATTGGCCATCGCCTGCTCCATGGTTTTGTAGAAGCCGGGCAGTACTCGATCATCGGCGTGGAGCATGTGCACCAGCCGGCCCTCGGCCAACTCAACACACCGGTTGAACGTGGCAATCGCACCCCGATTCGCTTCGTTGGGCACCACGCTCACGCGGTCAGACCCCAGCGCCTCCACCACCGCCACCGTGTTGTCCGTGGATGCATCGTCAACCACAACAATCTGGGCCGCATCAGCCGCCTGCGCAAGCACGCTCTCCAGCGTTTCGCCGATAAATCGCTCCGCGTTGTACGCCGGAATCATCACCGACCAGACTCGCTCTTTGACCACGGCGATGAGGTTACCCTCCGGCGCCATCGGCAATCGGTCCCGGACCCGGCCCGAGCACCCGGCGACCTGCCACCTGTGGCTGCGGCGACGGAACGAGTACCGTGAAGGCCTCAGCAGAGGGCGCGAGGTATATGAAACAAGCACAATCGACACGGTGTTTGGGAATTGCCATAACCATGGCGATTGCTCTACCACTGGCCTTCGCCCTGACAATCGCCGGTGCTACAACAGCCGCCGCGCAATCGACCGACGACAAGATCATCGCGGTCGTGCCGGATGACCAGGCAACTGCCATCACCAACGGCTTCGCACCGGCGTTGAAGAGCCGGGCCGACGCATCGCTTCTCCATATGCTCGTCACCATCGACGCGCCGACATTGATGGCACAGTTGACCACCGGCCCGGTGGAACTCCCTATGCCGGACGGTTCCCGAGTCACCCTGCCCCAGGGACAGATGCAACCGGGCCAACAATCCTCCACCCAGTACTGGGGGGCCATCGGCGATCAGGGTCTGGCGGCCATCACGACGATCGACGGAATTCTCTTTGCCGACATCGACCTTGGCACCGGCCGTGTGTGGTCCATCCGGCCCGCCGACTCCGGGTCCTATCTCTTCGCTTTGCAAGCCGAAGAACCCCACCTTCGAGATGAGGTTCTCTCTCCGACGCCCCGCCTTCCTGTCGATGCGGCGCCGCGTCCGGTTGACCGCGACAACCCCAAACTGGCCGACGACGTGGTCATTACCGAAGCGTGGCTCAACGCGCGAGGAGGATCGCACGGACTGCCGGAGGTCGCCGCCTCCTTTGCCAGCCCAAGCCACGCCGTCAACCTTCTTCAGGCCCCTCGCAAACCCACGCTGATGGTGTGGCATGACGACTCGTCGATCACCTGGTTCGGCAGCTTCAACTCGGCCAGCAGCGAGGTTGTGCAGCGCATCAACCAAATGAACAGCCTCCTGGCGGCGCAGGGCGTAACCGTGGAAGTCCAACTGGTGGGCCAACAACACGAACCCGGCCTGATTGGCTCGACCGCAAATGGCGTGGTGCTGGACGCGGTGCGAGACCCCGACGATGGCCGCCTGGACGACATCCACAACGCACGGCAATCCCTCAACGCTGACCTGGCCCACTACATCACCTCTATTGACGCCTGTGGCGTTGCCAACCGCCCACCGTCGGCCCCCAACGACATCACCCAGGACCTGGTCGCCTTCGGCATCACATCGCCCGACTGTTTGGGCCAGACCCTCACGCTGGCCCACGAGCTGGGCCACAACTTCAGCCTGCTGCACGACCAGGCCAACTCCGGCGGCAGCGCTCCGTCGCTTCCCGGTGCGTACGGATACGTGCAACCCCAACCCTCCGCAGGATTTCCGACCGGGTACACCACCCTGATGTCGTATCGGACCGCCAGCAACGGTTGTGCAAGTTGCGTCGAAGTTCCCTGGTTCTCATCCACCAGCACGACGGGTTCCGGTTTCACCATCGGCCACCCCACCGCCAACAACCTGCCCGCCCTTGACGTCGCGGCCACCTGGGTGGAGCAATACCGGCCCGATGGATGTCCGAACCCAGCGAACGACTACTTCGGCCACGCAACAGTCCTCGCCAGCAGCACTTTCGCTACCGGGTCTGGGGATCTTCGGTGTGCCTCGGTGCAGGACGGCGAACCATTGAACTCGTCGGAAAACTTCAGCACGGTGTCATCGGTATGGTTCTCCTGGACCGCCCCCAACAACGGCACAGCCACCGCATCCACCTGCCTGCCGGGAACCCAAATCGACACGTGGATGGCGGTCTATGACATGCCCGCATCGGGCAGCATCTACGACCTGGACACTGGCACCAGCCTGGTGAATGACGAGGGAGTTGGTTGCGCCCAATTCGCCACCGGATCACCCTCCAAACTTTTCTTTACCGCCGAGCAGGGAAAGACCTACATCTTCCAGGTGGACGGATACGCATCATCTGCGGCCAACCTCGGCACGTTCGACCTCAGCATCAGCCTGACGGCACTGTCGCTCACCCAGGGCAACTCCAACGGGATCGTTGGTGGTGTTCCAGAAATGGGTGACCGTTTCGGCACGGAGGTGACGACCGGCGATTTCAACGGCGACGGCTATGACGACCTCGCCATTGGTACCCCCGACGAAGACATTGGCACCACCACCAACGCGGGAACCGTCACCATCGTCCGCGGCGGTCCCACAGGGCTGACCGGTGCCGCCCGTTTCTGGCATCAGAACTCCAGCGGCGTGGCCGGCGTGTCAGAAGCAAACGACCGATTCGGCGAATCGCTGGCCGCCGGGGATATCAACGGCGATGGTTATGACGACCTGATCGTGGGGGCGCCCCGCGAAGCTATCGGTCCCCGGGCAGGGGCGGGACTGGTTCAGGTATTCCTTGGCTCTCAATCAGGGCTCGTTCCCGCCAACACGTTCCACCAGAACAGCCCGGGGATTCAGGGCAACGCAGAATCCGGCGATGGGTTTGGCTCGGCGGTGATCACCGGTGACTTCAACAACGACAACATCGATGACGTGGCCATCGGCGTGCCGGGCGAAAATCGCGGCTCGACCATCGATACCGGCTTGATCCACATCCTGTTTGGTTCAGCCAACGGTGTGACCTCGAACGGATCCAAAGTCTGGAGCCAGTCATCGGCCGGGGTGGCGGGACGGGCTGAAGCCCGCGACCGATTTGGCGACGCCCTCGCCAGCGGCGACTTTGATGGCGACGGGACCGACGATCTGGCGGTTGGATCACCCGGCGAAGATGTTGGACCACGCAACGCGGCCGGCCTGATCCATGTCTTCCGCGGCCAGTCGACCGGATTTGCCGGTGCAACCGCGATCTCGCAATCAACGCCAGGAATCCCCGGATCAGCCGAACGCAACGATGCTTTCGGTGCCGTGTTGACCAGCGCAGATTTCAATGGTGACGGCTTCGATGACCTGGCCGTCGGATCGCCGGGCGAAGCGATCGGGCCGGTGGCTGGGGCCGGCATGGTCCACACCATCGACGGGTCAAGCTCCGGCTTGAACCCCGCCACCACATTCGCGTTCCATCAAAACCTTGGTGGCCTCTCCGGCACCGCTGAGGCCGGAGACGAATTTGGTGCAGCGCTCGCCGCAGGAAACGTCAACGGCGATGGTCGGGCCGATCTGCTGGTTGGTTCACCGGGCGAAGCCATTGGACCCAAGGTCGAAGCCGGCACGGCCCACCTTCTCCTGGGATCGCCCAATGGCGTTAGGGTCAACGGCTCCCAGATTCACCATGTTGACCAGCCATGGATCAACGGCAGCGCCGCAGCTGACGAGCAATTCGCTTCGGCCGTGGCCATTGGCGATTTTGACCAGGACGGATTGGGCGACCTCGTCCTGCCCGGCCCCGGCGAGCGCGCCGTCCAGCAAGACGCTGGTCGCATCAGCATTGCCTACGGCCCCACGCCGTGACACCTATGTCCTAGCTTTGTGAGACGGGCGCGCTAGCCTCGACCCGTGAAAGGCATCATCCTGGCCGGCGGCACTGGCTCCCGGCTTCATCCCATCACCCGCGGTACCTCAAAGCAGCTGCTGCCGGTGTATGACAAGCCGATGATCTACTACCCATTGTCGGTCCACATGCTGGCCGGCATCCGCGAGGTGCTGATCATCACCACCCCTGAAGACAACGCCGCGTTCGAGCGGCTGATGGGCGATGGATCGCAATGGGGAATGAGCCTCACCTACGCCACCCAACCGTCGCCCGACGGTTTGGCGCAGGCGTTCCTCATCGGTGCGGAGTTCCTGGACGGTGACGGTGCGTCGCTCGTCCTGGGCGACAACCTCTTCTACGGCGCCGGATTGTCCGCGCTGGTCAAGAATGCGGCCGCCAAGGCTGAAGGAGCCACGGTGTTCGGCTACCACGTGCGTGACCCGGAGCGCTACGGCATTGTGGAACTCGACGAAAACGACCTGGCCGTTTCCATTGAAGAGAAGCCCGACCGGCCCAAAAGCAACTGGGCGGTAACCGGTCTCTACTTCTTCGACCACAACGTTGTACAGGCGGCCGAACAGGTAATCCCGTCAGACCGCGGCGAGCTGGAGATCACCTCGGTGATCGACTGGTATCTGCAGCGCGGCCAGCTGGAGGTTGCACAGCTCAATCGGGGCTTCGCGTGGCTGGACACCGGCACCTTTGATTCGATGGTCGAAGCATCCGAGTTCGTGCGCGTCATCCAGCATCGGCAGAACAGTCAGATCGCCTGCCTGGAAGAGATCGCATGGGAGAATGGGTGGATCGATGACGCTGCTCTGGAGACCGCCGGCAAGTCGATGGCGAAGAACACCTACGGGCAGTATCTCCTGAGCCTCCTGGGAGGAGCCCCTCGATGAAGATCCTGGTAACCGGCGGCAAAGGATTCATTGGTTCTGCCGTTGTCCGCCACCTCATCAGCGCCACTGATCACGAAGTGGTCAATGTCGATGCCATGACCTACGCGGCCACCGATGGATCCGTGGCCAGCGTGGCCAGCGACAGTCGCTACACCTTCGTCCAAGCCGACATCTGCGACAAGGCCGACATCACCGGGGTCTTCGAAGCGCACAAGCCCAATGCCGTAATGCATCTTGCGGCCGAGTCACATGTGGACCGCTCGATCGACGGCCCGTCACAGTTCATCCAAACCAACGTGATGGGCACGTGCAACATGCTCGAAGCCGCCCGCACCACCGGCGTTGAACGCTTCCATCACATCTCCACCGACGAGGTCTTTGGGTCGCTCTCGATGACCGATCCGGCCTTCACCGAGTCCACACCCTATGACCCTCGCTCCCCGTACTCGGCGAGTAAAGCAGCCAGTGACCACCTGGTGCGCGCCTGGGGCGAGACGTATGACCTGCCGGTATTGATCACCAACTGTTCCAACAACTACGGGCCGTTCCACTTTCCTGAAAAGTTGATTCCACTGATCACCATCCGCTCTCTGGCCGGCGAGCCACTGCCCGTCTATGGCAAAGGCGAGAATGTGCGCGACTGGCTTTACGTGGAAGATCACGCGCGCGCCCTGGTCGACGTGGTGGAGTCGGGCACTCCCGGAGACACCTACAACGTTGGCGGGAACGAAGAAAAGTCCAACCTCCAGGTTGTCGAGACTATTTGTGATCTGGTCGACGAACGGGCGGCGGCCCTCACCGACGGCCGATCACGGCGGGACCTGATCACCTTTGTGGCTGACCGCCCGGGCCACGACCTTCGTTACGCCATCGACCAGACAAAGATCAAGCAGGACCTGGGCTGGGAGCCCAGCATCTCATTCGAAGAAGGCATCGACCGAACGGTCCAGTGGTATTTAACCAACACGGCATGGTGGCAACCACTGGTTGAGGCCCGGGCCACGGCCCGGCGTGGGCTGGCGGCCGGCTGACGTGGAGGTCAGGCAAACAGCGATTCCCGATGTCCTGGAACTGATCCCGGTTCGTCACGGTGATGCGCGTGGATGGTTCAGCGAAGTCGCCAACCAAAGAAGCCTCACGGAGGCGGGAATCGCGCATGACTGGCTTCAGGACAACGAGTCGTTCTCGGCCCGGGCTGGCACCTTGCGCGGTATTCACTTTCAAAAAGATCCCGAAGCCCAGGACAAACTGGTGCGGGTGGTGGACGGCGCAATCTTTGACGTGGCCGTTGACTTGCGGCGCAGCTCGGCCACCTTCGGACAACACGTCGCCGCTACCCTTACCGCCAGCGAGGGAAACCAACTGTATATCCCCGCCGGATTTGGCCATGCCTTTTGCACCTTGGAGCCGAACTGCCGGGTGGCCTACAAAGTGGCGGGGAGCTACTACTCGCCCACCACCGATGCCGGTATCCGGTGGAACGATCCCGATGTTGGAATCGCGTGGCCGACGACTGACGTACAGCTGTCCGACAAGGACAAGAGCCTGCCTTTCCTGGCCGAAGCTGGCCCACTTTTCGGGGAATGACCACCGTCCTGATCACCGGTGCCAACGGTCAGGTTGGGTCCGAGTTGCAGCGGTGGCCTTGGGACGACGCGTTCACGGTCATAGCGCTGGACTCGGCGGCGCTTGACATCACCGATCAGTCGTCGGTCATCTCACTCTTTGCTGAACACGAACCGGATGTCGTTCTCAACGCCGCCGCCTACACCGCCGTTGACGCAGCAGAAACCAACGAAGATCGAGCGACCGCGGTGAACGCCACCGGCGTTGGATTCCTGGCCGAAGCCAGCAACGCCAATCAGGCCCTTCTGGTCCATTTGTCAACCGATTACGTCTTCGATGGCACGAAAGACGGATGGTACGTGGAGGATGATCCAACGGACCCGGCTTCGGCCTACGGACGTTCGAAGCTGGCCGGCGAAGCCGCTGCCCTACGTGCAGATCGTTCCGTGGTTCTTCGGACCTCCTGGGTCTACAGCGCAACGGGTAAGAATTTTGTCAAAACCATCCGGCGCCTTGGCGGTGAGCGGTCCGAGCTGTCAATCATCGACGATCAACACGGATGCCCCACTGCCGCCTCGGCCATTGCTACGGCGATCGCCACGTTGGTCTCGGCCACCACTGGCGGGGCGACGATGCCACCCAATCGGCTGTACCACCTTGCTGCCCCCGATCACACCTCATGGCACGGGTTTGCTGAAGCGATTCTGCGAGAATCGAACCTCAATCACGTGGCCTGCAATCCAATCCCCAGCTCCGAGTACCCGGTGGCCGCCGAGCGCCCGAAGAACAGCAAACTCGACTCCGGTCTACTGGCCCGCGATCTGGGCATCGTGCTGCCATCGTGGCGACAGTCTTTGCACCAGGTGGTCGCCGAGCTCGACGCGAGCTGAGAGAAGGTTCGGCCCATCGGTCCCAGACCGGGGCGTCAGACCTTCTGGGCCAGGATCACCCAAACGGTCCGTATTAGAATCTGCAGATCCAGAACGGGCGACCAGTTGACCAGATAGTGCAGGTCATGACCCAGCTTGTAGACCGGATCGGTGTGGTAGCGACCTTGCACCTGAGCCAGCCCGGTGATGCCCGGCGGAATATCGTGACGCCGTGCGTAGCCGGGAATCAGCTCGGCCAGAGTTGACGTGAAGTCTGGTCGCTCCGGACGAGGACCAACCAGCGACATGTCGCCTTTCAGGACATTCCACAGCTGAGGCAGCTCATCAAGACGCATCCGGCGCATCCAGTGCAGCATCGGGACCACGCGCTCATCATCCCGATCAGCAATGGCGGGGCCGGTAAGATTCTCGGCGCCGTGGTACATGGTGCGGAACTTCCTGATCTGATAGATCTCGCCATCGCGACCCACACGATCCTGGGTATAGATGACGCCTTTGCCAGCAACAATGCGCACGTACAAGGCCAGGAGTCCAAGAACCGGAATGGCAATCGGGAGCAGGAGTACGAGAATCAACAGTTCCACCGCCCGCTTCAGATGGCGTTTGTGCGGTGGGAGTGCGTGCGGCCGGATGATCACAAACGGCATCCCAGCAATCTGATTGCTTCGCCTGATTCCCAACAAGGTATCGCTGGACTCCAGCCGGAAATAGACGCTGACCCGCCGTGCTTCCAACATGGCCAACGGGTTGGGGTAGATGTCCTCAACGTGGCCACTGGTGATCAGCACATCGGTGATGCCGTGCTCATTCACCAGTCCCACAACCTCGCTGATGGACTCGGTGGAGGCCGCCACAACCGCGTCCCGGTCACTGACCTTCAAGTGCTCCACGGCCAATGATGTGTCATCGGGGTTCCCCACCAGCAGTACCTGCGGTCGACCGAAACGGACCACATACATGGAGTGAGCGAGCCACCGGTTGAATGCAATCAGCAAGCTGGCGGAGATCGCCAGAATCACCAGGTTGAGGCGCGGCATCAGATACCGGTCAAGCGCCACCACCAGCGCCGCGTCAACCAACACCGCTACTGCGGTCAGCGACACCGCCCGCGGCAACCACAGCCGAGAGCCGAGCCCGTGATCACGCTCATAAAGACCCCCGAAGTAGTTGATGCTGATGTGCACAATGGTGGCAATCAGAAAGCCGGTCATGTAGTGACTCACCGGGTATGTGGGCCACTCAGAACCGAACCGAGCCACCGTGATGAGGACCATCAGGGCATACAGACCAAACGAGTCAACCAGATACAACAGCCGCAAGCCGTCGGGACGTTGGAAGCTGCGGGCAGGCGCCGGTGAAGTGGTCGGCGCATTGTTTGCCGGCGCGGTCACTCCAGTTGTTTGTTCGTTCGCGCTCATGGACTTCCCAGATGCTCGGTTCCAAAGGCTAGCCCGGTATCGCCGACCCCCCAATTCACCCCGGTGCCATGCGACTCGGAGGGGCGCCGTCTACCATTGCACGGTGCCCGGCGAGCGACCAACCCCCAAAGCGCCGTCAGCTCGGAGACGGCGCGTAGCAGACCCGATCGACGAATTGTTCACCACGCCGCCAACGTTCGACCCGCAGGTCATCGAAGAACTCCTTGGTCCGGATCACCTCTCAAAATCTGCGGCTCGATCAAGACGTGAACCGCCGCGCAAAGCCCGGCCAACCAGGTCTGCACCGACCAGGTCCGCGCCGACCAGGGCCAAGCCATCGCCGGCCAGGAGGCGGACGGCGCCGACCAGAGCCAAGCCATCGCCGGCCCGGAGGCAGCTGGCGCCGAAACAGCCCAAAACCAATCCGGCACTGGCCTGGATCCCGCCGCCCGGCGTACCCATCGGCCTTGGGGCGCTGACCGCCCTCTTTGCGGGAACTCAAGCCACGGGAACTTTCATCTGGGACTCGCTGCTCAATGCTGCCTTTGTCGCGGTGGTGGCAATCGCCGCAACTCGGCTGACCGAACGCCAACTGTTTGGGTTCGCCCTCGTCCCATTCCTCCTCGGGCTGTTCAACGGCTGGTGGGTGCTGGTGGCTGCGGGTCTGGGAGCTGCCGCGTTTCAAGGCTGGCGAACGCTTCGACCCATGCAACGGGACTCGATTGCCGCCGCGGTGGGCAGCGCGGCCAGCCTTGGCTTGCTCAACCTGCGCGACTTCGGCCTCGAACTGCTCAGCGCCCAGATAGCAGGCGCCGTTGCCAGCATCGTCGTATGGCTTGGACTCCGGACGTTGACCCTGAACCAACGGCGAGAGATCATCAAGCGCCTGGCAATGGTTGGCGCCGTCGTCGTGGTCGTCGGATTCCTGGCGGGCCTGAGTGGCCTCCTGGGAAGATCTTCGGCCGAAGCGGGAGTGGACCGAGCCGAAGACGGCCTGGCCTTCGCCCAGAGTGGCAAGCAGGTTCGGGCCATCAATCAACTGGAGATGGGGGCGAGCCACTTTGCTGACGCCGAAAGCTCCTTTGGCGCGTTCTGGGCAAAGCCAGCCCGTCTTGTACCGGTCCTGGCCCAGAACCACCGAGCACTCCAGGTTGCCGCCGCCCAGGGCGAAGCGCTGACATCGGTTGCCGCTCGGGCCGCAAGCTCCGCCGACATCAACCAGGTCCGTGGCTCCGGTGGTCGCATCGATCTGGACCTTCTGCAAGCCGTGGGCGCCGAGCTGGAGCTGACTGAGTCGACCATGACCAATGCTCGAGCAGCCCTGGCCAATACCAACAGCCCGTGGCTTCTGCCGCCGCTGGCGTCGTCGGTCAGCACGGCCGACCAGCTGCTCTTTGACGCCCAGGACGACATCTCCCTTGCCGCCCACGCGGCACGCGTTGTCCCCGGCATGCTTGGAGCTGACCAAACGCGCACGTATCTGGTCATGTTCACCAACCCGGCCGAAGCGCGCGAGTTCGGCGGGTTTGCCGCGGCGTACGGCTTCATCCAGGCGACCGACGGCCGGGTCTCGGTTCTTGATGCTGGATATGGCGGCGACGTGGACGATGCCCTTGGACGCATCATCGAAAAACCCGGCTTCGATACCCCGGAGATCTATCCGCCCGCCTACCTGGCATACGGCAACGACGGCCTCATCAACTACTTCGGAAACCTCACCGGCACCATCGACCTCCAAACGATCGCGACGGCCGCACGGGACGCCATGCCCAAAAAAGGCTTCCCCGAGATAGATGGCCTGATGATCATCGACCCGTTTGCCTTGGAAGCGATGATGGGTCTGGTGGACCTTCAGGTTCCACTCCCGGAGGCCGACATCGTGCTCGACCAGGACAACCTCGCCGAGTACATCATGATCGGCCAATACGAGGGGTTTGAGCTTGGTGGTGACCGAGGCGTATTTGAGTCCTTCGATGGTCGAACCGAATCGCTGGTCCAGGTGGGTGAGCAAATCTTTACCGGACTGCTCAGCTCCGACATTCCAGGACCAACAGCTCTGGGCGACGCGTTTGGGCCCATGGTGCGACAAAAACGACTCCAATTCACCACCTACGACGACGACGAAAATGCGTTTCTGAACCGGACGCTCATCCGAAGCGAAGTCCCCTTCCTGGACAAGACGGAGTTTGACCACCTCCACGTGGCCAGCGACACCGCGGCACCCAACAAGCTTGAACCCTACGTTGAGCGATCCATCCGCTACGAAGTCGACCTGGACCCGACGACCGGCCGCTTTTTTGGCGAAGTGTTCATCACCTTCACCAATACCGCACCCGAGGGACTGGCCACCTATGTACAGGGCGCACCCGGGTGGTATTTCGATCTCGAGCCCGGTGTGGCGCGACAACGCGTGTCGGTCTGGAGCAACCAGAACGTCAACGACGCGTTCGTCGACAGCGTGCGCTCCACCAGCCAGGAGCTGTACATCGAATACGGCCTCTTCCGGCGTCTGATCTTCGTCGACATCCCGCGCGGTGAGAGCCGAACCGTGCGCATGGACATTGCGGGGGCCACCACCCCCGGCAGCTATCGAATTTTCCTCGGTGCCCAACCCCGCGCCAGCTTGGACGATTTCACCATCAACGTGCGGGTCACCGACGACTGGATCGAAACAAGTTCCGGCGAGTCGACGTTCGCCCGTAATTTTGAACTGACCGAAGACGTAGTTCTGCAACTGGACTTTGAGCAACGCTGACTACCCTGCGAGGTATGAGCAAAACTGTTGGAATCGCCGGCGCCGGATTCAGTGGCGCAGTCATTGCCCGGGAACTGGCTGAAGCCGGCCATCACGCCGAGATCTTCGAGACTCGCAGCCACGTGGCCGGCAACTGCTTCACCAAACGCGACGACGACACCGGCGTCATGATTCATGACTACGGCCCCCACATCTTCCATACCGACAACCAGCGCGTATGGGACTACATCAACAGCCACGGTGAGATGATGCGGTACGACCACCGGGTGCGCACCACCGTTGGCGGCAACGTTCACCTGATGCCCATCAACCTGCTGACGATCAACCAGCTCTTTGGCAAGGCGCTCAACCCGGCCGAAGCCCGGGCCTTCATTGCCGAACAGGCGGACGCCACCATTGGCGAGCCTGCCAACTTTGAAGAGCAGGCGCTCAAGTTTGTGGGCCGCACCATCTATGAGGCGTTCTTCTATGGCTACACCCGCAAGCAGTGGGGCGTGGAACCAACCAAGCTGCCGGCGTCGATCCTCAAACGACTGCCGGTTCGATTCACCTACGACGACAGCTACTTCAACCACAAGAACCAGGCCATACCCAAAGACGGATACACCCCGATTGTGGAATCGATCCTGGATCATCCCAACATCTCGGTACGCCTGGAGACGCCGTTCCCCCATGACGACGCTCAGCGCTTCGATCATGTGATCTGGACCGGACCGCTGGACGCGTACTTCCAACACACCGAAGGTCGCCTGGGATATCGCACACTGGATTTTGAACGCTTCAATGCTGAAGGCGACTACCAGGGTTGTTCGGTCATGAACTACGGCGACTACGAGGTCCCCTACACCCGCATTACCGAGCACAAGTTCTTCGCGCCTTGGGAAGAGCACGACAACACGGTGTGTTTCCGCGAGTTCAGCCGCGAGTGCTCCGAAGAGGACATTCCTTACTACCCCATTCGCCTCACTGATGATCGGGCGATGTTGGATGCCTATCTGGCCAGGGCCAACGCCTCCAGCGGCGTGTCCTTCGTCGGTCGGTTGGGCACCTACCGGTACCTGGACATGGACGTCACCATCGCCGAAGCACTCGACGCGGCAGACCAGCTCAAATCGCACCTCGCCGACGGCACCGCAGCACCAGCGTTCTTCCTTGACCCAACCTGATCTGACCCGACCTGACCTGAGTTAGTCCAACCCCAGGGACCCAAACAGGTTGGCAATCGCCTGCTCGTGGGTGCGATGGCATGCCTCCATGGTGTTGGACGAATTGTGGCTGCCGAGAATACAGTTGTCGAACTTCCGGAGCCGGCTGAGCGCCGGGAGTGGCTCCTGCTCAAACACGTCAAGCGCGGCCCCGGCCAGGTGGCCTGACGCCAGGGAATCGGCCACTGCGTCGCCCACCACAATTGGGCCGCGGCCAACGTTGATCAGATAGCTGCCCGGGGCCATCTGCTCAATACACCCGGCGTCCACCAGACCGTTGGTTGCGGCGTTCAGCGGAGCGAGGACCACCAGGATTTCTGCATCAACAATCGCCTCGCCAAGGTTGGCGCATTGTGCGCCCATCGCCCGGGCGCCGGCTTGGGCTTCAGGAGACGGATCCACCCCGGTCACGACCATGCCCAAAGCCAGCGCCTTTTTGATGAACGAGAGTCCAATGTTGCCCATGCCCAGCACCGTGACCCGCTTTCCCGCAATCGTGCGCCCGGGCCGGTTGGTCCACTCCCCCGCCCGAACTCGACCGTCGTTGCCCACGATGTCGCGCACCGAAGCAATCAGATAACCCAATGCCATTTCGGCCACTTCGTCGTTGAACATGCCGGGCGTGTTGGTCACGATGACACCACGGTCTTCTGCGGCTGGCAGGTCGTAGGCATCGAGCCCGATCCCCCACTTTGACACCGAGCGAAGCGTGGGCACCAGCGCCTCCAGAACGTGGGCAGTGAATCCGTCGTCACCCGCAATCACGCCCGTTGCGCCCTGCACCGCGTTGATGAGGTCCTGTCCGTTGAGGTTCCGGCCGTTCCGCTCCGGTAGGACGACGTCCAGCCGGCGGGAATCGAAATGATGCCGGTGGCTCGCAAAGTCTCGCTGGAGATGTCCGGCCGTGATGGCAATCCGGGTCGACACCTGCTGGTTCAGCTTCCTGAGAGACGGTCGACAACCTGGGCAAATGCTTCGTAGTGATCGTCATCCTGCACCACCACATAGGAGAAGCCCCAGCGCTTGCGACGCTCCATGAGCGTGTCGCAGATTTCGTCGACGCTGCCAACCAGGAGCGCCGGCGTGTTCTGCACCACCTCGACCGGCCAGCCGAACATCTCGGCGATTCCAGACAACGAACCCGCCCGGTCATCGGTGACGATCGAGGTCATCGTGAGCGAGCTGAGTTCCACATCTCGTCCGTCAGCCGCCTCCTGCACCCGGGCAATCTTGGCGTCGTAGGCATCGGGGTGCGAGTCAGCAATCGCATCCGGTCCAACTTCGCCCGCCCGCAGGTTTGCGGTCACGCCCACGATGTCGCCACGACGTGCCGCAACCCCCAGCATGCGGGGCCCGCCACCGCCAATGATCAGCCGCGGTCCTCCCGGCGTGTGCGGCGCAGGAAATCCGGTGTAGCCGTCGATGGTGAAGTGCTCACCAGAGAACGAGAATTCCTCGTTGGACCAGCAGCCCCGAATGACCTGCAGCGCTTCCTCCATCCGTTCAATCCGCACGCCCGGACGGTCATAGGTCATCCCGGCCTGGTCATAGTCGGTGCGCATCCACCCGGCCCCGAGGCCGAACTCCACCCGACCTTCGGCGATGTTGTCAAGCGTGGCGATTTCCTTGGCGAGCACCACGGGGTGGCGGTAGTCATTGCCAAACACCAGCGTGCCAACGTTGATGCGGGTGGTCACCGCGGCGGCCGCGGACAAGGCCGAAATGGGCGAGTACTGCTCGGTGAAGTGGTCGGGCATGAACAACGTGTCAAAGCCCATGTCTTCGACTTTGCGGGCCGAATCCAACCAGGACATGTCAGAGAATGGGCCGTGCATCTGCAGACCAAAGCGGAACGGTTTCAGAGATGGAGCCATCCGCCGAAACTACCAGCCCCACGAGAGGGAACATTTTGCTCGGTCGACGGTTGGACACGACTGTCACCAACGGAGTTATCGGTTTGGCCGAAACATCCCAAAAAGAGGTAGTATCGAACACATGTTCGTATCAGATCTGGCGGCCTTGACCGCTGACCCCCGGGCCGCTTCGGCCCCGCGCTGCCGGGCCGTGCTCAAAGCGGCCGCTCGCGTCCGGACCTGGATTGCCGAGCGAGAAGTCGAATGGCTGGCCGCATTGGCGGTTGCCGAAGGCCGCACCGAGCCTCAGGGCGCCTTCTCGCGGGCCGTGGACACCGCGTGGGACGCCGAAGAAGTAAGCGCCACCGCAGCGGTAATCGAAGCCGCCTAACGCCGCCACCGGCGCCTCTACGGCTCGGTAATCACTGTCGGTGGGTAGCCGTGCGCGTCCAGCAGGACACGGTCACCAAGCGGTGAATTGAGCTCCACCGAAATGGGGTGCAATGGGTTGTCCGGGCATTCAGCACCGCCCCGCACCGACTCGACCAGGACGGTCAACTCCACCGTGGTCGCAGTCTCGTTCACAACCGGGATGACGGCTCGACCTTCGGGCCCCTGCCCGCTGGCGCACGCCAGCTCAGTGACAAACAGCCCCAGTGAGCGTGCGGTCGGGTCGGGCAACCGAGCCGGGTCCAGGTGCACCTGCGCCGGTCCATGGCCGGGCGCCTCGACCCGAATGCTGCAGCCACCCCACGAGCGAGGCGTCCAGTCACCGTCGCGACGCTCAAAGCTGGCGCTGGCCAGTCCGCCCGCCTGATTTTGTCCGAACAGAACGAGCTCGGTGTCGCTCTCGAATGCAACAGACCAGTCGTAGCCGGGAGCCGGCGCGTCCGCTGACGCCTCGGGGTCGGGCGTCGGGACGATGAACCCTTCGCCGGTCTGCGCAACGGCCTCGAGCGCCGACCACGCTTCGCCCTCAACCGGTGGGAACTCATCAAGGTTGGGCGGCACGGCACTGAACACGACGTCAGAACACCTGGCCGTCAGCTCCGACGCGGGGGCAACCGGGGTCGACTCCACGGTGGCCGCGTCATAATCGGCCAGCGAGCCGGTCAGGACATTGATTGGGGCCAGCACCTCGATGTTCACGCCACCATGACCGACCGAAACCTGTTCGATCTCCGCACGACGTCCGGCGTCGACGCGTTCCACCTCGATGGTCGCCGAGCTGGACCGAGGATTGACGCTCCCTCCAACGACGCCGTCGTCCCACGCCCCAGCGACCGCCAGTGCATCTTTTAGTGCGGCGCTCAGCTGGGAGTAGCTGTAGGAGACCTCGACGACACAAACGTCACCTGCGGCACCGGTCTCAGCCAGGAAGGCGCTGGCCGCGCCAAGGTCTCCGGCGACCGCCAGGTGCACGGTCCCATCATCGGCATCCCAGAGGTCGGCGAAGCCTTCAAGCCGAGGCTCCGGTCCATAGAACGCGTCTTCGGTTGCCGCCATCCACTCATCGGGCGGTGGTCCAGCAATGCCGTCAGCCGCACATTGGTTGTCGTAGAACCCGGCAGCCACCACCGGCGGCGGGACCATCTGCCGATCAATGATGAGCTCGCCGTTCAGAACGCGACCTTCAACCTCCGCCCGCCCTTGCGCATCCGGCACCACGTCACCGCGTAAGGCCAGACACGGCGCCCCATCGGCCGGGCACATCCGATCCCCGGATGACGAAATCGTGCCTGCAACTCGAACGATGAGCTGCGCGTCCCCGTTGCCGGCGCTGACAGCTCCGCTCCCGCACGCCGCGAACACGGCGCACAAAGTCACCATGACGCAGAATGTACGTCTCGGGTGGCCAGCACCCGAAATCATGTCAGCTTTTGCCTTCCATAAGGACACCCGGTCCCATGGTGGAGCTGAGGGTCATCTTCCGGAAGTACCGGCCTTTGGCCGATGCGGGCTTGGCCCGCTCAAGCTCTTCAACAACGGCATTGAGATTGGCCACCAGGGCGGGAGCGTCGAAGCTGGCCTTACCAATCGGCACGTGAACGTTGGCGTTGCGGTCGGCCCGGTACTCGACCTTGCCGCCTTTGAAGTCAGCAACGGCTTTGGCGACGTCAGTGGTCACCGTGCCGGTCTTGGGGTTGGGCATGAGGCCGCGAGGGCCAAGGGACCGGCCGAGCTTGCCGACGGTGGGCATCATGTCCGGGGTGGCGATGGCGACGTCGAAGTCCAGCATGCCGCCTTCAACTTCGGCGGCCAAATCGTCGCTACCAACGAACTCTGCACCTGCTTCGCGGGCCGCCGCGGCGGCTTCGCCCTGGGCGAAGACGGCGATACGAACGTCCTTACCGGAACCGGACGGAAGGCTGACGGTGCCGCGCACCATCTCATCGGTCTTGCGGGGGTCGATGCCCAGACGGGTCACCAGCTCGACGGTCTCATCGAACTTGGCGGTGGCCAGGCTCTTCACCAGGTCAATCGCCTCTTCGAAACTGTGCGCCCGTTCGCGGTCGTACCGCTTTGACGCATTCTCGTAACGCTTACCTTTACCCATGTGCTTCGCTCCTTCAAGCTCCCTCATTGTGATGCCGCCCGCCGCACAGACGGGTTCTGTCGAGCGCGAGGTCGTCGCTCAAATCCGGCAGAGTTTTTGTGAGCTAGACGACCTTGATGCCCATGCTGCGAGCGGTACCCGCAACCTGGAGCTTGGCCTGATCGATGTCGTCGGTGTTGAGGTCCGGCATCTTGATCTGGGCAATCTCCGCGCACTGAGCGTCGGTGATGGTGCCCGCTTCTTCTCGACCCGGCTCTGCAGCGGCCTTGTCGAGACCGGCCGCCTGGCGGATCAGGAACGATGCCGGAGGCGTCTTGGTGACGAAGCTGAATGAGCGGTCATCAAAGACGGTGATCTCGACCGGAATGATCTGGCCGCGCTTGTCTTCGGTCTGGGCGTTGTACGCCTTGCAGAAGTCCATGATCGCAACGCCGTGCGGACCAAGGGCGGTTCCAACCGGTGGCGCAGGAGATGCCTGCCCGGCGGGAATCTGAATCTTTACGAGTGCTGCAACTTGCTTCTTGGCCATGACGAGATGATCCTGTGCTTCCGATGGCGTGGAGCGCCGAGATGGGCGCTTCAACGAACTACAAAACGCTATCGCCGTGCGGCCCCATCCCCGACTATTTGATCAACAAAACCTCATATAGGCTCACGTGGTGAAGTCGCTCGTGACCGGAAGCACCGGCTTCATTGGAACGCACCTGGTCCCCCATCTCCAATCGATGGGTGACGAAGTTGTGGGCTGGGGGCATCAGACCGGCCCCGAGATCACCGATCAAACCGCCATGGCGGCCGCCCTCGACGGACTCGAACTGGACGCGGTCTTCCATCTTGCGGGCCAAAGCAACGTGCACCAATCCTGGCAACATCCCGGTCCAACCTTTGCCACCAATGCGGTCGGAACCCTGGCCCTCCTGGCGGCGTTGCGGTCCACCAATCCCACGGCGCGGGTTCTGCTGATGTCGAGTGCCGAGGTGTACGGAAAGGTGGCCAGCACCGAGTTGCCGATCACCGAAGATCACAAGCTCACCCCCGCCTCGCCATATGGTGCAAGCAAAGCCGCGGCCGAACATTTGGCGGTGCAGGCCTGGCACGGATGTGGCCAGGAGGTCATCACCGGTCGGGCCTTCAACCACATTGGCCCCGGTCAGGCCCCCAGCTTCGTTACCAGTGCAATAGCGGAACGGATCGCTCGCAATGAACACGACGGCCACACTGAAGTTCCGGTGGGAAACCTCACCGCCACACGCGATTTCATTGATGTGCGCGATGCGGTGGTCGCCCATCGGCAGCTGATGCTGAGGGGACAGCCGGGAGAGGCCTACAACATCTGTCGGGGCGAAGAGGTGGCAGTCGCAACGCTGGCTGACCTCATGCTCCGCGCCAGCACGACCGCCCAAACCTTCGTTACCGACCCCGACCGACTTCGGCCATCAGATGTTCCGCGCCACTTCGGGTCCCCGGTCAAGATTCGGCAAGCCACTGGCTGGGCTGCCTCCACCCCATTTGAAGATTCGGTACAGGACGTACTGAACGACTGGCGGTCAAAGATCGCCGAGGAGAAGAGGCCCCAAACGTGAGCCCAAAGAATGCACTCGTCACCGGTGTCACCGGCCAGGACGGGTCGTACCTGGCCGAGCTGTTGCTGGAGAAGGGATACAACGTCTTTGGGATGGCCCGCCGCAGCAGCACCCTCAACTTCCAACGGCTGGCCGCCATCCAGGATCACATGGAGATCGTGCCCGGTGACCTGCTCGACCAGGCTTCGCTGATCGAGGTTCTTCAGCGAACCGAACCCGACGAGATATACAACCTGGCCGCGCAGTCCTTTGTGCAAACCAGCTTCTCCCAACCGGTCCTGACCGGCGAGACAACGGCCCTCGGTGTGACCCGATTGCTCGATGCCATGCGAACCGTCAACACCGACATTCGTTTCTACCAGGCGTCAAGCAGCGAGATGTTTGGCAAAGTCAAAGAAGTCCCGCAGAACGAAGAGACCCCGTTCCACCCGCGCAGCCCCTACGGCGTCGCCAAGGTCTACGGCCACTGGATCACCTTGAACTACCGCGAGTCCTACGACCTGCACGCATCAAGCGGCATCCTGTTCAATCATGAGAGCCCGCGACGCGGCCTGGAATTCGTGACCCGAAAGATCACCCACGCGGTGGCCCGCATCAAAGCGGGCCAACAGAAAGAGCTTCAGCTCGGCAACATCGACGCCAAACGCGATTGGGGCTACGCCGGTGACTACGTGGACGCCATGTGGCGAATGCTGCAGCAGGACACGCCGGACGACTTTGTCATCTGCACCGGCGAAACCCACTCAGTGCGGGAGTTCTGCGAGCTGGCTTTCAACCATGTGGGCCTCAACTACGAGGACTACGTGGTTATCGACTCGAGATTCTTCCGGCCGGCCGAAGTTGACCTGCTGGTCGGAGACCGATCCAAAGCAGAACACAAGCTCGGCTGGGCGCCGCAGACCACCTTCGCGCAGCTTGTGGAAATGATGGTCGAATCCGATCTCAAGCTGGTTGCGTCGCAGGCATACGGCTCTTGACACAGCCGGAGCTCTGGACGCAGCCGGAGCTCTGGACGCAGCTGACTACAGCTTGGCGACCTGAGCAAACTCGAGTTCCACCGGCGTTTCCCGGCCGAAGATGTTTACGAGCACCTTGACTTTGAGCTGGTCCTCGTTGATCTCGATGACCTCGCCCGAGAAGTCCGCAAACGGACCTTCCTTGACTCGCACGGTTTCGCCGGCTTCGTAAAGGAAACGCGGTCGCGTTTTCTTTTGGGCCGCTTCGCCTTCGGGCTTTACCTGCAGGAAGCTCTCGACTTCCTTGCGCGGCAGCGGTGACGGCTTGTTGCCAGCTCCCACAAACCCGGTTACGCCCGGCGTGTTGCGCACCACGTACCAGGAGTCGTCGTCAAGGCGGCAACGCACCAGCAGATAGCCGGGGAACATCTTCTTCTGAACAACGACCTTCTTGCCCTGCTTGAACTCGACGACGTCTTCCATGGGAATGACGACCTCGTAGATACGGGTCGCCATGTCCATCGACGCGATACGGGCTTCAATGTTCTGCTTGACCTTCTTCTCGTAGCCCGACTGGGTGTGGACCACGTACCACTTGCCGGGCCGGTCGTACGGGCTCTTGACCTTTGGCGGCGCAGGAACGTCCTCTGCGAGCAGAGCGTCTTCGTCGATGATCTCGTACTGCAGCTCACCGGCTTTGAGTTCTGGTTCTGGCTCCGGTTCTTCGGCGGGCGCCGGTTCAGCGGAACGAGGACCGGTGGGGAGGACGTCCTCAGCCGCGACGGGCGTATCGGGCTCGGGCTCAGGTTCTTCGGCCGCAATGGGACCCGACGGAAGGAGATCTTCGGGCGCCGGTTCGGCGGGAGCTTCCTCCGCCGAAGCCTCTGCGGTCGGGACATCATCCGCGGCGGCACGGATGTCGGTTACTTCGTCGGTCGTTGCATCAACCGAAGCGACGTCGGTCTCGACGCCCTGGGCGGTCTGTTCGTTGTTCATCGTCGATCAAACAGGGCCAGGATGGCTTCGCCAAACCCAAAGTCAAGGGCTGCGATCATCAAGGTCAGCACGATCACCAGTACGCCAACAATGATCGAATAGTTGATCACTTCTTCCCGGCTGGGCCAGGCCACCTTGCGAAGCTCGCTTCGGACCTCTTTGACATAGTCGCCCGGGGAGGTGCGCTCGACGGTCCTTGCGGTGCCGCCGCCGCCACGATTGGCCGAGGACCGTTCACGGCGTTCCCGAACGGGCTCGCCCTGATCGTCAAGAAGGCCCTGCTTCTTGGCGATGCGTCGTTGTTGTCTGTTGAGTTCCATGGACCGGTCCTGAAGAAGGCCGCGCGAGCGACACTTTCGGTTTCGTATGGTGATCTGGTTTGCAGGGGAGGTGGGGCTCGAACCCACAACCTCCGGTTTTGGAGACCGGTGCTCTAGCCAATTGAGCCACTCCCCTCCGGCTGACGCCTTTGGAGGGCCGAGACTATCGGACCGTGAGAACACCCACGTTGAGAATTCGCCAATCCGAATGCCCGGCCAATTGCTCAACCGGGGTCAAGCAACCCGGCAAGGGTAACCAACCAGCGTCCCAAAAAGACGGCGCGGCCACCTCAGCCCGATCTGCCCGATCACACCCAGATCGAGTTGAGTGGTGGCGGTTGGGTGGTCAGGATTGCGCACTTGGCGTGTCGTTGCGCTCTTGGCGTGTCGTTGCGCACTTGGCGTGTCGTTGCGCACTTCTCGTGTCGTTGCGGACTTCGCTTGTAGCGGCGGACAGACTTGAACTGTCGACCTCTCGATTATGAGTCGAGCGCTCTTACCATCTGAGCTACGCCGCC
>ENA-ORXT01001736-ORXT01001736.1-marine-metagenome-genome-assembly--contig:-NODE-1736-length-28078-cov-6.058426_pt1 | contig 28078 bp, 18 predicted proteins | sample MGYA00237868_ERZ511482 | MGnify/ENA metagenome assembly ERZ511482
TTTGAGAGTATTCTGACGAAATATGATTAAAAAAGAGGTATGTCAAAATGGATAGTTATTTATTTTACAGTGTACTAAGGAATGATAAAGAACTATTATTCTGAAATTTCAATAGTACATTAAAAAATCCCCACACTGTTTTATACAATGTGGGGATTTTAAACAATCAAACGTTTAGGTTTATTTGGTGCCACCTAAAGTACGTTTGATTTCTATCTCTTCGTATCCTTCGACGATGTCACCTTTCTTAATGTCATTGTAGTTTTTAATGGTCAAACCACACTCCATACCGGCACTAACTTCTTTAGCGTCGTCTTTGAATCGTTTGAGACTGCCCAACTCACCAGAGTACTTGACAATTCCATCACGAACCAATCGAACCTTGGTATTACGGAAGATTTTACCTTCCTGAACCAAACAACCTGCAATAACATTTTTATTGATTTTGAAGACGTCTAAGACTTCGATGTTACAAAGGATTTTTTCTTCAATAGTAGGCTCCAACATTCCTTCCATAGCCGATTGAATTTCTTCAATAGCTGCATAAATGATGGAGTACATTCTGATTTCTACTTCTTCTTTTTCGGCAAGTCTTCTTGCATTTAACGAAGGACGAACCTGAAAGCCCATAATAATGGCATCGGAAGCGGTTGCCAACAATACATCTGATTCAGAAATTTGTCCTACAGACTTATGAATGACATTGATTTGTATTTCTTCTGTTGATAATTTCAAGAGTGAGTCAGAAAGAGCCTCTACAGAACCATCTACATCACCTTTGATGATTAGATTAAGTTCCTTAAAGCTGTCGAGCGCCAAACGACGACCGATTTCATCCAATGTAATGTGTTTTTTAGTCCTACGACCTTGCTCACGCATAATTTGCTCTCTACGAGAAGCAATGCCTTTCGCCTCTTGTTCAGACTCATAGACTTTGAATTTCTCACCAGCTGTAGGTGCACCATTCAAACCAAGTAATTGAACAGGAGTAGCGGGACCAGCCACTTTGATTCGACCACCACGTTCATCATACATCGCTTTTACCTTACCGTAGTTGGCTCCAGCGACCACCATATCTCCAATTTTCAACGTTCCAGACTGGACCAATACCGTAGAAACATATCCACGCCCTTTGTCCAACTCTGCCTCAATGACAGAACCAGAAGCTTGTCTGTCGGGATTGGCTTTGAGTTCAAGCATTTCAGCTTCCAATAAGATACGCTCTAAAAGCTCATCTACATTTTTACCTGTTTTAGCCGATATTTCCTCTGCACCATATTTTCCACCCCAATCTTCGACCAATAAATTCATACTCGACAACTGTTGGCGAATACGGTCAGGATTGGCAGCATCTCTGTCAATTTTATTAAAAGCAAAAATAATGGGTACACCAGCTGCTTGAGCGTGACTGATTGCCTCCTTAGTTTGAGGCATCACAGCATCGTCGGCAGCAATTACAATTACGGCGATATCGGTAACTTTCGCACCTCTAGCACGCATAGCGGTAAAGGCTTCGTGACCAGGAGTATCCAAGAAAGTGATGCTTTTACCAGATTCTGTTTTTACCTCATAAGCCCCAATATGCTGGGTAATACCACCCATTTCATCACCAATAACATTTGCACTACGAATATAATCCAGTAAAGAAGTTTTACCGTGATCGACGTGTCCCATAATGGTTACAATAGGTGCTCGTGCTTTTAAGTCTTTAGGATCGTCTACGATTTCTTCTTCTTCTTCCTCATCAGAGACAGATATAAAAGAGACCTCGTAGCCAAATTCTTCACAAACCAAATCAATGATTTCTGCATCCAATCTTTGATTGATAGAAACGAAAGAACCCAAGCTCATACAAGCAGAGATGATTTCTGCAGGTGTGATTTCCATAAGAGAAGCCAATTCACTTACAGTAATAAACTCTGTAACTTGTAATTGGTTTTCTGGTGTTTGCTCTTCAGCCTCTCTTTGAGCGGCTTTTTCAGCATGTGCATCTCTTTTAGATTTACGTATTTTCTGGCGACTACTCTTTGCATTGGTAGCATTGATTTTCGCCATTGTTGCCTTGATTTTCTCCTTAATATCCTTTGCAGAGACCTCAGTAGGCTTGTTTATCTTATCCTTTCTATTATTGTTGCCACGACCTTTGTTGTTTCGGTTTCCAGTATTACCACCACGACCTTTGTTGTTGTTACCAGATCTATTACCGCCACCAGAACCTGACTTATTAGAAGTTCTGTTAGTACCAGGACGAGTAATGCGTTTCCGTTTGCCTTTTTTCTTTTTAGGTTCCTCAACAGGAAGGGTGATTTTACCTAAAATCTTAGGACCTTCTAAAACAGGCGTAACCCGACGAGACAATCCTTCGGTTTCCACCTTTTTTTCTGGCTTTTTCTCAGCTGGTTTTTGAGCGGCAACCTTAGTTGGCTCTGGCTGTTTTTTAGCTTCTTTTGCTTTGGGTGGATTTTCTTTTTTGGACTTGCCCTTAGGTGGGCGAACTTTGTGAGCAGGCTTTTTGTTCAAGTCAATTTTACCAACCACTTTAGGTCCTTCCAAGACAGGCTCTATTTTTTCAAGAGGCGTCTCGTCTTTTTTTACTGTAGGCGGAGGTGGAGTCTCTTTTACTGTAGGAGGAGTTTTAGCTTCAACAACAGGAATTGGTTCCTCTTTTTTGACTGGAGCTTTAGGAGCTACAACAGGGTTTTTAACTGTTTTTTCAGCAGTAGGAGTAGCTTCCTTGACAACCTTAACTCCCTTTTTAGCTTCAACAACAGGAGGCTTTTCTGCCTTAGGCTCTTCCTTTTGAATAGACTTAATAAGATCAGAAGTTAATTTTTCAGCATTCTTCAAATCTTCAGACGAAGATTTGACAACAGGCTGCTCTACAACAGGAGGTTGTTCTTTTTTAACGGACTTAACTTCTCCTGTTTCATTAAGAGAGAGTTTTTCCCTTTTTTTCAGCCCAATATTAACCTGTTCGGCTCTTTGTTTTAAAACAATTTCCGAGTTAAAATCTTTTTTCAGCAGGTTATACATTTCGGCCGTAAGTTTCGTAGTAGGCTTGGCATCTACTTCAAAACCTTTTTTACGAAGGTGTTCAGCAATGGTCTCAATCCCAAGATTTATTTCTCTTGCAACTTTAGCTAAACGTGCACCTTTGGTGGTTTCTGGCATTTATACTTGTTCGGTTAAAAAAACGAATTCTTTTTTAGGTCAACCAAATAACAAACAATCTAATGGTGTGTTATTCAGTCAATTATAGCCAAACCTTCCCTTAAAATGTAAAATACGGATTATAGGTTTGACATACTATATGGTTTGTTTAAAAATAGATAAAATCCTCGCATCACTATTCTTCTTCCTCTTCACTAACAGCAGCTTCTACAACGTCTTCTTTTGCTTCTACAATTTTTTCCTCTTCACTAACAGCAGCTTCTACAACATCTTCTTTTGCTTCTACAACATCATTTCCTGCGCTGGCAGCCTTTTCAGCTTCTTCCTGTGCTTCTGCAAACTCTGCTTCTAGAATTTGTAAAACATTATCAATTGTTTCATCCTCTAAGTCAGTTCTACGAATGAGTTCTTTTCTGTTCAATTCCAACACACTACGAGCGGTATCTAAACCAATGCCTTTGAGTACATCGATAATCCACTCATCTATTTCATCGGCAAACTCTTCTATCAATATATCGTCTTGCTCATTAAGATTCTCAACATCTCTATATACGTTGATTTCGTAGCCGACCATTTTACTGGCTAGATTGATGTTTACTCCTCTACGACCAATTGCCAAAGAAACTTGGTCTGGATCAAGATATACAGAGACCTCTTTGTTCTCCTCATCTATTTCCATAGAATTGATACTGGCTGGCGTCAGACATCTTCTAATAAAAAGTGCCTTATTATCGGTATAATTAATGATGTCAATATTCTCGTTTTTAAGTTCACGAACGATGCCGTGAATACGAGAACCTTTCATTCCTACACAAGCACCTACTGGATCAATACGATCATCATAGGACTCTACAGCTACTTTAGCACGATCACCTGGTTGACGAACAATTTTCTTGACAACAATAACCCCATCGTAAATCTCTGGAACTTCTAGCTCCAATAACTTTGCCAAGAAATTGCTATCTGTTCTAGAGAGACGAATAATAGGATTGTTGTTACGTAAATCCACCTCTTTAACGATGGCTCTAACAGTATCACCCTTTTTGAAGAAATCACTTCTAATGGTTTCGCTTCGAGGTAAAATCAATTCATTGCCCTCATCATCGAGTATTAAAAACTCTCTTTTCCAAATTTGGTAAACTTCACCATTGATGATGTCTCCAACTTTATCACGGTATTTGCGATAGAGTTCGTCTTTTTCAAGCTCCATAATTTTAGAGACCAGTGCTTGCCTTGCGGCCAAAACAGCTCGTCTGCCAAAATCTTCTATTTTAATTTCCTCATATAATTCTTCACCCACTTCAAAGTCCTCTTCGACTTTATGTGCATAGGCTAAGTTTACTTGAGTCAAATTATCTTCTACGGCTCCATCCTCTACAATTTCTCTTCGCCTCCAAATTTCAAGATCTCCTTTATCGGTATTTACGATTACATCGAAGTTGTCATCATTCCCATATCTTTTACGTAGAATGGTCCTAAAAACATCCTCTAAGACCTTCATCATAGTAGGTCTATTAATGTTTTTATATTCTTTAAACTCCGTAAAGGATTCTGCCAAATTGATTAATCCCATAGAATATCGTTTCTGAGTTTTATGGTCAGATTATTAAATCAAACCGATCTCACTTACTTAAATGTAATTTTCTTTTTAACGCTTTTGATGTTCTCCAATAAAATCTCCATTGTTTTAATTTCTGGAGGAACACCTTTCTTTTTTGCTGTGTGAATTTCTACTTCAATAGTTGTGCCATCATATTTTTTAAGTAGTCCTTCCTCTTTTTGCCCATCATCGAGCAATACCTCTATATTTCTACCTAAATTTTTATGAAATTGTTCGGGAACATAGAACGGATTGCCCATGCCCGGTGACGACACTTCTAACACATATTTTTCGGGAACAAGTTCCGCTTCCTCTAACTTTTCTTCAAGAAGCCTACTCAATTCCACACAAGCATCAATACTTATGTTCTTACTTTGTTGATCAACGAAGACCTGAATCTTTCTACCGCCACTGCTGATCTTAACATTCGCTAAGAACTTATCCGTGTTGTCAAAATGTTCATCAACTAGTAATCTGATTTGTTTTTCCAAATCCAATATTGAAGCTTGTTTTTTTGTAAAAAAAATAGGGGACAATAATGTCCCCTTCACTTTTCGGACTGCAAATATACAGTATTTTATATAAAAAAGGTAGGATTATAACGTAAAAACTAGGCAGATATGGGGTTTTAAGCAATATAACTACTGGATTGGTTTGAAAAGCTTAAAAGTGAAGCATTAAATCGCAAACGGATAAAACAATTTAGATGATTTTAGCATTTTATTAAAACAACTAAAATAAGCAATATGAAAGTACTCATTACAGGTGGAAGTGGCATGGTCGGAACAAAATTGACCAATATGTTGCTGGCGAAAGGACACGAGGTTGCTCACTTAAGTAGGAGTTCAAAAGAGCAAAAAGACGTGGAGGTCTATGTATGGGATGTTAAGGCGGGTACCATTGATGCAAATGCAATAAATGATGTTGATGCCATTGTGCATTTAGCTGGTGCAGGTGTGGCTGACGAACGTTGGACGGATGAGCGTAAGAAAGTAATTTTGAGCAGTAGGGTAGAGACGGCTAAGCTGTTGATAAAAGTGCTGACAGAAAACCAGCATCAGGTAAAGACTTTTTTATCGGCTTCGGGAATGGGCTATTATGGAGACAATGGCGAAAAAGAAATGAATGAATCGGATGAGGTTGGTGATGATTTTTTGGCTGAAGTATGTAAGTATTGGGAGAAATCAACGGAACCTATTGGAGAAATGGGTATTCGAAGAGCTGTTTTTCGCATCAGTTTGGTATTGAGTAGAAAAGGCGGAGCTTTGCCCAAAATGGACATTCCTGTTAAAATGGGTTTGGGTAGTTATTTTGGAAACGGTAAACAAATTTATTCGTGGATACACATAGAAGATCTGTGCCGCTTATTTATAGAGGCTTTGGAAGAAGACCATTTTCACGGGATTTACAATGCTGCAACTCCACATCAGTTATCGAATCGAGCGTTTACAAAGGTGTTGGCAAATGTAATGGGAAGACCATTCATTCCTGCACCTGTTCCTAGTTTTATGCTTAAAATAGCCTTGGGAGAGATGTCAGAGACTGTTTTGGGAAGTATTGCCTTGAACATGACCAAATTGAAAGTAACAGGTTTTACATTCAAACATCCAATGCTAAACGATGCATTGAGTAATTTATACGATAAGTAAAAGGTTAATTTAATGGAAACACATCCGTAGAGACATCTTCACTGGCTTCGACTTCCTTTAATTCTTCGGTCTCAACTGGATTCAATGCTGCTTCGTAAGCTGCTTTTGCCAGTTTTAGGTTGTTGTTTGCCACCTCATATTTTGAGGCAACCTCTTTTTTATATTTCTTATTGCCTTTTAGGGTCTCTGTGTACTTAAGCTCCTTTTTGATGCTTTCAAATTTCTTTTCAGCAACCAAGAATGCATCCGATAATTCTTCTAGAGAAAGGGCTCCTTGAGGTTGTTCAATGGTGGGTTCAGGTAGTTCTGGAGTTTGTGCATCAACCATTTGGAAGAAGAAAAGGCAACTACAAATACCTATAATACCAACTATTCTTTTTATCATTTTGAGGGAATTAATGAAATGAAAGAAGTCTGTTTTATCAAATAGTTTGTACAAAAATATGAAATAATATCTGAAAAATGATGAAATTTAGTGAATCTTTGTTGAAAATAGCAGGAAAGGTATGAAGATAGGTGGATAATATTAACTCAAATGATTTCGGTAATCATTATTTTTTAAAAAATATTTTTTGACCCGCTACAATCGTATATGGAGGTTCATAAGGAGGGAAGTAAGTAGCCCTAATGTGGCGATTTATTTTTTCGGCAGACCAATTCAAATCAATCTGTTTGATGGCATCGATTTCTTTCCTTAGGTGAAAAGAAGTACCTCTTTCTTTAATGAGATGTGCCTGTGCCATCGCCACATAATTTTGAGCGATAATGTTCTCAATATTTTCTTTAAATAAATCAATGGAAGCATCTACAGTCATTTCATAAAGCTCTTTTACCCAGCAATTAGAAGGAATGGGAAATCGTTTTTCAAATAGAATGGGACCTCCATCTACTGAGTTATCCATCAAATGTAAAGTAGTGCCAAAAGTAGGTGCCTTATCTAAAATAGCAAACGAAAACTGATTACAGCCTCTGTATTCAGGAAGCGGTGCCATATGTAAATTGACCGCTGTTTGCATCGCTCGTTTTAGGTGTTTTTTCTTTAAAATTTGATGGTATTGAACCGATAACAGGATATCAACAGCAGGAATTTTAAATAAATCATCGGCTTCAAAGAATAGCGGGATGTTTGATTTCTTAGCAAGTTCTTCAACCGTTTGTTTACCGTCCAACTTACTTTTACTGGTAAAAACAGCACTAATTTTTATGTCTAATTCAATAGCATGCTCTAGTAAATAGTTTAAGCATTTATAGCCTATATATTTTGATCCTAAGAAGATAATGGGTTTCATAAATGAGAATGAGTTGTACTTGATTTTGACTATTTTGAAATTCTATATCTAAAAGAGAAAGTGGGTTTATTTGAGTATCACAAAAACTATAATGATAATTTCAGTGCAACCGTCTAAGTTATTTCTCGCTCTTAAGTACACCGTAAATTAAATAACTAACGGTTTTTAACAAGTTATTTTGAAATAAGATCAGGAACGAATTTGACAGAATAGCATAAGCTATTTGGGAGAATTCTGACGCAAGCTTATTTCAAAAGAAGTACGTGAAAAATGATAGTTATTTAGTTTACTGATTCCTAAGCCTAGTTATTTATGTGTGTATTGTGAATTTGATATTTTCATTTATGATTGCTACAATGGTTGTCTAAATCGGTTTCTCATCCAAAGTTCCCGAAGGTAGTTTAAAGAACGAAGCCAACCATTTAGGTTAAAAATGCGTTATGCTTTTTAAGACTTACCACAAATACCTCATAAAATCCAATATAATTTTAACTAAAGTAGTGATTTGCTGACAAATTGATAATTTATATCCTTTGTTTTAGGTTGAATCGCTTTCTTTTTATAATTTTATATTTTACTCTATTAAATTTCTATTTAAAAATAATTTTTCAAATCTAAAATTTTTCAAAATGAAGAAAGCTTTACTACTCATTGTGCTGTTTGCATGTGTGTCTCTTTCTGCTCAGAATGTTCAAGAAGTAAGAGTGCATGATGCTGAAGCCAAAATGAAAACGGTTCATGCCGATGGTATACTGGATGACTATGACTACAAAAGCGACATTTCTGCGGACGAATACCTTTCTATGGTTTCTGATGGAGATTCTGTTGGTTTTACTGTTTATGACTGGCAAACCAATAACAGTATGCAACGTCGTCTTCACTTAGAAGAAGATGGTACTTTGCACGCTGCTTGGACGTACGGTTTATTTGACGACGCTTTCCCAGGTCGTGGTACTGGATATAATGTTCGTACCAATGGTGTTTGGGGAGATGTTCCAAATGAGCGTTTAGAAGACATTCGTGTTGGATGGCCTGATTTGGGTGTAACTGGCAGTGGTCGTATTTATTCTATTACGCACTCTGGTGCTGATGGTATGCACATTGTTTACAAAGACCAAGGTGCTACTGACTGGACCAATGCTATTGTTCCTGATGATGCCGATGGTGTTTGGCCTCGTTCTGCCGTGGATGGAGAAACCATTCACGCTATTATTTCTCGTCAAACTGCTTTTGGTGGTTTAGATGCTGGATTGGCTTACCAACGTTCTACTGATGGTGGAGACACTTGGATGGGTCCTATGACTTTTGACTTCCTTTTAGATGATTACGGTGGGGTAACAGTAGACTGTTACGATATTGATGCTGCTGCTGGTACTGTTGCTATGGTATTGGGTGGTTATGGTCGCCAAACCATTGTATACAAATCTACTGATGAAGGTGAAAACTGGGAAAGAATTCCTTTGGCAGTTACGACTGCTCCTACTATTCTTGATGGTGCTACTGCTGTTGAAGAATTTGCTCCTGTTAACTTAGCTGACAATGTAAGTATTGTAGTAGATGACAATGGTCAAATTCATGTGGCTGGTGCTTGGATATTTAATTTTGCAGATGCGCCAAATACTGCTCCTAGTTTCTTAGCTGATCGTGGTGGTATTCTTTACTGGACCGAAGGTATGGACGGTATGGAATTGATTGGTAATACCGTAGCTCAAGATTGGGATGGTAACGGTTCTAATGATTTGGATGCAATCGATCAAGCAACTGGTGAAGTTGTTGATTTGGATGTGGGATGGCGTTTTTACTCCAATGCTCCTGTAGCTATGCCAAGTATAGCTGTCGATGAAGCTGGCAATCCATTCATTACTTATGCTTCTGTAGTAGATGCACATTTCCACGATACTGATTTGAATCCTATTGAAACGTACTTCCGTGAAGTATTTATTGTAAAAGGAACAAATGGTGGTGACGGTACTACTTGGGAAGGACCGCTGAATATTTCTAATGATTCAGAAAAAGAAGATGTTTTCCCTTGTCTTCCTACTCGTGTCTATAATGGCGAAGTAAACATTCTTTATATGAGCGATACAGAGGCAGGCACTGGTCTTCAAGAAAATCAGGCATGGATCATCAATGGTATGAAAATGGTGACGATGGATGCTTCTGAAATTGTTACACCTGATTACGTTGCTGAAAACAATGGTCCTGACATTAGTGTATTGTTTAATGTTGTTACCACTCAAGGTTGTGAAGTAAATGCATCTGCTCTTCCTGGTACAACTGCTTGGGATTTTCCTGATGGATACTTAACAGATCAAATTGTTTTCCCAGACATTGACTATGATGTTATAACTGACCCTGCTGGTGAGGATATTATTATTTCTGTTACTGATTCAGATGGCAATACAACCAATGATACTGTATTATTGGCTGTTTTTGAAGATATTCTTGCTCCAGAAATCACCTTACTTTGCCCAGATGGAACTGCTGGTTGTGCAAACCAATCTTTCTTGGTAGGTACTTTATCAGAATATACTGATCCAGGATTTACGTTCTTTGACGACAGTGAGTGCCCAGGTTTAGATGCATCTAGTGTAAGTGTAATGGGAGATGTTGATGTTGATGTAGAAGGTATTTATACAATAACTTATACAGCTGAAGATTTTGCTGGTAATCCAGCAGTAGTTACTCGTTCTGTACAAATCTTTGGTGACGATCCTATTCCTCCTACCATTACTGTGACTGCGCCAGATGGAACAGAAATCCTTGATGGTGAGACTTATATTTTTGAAGCCGATGCTTCTCTTACTGAAGTTCCTTTGGACATTGTTGCGATGGATGACGTAATTACTGGTATTACTTATACTACTGAATTCGGTCCAAATGGCGCACCTTTAGCAAATATGTTGGGTGACTACTTAGTTACATTAACAGCTACTGATGGTACCAATATAACGGTTGTTACATATACTGTATCTGTTGTTGATACTACGCCTCCTGTTATAACATTATTCGATGGTGTTGATACTGAGTATACTTCTTGTGCAGGTGATGGTAGTGAATTAGAAAATTTTGAAGAAGGTGCTAGTGTTTCAGATAATTTGACTGCGCAACCTTCTTTGAATGTGACTGCGGATGTGCCTTTTAATCAACCAGGTACTTATACAGCGACTTACTCTTACACAGACGATGCTGGTAACGAATCTGATCCTGTTGTCTTTACTTATATTGTTGGTGATCCTACCAACCCTGAAGATGGTTGTTTCAGTAGTATCGAAGACATCGTTTTAAGCAATGCAGTTAGCATTTCGCCAAACCCAACAGATGGTATTGCTACTTTAACTGTTGATGGTGACTACCATACGGTAAATGTATTGGTTGTTGATGTTCAAGGGAAAGAAATCATGACATTGAACAATCAGAATGGAACCATTAATTTAGATCTTTCTACTATGGCTGCAGGTGTTTACTATGTTAAAGTAAATACAGATGCTGCGACTGCTGTTAAGAAATTAATCGTAGAATAAGATTTTTAAATACTAGATGTGAGACTTATTAATGATTTACATTTCTATAAAAATCTAACAGCTCATATCTGAGTAAAATAGATAAAACCCGATGTCGTCTTTTGATGGCATCGGGTTTTTTAGTATTATTGTAGCTTAGAAAACAAATTTTACCCAAAAATATTTTCAATATGAATAAAACAATACTTTTTCTGATGCTTTTTGCATCAATTTCTATGACTGCTCAGCAGGTTCAAAATTTGAGTATAAAAAAAACTCATCCAGCGGAAGCTAAAATGAAAACAGCTGACGCTTATGGTGTGGCTGAAACGCAAACAAGCTACAATAGTAATTTGTCTGCTGATGAATATCTCTCCTTAATTTCTGTCTCAGAAGGGGATTCCATTGGTTTTACTGTTTACGATTGGCAAACCAACAACAGTATGCAACGTCGTCTTCATTTAGAAGAAGATGGAACCTTACATGCCGTATGGACTTATGGTTTATTTGACGATGCCTTTCCTGGTCGTGGTACTGGATACAATGTCCGTACCGATGGTGTTTGGGGAGACATTCCCAATGAACGGATAGAAGAAGTTCGTACTGGATGGCCCGGAGTTGGGGTGACCGCTTCTGGAAGGGTCTATGCACTTTCACATGTTTTTACCGAAAACCTACATTTTTCTTATAAAGATGAAGGCGAAACCGATTGGATACACGCTGATGTTCCTAATGATGTAGGTGCTTCTTGGCCTCGTCAGGCTACAAGCAATGATACTGTATATAGCATCGTTTCACGACAAGACGCTTTTGGTGGATTAGCCAATGGATTGGCATTTAGAAGATCTGCCGATCAAGGAGACACTTGGGAAGACCCCATTGTCCTTGATTTCCTTTTGGAGGATTATGGAGGTATCACCATAGATTGTTACGATATTGATGCCGCTGGTGGAACAGTAGCGATTATTTTGGGTGGTTATAGTCGTCAAACCATTGTATACAAATCTACCGATGGTGGTGAAAACTGGGATAGAATTCCTTTGGCAGTTACGACTGCTCCTACTATTCTTGATGGTGCTACCGCTGTTGAAGAATTCGCTCCTGTTAACTTAGCTGAAAATGTAAGTATTGTAGTAGATGACAATGGTCAAGTTCACATTGCTGGTGCTTGGGTTTTCAATTTTGCAGACCAACCAAATACTGCTCCTAGTTTCTTAGCTGATCATAGTGGTATTCTTTACTGGACAGAAGGCATGGACGGTATGGAATTGATTGGTAATACCGTACCTCAAGATTGGGATGGTAACGGTTCTAATGATTTGGATGCAATCGATCAAGCAACTGGTGAAGTTGTTGATTTGGATGTGGGATGGCGTTTTTACTCCAATGCTCCTGTAGCTATGCCAAGTATAGCTGTCGATGAAGCTGGCAATCCATTCATTACTTATGCTTCTGTAGTAGATGCACATTTCCACGATACTGATTTGAATCCTATTGAAACGTACTTCCGTGAAGTATTTATTGTAAAAGGAACAAATGGTGGTGACGGTACTACTTGGGAAGGACCGCTGAATATTTCTAATGATTCAGAAAAAGAAGATGTTTTCCCTTGTCTTCCTACTCGTGTCTATAATGGCGAAGTAAACATTCTTTATATGAGCGATACAGAGGCAGGCACTGGTCTTCAAGAAAATCAGGCATGGATCATCAATGGTATGAAAATGGTGACGATGGATGCTTCTGAAATTGTTACACCTGATTACGTTGCTGAAAACAATGGTCCTGACATTAGTGTATTGTTTAATGTTGTTACCACTCAAGGTTGTGAAGTAAATGCATCTGCTCTTCCTGGTACAACTGCTTGGGATTTTCCTGATGGATACTTAACAGATCAAATTGTTTTCCCAGACATTGACTATGATGTTATAACTGACCCTGCTGGTGAGGATATTATTATTTCTGTTACTGATTCAGATGGCAATACAACCAATGATACTGTATTATTGGCTGTTTTTGAAGATATTCTTGCTCCAGAAATCACCTTACTTTGCCCAGATGGAACTGCTGGTTGTGCAAACCAATCTTTCTTGGTAGGTACTTTATCAGAATATACTGATCCAGGATTTACGTTCTTTGACGACAGTGAGTGCCCAGGTTTAGATGCATCTAGTGTAAGTGTAATGGGAGATGTTGATGTTGATGTAGAAGGTATTTATACAATAACTTATACAGCTGAAGATTTTGCTGGTAATCCAGCAGTAGTTACTCGTTCTGTACAAATCTTTGGTGACGATCCTATTCCTCCTACCATTACTGTGACTGCGCCAGATGGAACAGAAATCCTTGATGGTGAGACTTATATTTTTGAAGCCGATGCTTCTCTTACTGAAGTTCCTTTGGACATTGTTGCGATGGATGACGTAATTACTGGTATTACTTATACTACTGAATTCGGTCCAAATGGCGCACCTTTAGCAAATATGTTGGGTGACTACTTAGTTACATTAACAGCTACTGATGGTACCAATATAACGGTTGTTACATATACTGTATCTGTTGTTGATACTACGCCTCCTGTTATAACATTATTCGATGGTGTTGATACTGAGTATACTTCTTGTGCAGGTGATGGTAGTGAATTAGAAAATTTTGAAGAAGGTGCTAGTGTTTCAGATAATTTGACTGCGCAACCTTCTTTGAATGTGACTGCGGATGTGCCTTTTAATCAACCAGGTACTTATACAGCGACTTACTCTTACACAGACGATGCTGGTAACGAATCTGATCCTGTTGTCTTTACTTATATTGTTGGTGATCCTACCAACCCTGAAGATGGTTGTTTCAGTAGTATCGAAGACATCGTTTTAAGCAATGCAGTTAGCATTTCGCCAAACCCAACAGATGGTATTGCTACTTTAACTGTTGATGGTGACTACCATACGGTAAATGTATTGGTTGTTGATGTTCAAGGGAAAGAAATCATGACATTGAACAATCAGAATGGAACCATTAATTTAGATCTTTCTACTATGGCTGCAGGTGTTTACTATGTTAAAGTAAATACAGATGCTGCGACTGCTGTTAAGAAATTAATCGTAGAATAAGATTTTTAATGACTAGTGCTCCATCAAGTTAATTCTGTCGGATATATTTTTCGATATTTCAAGTTGAACTTCGTTAAAAATACTCGATGTAGCGCTGCTATGTCTGCGTTTTTTGCCTTGTTCAACTTAAAATCTCATAAAAATCTACTCGACACTATTAACTTGATGAAGCACTAGCTGTTTTTAGTAATATAAAATTTTAAGTTCTAAGAAACGTACACTTCGGCTTCGCTCAGTGTACACATTACGGACACTGACTAGCTGCTAGATGTGAGACTTTTCAATGATTTATTTTATGATTTATATAAAAAGCCAAAGTCTAAAACCGAATATTTGGTCATAAAATATAATGAGCTTTAAGGATTCGTCCTTTTTTCTTAAAATAGATAAAACCCGATGTCGTCTTTTGATGGCATTGGGTTTTTTAGTATTATTGTAGCTTAGAAAACAAATTTTATCCTAAAAAATTTCAACATGAGTAAAACAATACTTTTTCTGATGCTTTTCGCATCAATTTCTATAGCTGCTCAACAAGCTAAAAACTTGAGTGTAGAAAAAATCCAACAAGCGGAAGCGACAACAAACTACAAAAATGAACTTACTGATGATGAATACTCTTCGGCTATTTCCCAAGGAGATTCCATTGGTTTTACTGTCTATGATTGGCAAACCAACAACAGTGTGCAACGTCGCCTCCACTTAGAAGAAGACGGAACTTTACATGCGGTGTGGACTTATGGCTTATTTGACGACGCTTTTCCTGGTCGTGGGACTGCATACAATGTGCGCACCAATGGCGTTTGGGGACCCATTCCCAATGAACGTATAGAAAATATCCGTACTGGATGGCCAAGTATAGGAGTCTCTTCTTCTGGTCGTGTTCAAGTAGTTACACATTCTGGTGCCGATGGAATGCATTTTACTTACAAAGACGAAGGACAAAATACGTGGACAAGCAATATCGTTTCTAGTGATGCAGATGGGGTTTGGCCTCGCTCTGCTACAGATGGCGAGAAAATTTTTGCTATTATTTCCCGCCAAACAAGCTTTGGTGGTTTAAACAATGGCTTGGCATTTCAACGTTCTATGAATGGTGGCGATAGTTGGGAAGGACCGTTTGTAATAGACATCCTCAACGACTATTATGGAGGTGTTGCTGTTGACTGTTACGATATTGCTGCTTCCAATGGTGTATTGGCTGTGGCATTGGGTGGCTATGGTCGCCAAACAGTTGTTTTCAAATCGATGGACGATGGCACTACTTGGGAAGCCATTCCTTTGGCAGTAACTACAGCTCCTTTTATAACAGATGGGACAGATCCTGTTCCAGAGTTTGCGCCAGTTAATTTAGCCGAAAATGTCAGTTTGGTTGTTGACGATAACGGTCAAATTCATTTGGCTGGTGCTTGGATTTTCAACTTTGCTGCCGATCCAAATACTGCTCCAGATTTTTTAGCTGATAGAGGTGGTATCTTATATTGGACAGAAGGCATGGACGGAATGGAGTTAATCGGAAATACTGTTGCCCAAGATTGGGATGGAAATGGTTCAAACGATTACGATGCCATTGATCAGGCTACGGGTGAAGTGGTTGATTTGGATGTGGGATGGCGTTTTTATTCTAATGTACCTGTGGCTATGCCAAGTATCAGTGTTGATGAAAATGGAAATCCTTTTATCACCTATGCTTCTGTTGTTGATGCACATTTCCATAATACCAGTTCGAATAATGTTGAAACTTATTTTCGTGAAATTTTTATTGTAAAAGGAGACAATAGCGGCGATGTCACTACTTGGGAAGGACCCTATAATGTATCTGATGATGCCAATACCGAAGATGTTTTTCCCAGCCTTCCCAATCGTATTTATAATGGAGAAGTAAACGTCTTATATATGAGCGATAGCGAAGCTGGTACAGGTCTTCAGGGTGAACATGCCTATCATGTTAATGGTATAAAAATGGTAACAATAGATGAATCTGAAATTGTTACACCTGATTATATTCTTGAAAACAATGGTCCCAACTTAGATGTCTTTTCGGCTGAATTTACTACTTCACAAGGTTGTACATTGACAGCTTCTGATATTCCTGGAGCAACTGCTTGGGATTTTCCCGATGGTGACTTAACTGACGAAATCGTTTTTCCAGAAATTGATTTTAATACCGTTACGACCAATCAAGAAATCATCTTTTCTGTTACGGACTCTGATGGTAATACCGCTCAAGACACCATATTGTTATCTGTAATAGCCGACAATACTCCTCCAGAACTCACACTGCTTTGCCCAGATGGATCTGTTGGTTGTGCCAGTCAAACCTTTTTGATCGGTACAGAATACGTTGATCCTGGTTTTACCATAAGTGACAACAGTGAATGTCCCGGATTAATCAACATTATTGGTTTTGTTGATGTCAACACCCCTGGTATATACGAATTAACTTATCTGGTTACTGATCTTGCAGGTAATACTACTACAGTTACACGTTTTATAAACATTATTGCTGAAGATTTGATTGCACCAATCATTACTGTGACTGGACCCAATGGTACCAATATTGGTAACGGTGACAATTACATATTTGAAGCTGATGCATCTTTAAGTGAAATTCCCTTTTTGATTGTTGCAGAAGACAATCTCGTAAGCAACATTACTTATACCACTGAGTTTGGTCCCAATGGGCAGCCCCAACCAGATGTATTGGGGAATTATACTATAACCTTAACAGCCAATGATGGTATAAACGAGACGGTTGTTACCTACACTGTTTCTGTGGTAGATACGACACCTCCTTCTGTTGATTTGCTGCCAGGCATTCCTACCGAATTTAATTCTTGTGCCGGTGATGGATCTGTTTTAGAAAACATTACTGCTGCCATCTCTGTCACAGATAACTTGAGTGCAAATCCGACTTTAAATGCAAGTGAAGAGATCGAATTTAACCAAGCAGGTACTTATACCGCTACTTATTCATATACAGATGATGCTGGCAATGAATCTGAGACCATCACCATTACTTACATTGTTGGTGACCCTACTGATCCTGAAGATGCTTGCTTTACTGATTTTACTGCACCAACCATTACCGTTACTGGACCTGATGGTAGCAACATCGGTAACGGTGACGTTTACATATTCGAAGCCGATCCCTCTTTAAGTCAAATTCCTTTTGTTATTGTTGCAGAAGACGATATTGTTGACAACATCAATTACACCATTGAGTTTGGTCCCAATGGGCAGCCCCAACCAGATGTATTGGGGAATTATACCGTAACTTTAACAGCTAACGATGGTACAAACGTGACAGTTGTTCAATACGTTGTTTCTGTGGTAGATACCACTCCTCCTACTGCTATATTATTAAACGGCATTCCAACCCAATACAATTCTTGTGCTGGTGATGGATCTGTTTTAGAAGACATTCCTTCTGTTATCGTTGCCACAGATAACCTCACTACAAATTTAATTTTAAATGCAAGCAACGATATCCCATTTGACCAAGCAGGTACTTATACCGCTACTTATTCATATACAGATGATGCTGGCAATGAATCTGAGACCATTACTATTACTTATATTGTTGGTGACACCACTGATCCTAATGATGATTGTTTTATCCCAAATATGATTTCACCAACCATTACCGTTACTGGACCTGATGGTACCAATATTGTTAACGGTGATGTTTACACATTCGAAGCAGATGCTTCTTTAAGTGAAATCGCCTTTGTGATTGTTGCAGAAGACGATATTATTAACAACATCACCTATACTACAGAGTTTGGTCCCAATGGGCAGCCCCGACCAGATTTATTGGGAAGTTATACTGTAACCTTAACAGCCAACGATGGTACAAATGAGACGGTTGTTACCTTTATTGTTTCTGTGGTAGATACGACACCTCCTACTGTTGAGTTAGTGGAAGGTACTGATACTGAATATATTTCTTGTGCTGGTGATGGTAGTCAACTAGCAGATATTGCTGTCGATGTTATGGATAATTTGACTGAAAACCCAACCTTAAATGTCGATCAAAATGTTCTCTTCAATCAACCTGGTACTTATACCGCTAATTACTTTTATACAGACGATGCTGGTAACGAATCTGCGCCTATAGTCATTACTTATATTGTTGGTGATCCGACCAATCTCAATGATGCTTGTTTCAATAGTATCGAAGACATTGTTTTAAATAATGCAATTACCATTTCGCCAAACCCAACAGATGGCTTTGCTACTTTAACTGTTGATGGTGAATACCAATCTGTAAATGTAATGGTGGTTGATATTCAAGGTAAAGAGATGATGACGTTGAACAATCAGAGTGGAACCATTCAGTTGAATCTTTCTACTATGGCTGCAGGTGTTTACTATGTTAAAGTAAATACTGGTACTGCTACTGCTGTTAAAAAATTAATCGTAGAATAAGATTTTTTACACTCCTATTTCATAGTAAAATAAATAAAACCCGATGTCTTCTTTTGATGGCATCGGGTTTTTTATTCCAAAAATTAGAAATCTGTTTCACTATGAGAAAATGGGTTTTACCCAATAATCAAGTAAAACAAGCTCAAGTGTTTTTAAGAAAAAATATACAAATTTTATTAAAATGATATTCAAGGAGTTATGAGAAATATCAAGTAAAACAAAACATCATATTCATTTTTGGCATTTGATTTGCACTTTCCTTTGCAACTTATAAAACGAAACGATATGCAATTTCAAGATTTCCAAAACTTCGCTCTTACAACTGAACAGACAACCACTATAAGTGGCGGAAATTGGAAATCAATCAGAAATTCGTTGATTGGTAGTTATGGTAATAATATCACAGGAATGACTACTGAAACTGCTACTTCATTTAATCCTTTAACTGGGCAAATGGCGGAAAGCAACTTTGTAAGCTTGACAATTGAATTTTCAAACGGTACAGGAACAACTGTAAACATTCACAAAGATGAATATACTCGTTGTTACAACCGTATCTGCCGTATTTTCAATTACTAAAAAAACGTGATATCAACATCACATTAGAATAAGGAACATCTTGAGAAATTTTAGCACCAAGCTATGAACTGTGCTAAAAGAAAAGGCTTTCACCCAATGGTGAAGGCTTTTTTACTTTAAGGGATAGATATAAAGATTAGAACTTGTTGGGACTATCAAAATCACCTTAACACTCCGCTACGCCCACCGAAATTTGTACCGCCAAACCACCTTCAGAAGTTTCTTTGTATTTGGCATTCATATCGAGTGCTGTTTGCCACATTGTATTTATAACCGAATCGAGAGAAACCTTTGCATCTGCGGGATTGCTTTCCAATGCAATATTGCTTGCCGTTATCGCCTTAATCGCTCCCATTGCGTTGCGTTCAATACAAGGAATTTGAACCAAACCACCTACAGGATCACAGGTCAGCCCCAAATGGTGTTCCATTGCTATTTCTGCCGCCATTAATACCTGCTCGACACTGCCTCCACGTATTTCGGTCAGCCCTGCTGCTGCCATAGAAGAAGACACGCCTATTTCGGCTTGACAACCGCCCATAGCTGCCGAGATGGTCGCTTTGGTTTTGAATAAAATGCCTATTTGGCCTGCTGTCAGTAAAAAATCACGCATTGCTTTTTCGCTGGCTTTTTCAAAACAATAAGCAAACAGCATAACAGCAGGAATCACACCTGCGGCTCCATTGGTTGGAGCAGTGACCACTCTTCCCATAGTGGCATTTTCTTCGTTTACCGCCAATGCAAAACAACTCAACCAACGGGACACCTCATTAAAAGGCGTATCGTCTTGACGAATCATCTCAAACCATTTTCTAGCACCACCATCGGGCGGAAAACCCGATAAATTCTGGCACATTTTGGCTGCCCTACGGGTAACATTCAAGCCTCCAGGCAAAACACCTTCTTTGCGACACGCCCGATAAATACATCTTTTCATTTCTAAAACCAGCTCATCTAATTTGCTGATAATATTTTCAGTATATCTAAAAACAGTTTCGTTTTCTAATACAATTTGAGCAATGCTCTTTTTATTTTTTTCACAAAAAACAACCAAGTCGGCTGAATCATTTATAGGAAAAGGAAGGGTTTCGATTGTCTTTTTTGAATCAGCTAGGGACTTGTCCACACCTTTTTCCACAATAAAGCCTCCACCTATGGAAAAATACGTTTTATCCAATACTATATATTTTCCTTCCATGGCCTTTATACTCATGCCATTGGGATGAAAATCAAGAATTTCATTTTTATGAAACTGAATGGATTTGGTGGGATCAAATAAAATCGTTTTATCAGCACTCAGTAACAATTGATGGTCTTTGTGTATGTTATTGACAATAGTGGAAATGCTTTCGGTATCAATGGTTTCTGGAATATGACCCAATAGCCCCAAAATAACAGCAACATCTGTGGCATGTCCTTTCCCTGTTTTCGCCAAAGACCCAAACAATTCTACATGAATTGAATCAATATCAGCATTCAGATAATTGAGTTCCTTTACAAAAGAGAGCGCTGCTTTCCAAGGTCCCAAGGTATGAGAACTAGAAGGTCCAACACTCACCTTTATAATGTCAAATATGCTGATTACTTCTATCATGTTTTTTGAGTATTTTGAATATGCTTTTGTTTTGTACTTATTTTGCTCGATGCTCGATGTTTTCCTATGTTTCGTACAGCACTCGATATTTCTCGTGCTCCATACTCATTTGTTTAAAATCTTTTGCAATCAATAAGTATCTAGGGCAAACGCACCAAAATTAAGATGATCGAAAATCACTAAAAATAGAGTGTCATTCCTGAAATTTTTGAAGAGAAACGGAAAAAATTATCAGGAATCTTGGTTTTATGATTCATCAAGCTTAAGATTCCCGATATTTTTCTTCGTTCCACTGCGAAAAATTCTGGAATGACACGTTCTTTTAGGCTATCATTATTTTGATGCGTTTGCCCTATTATTTATCAGACTTTCCCTTCTTCTTAAATTATAGGTTGCAACATAATGATAGAAATTGAAATCAAATCTTTCTTTGCAGCCTTTTGACATATCTGGTCGCTCTTTATTTTGATATTGAATTGTACGTTTTGTTATTCGCCATAAACACTTCAATGTGGAATAATCTAAAAATATTATTGTATCAGCTTCTTCAATTTATTATCACTTTCTTAAAGCTTTTCATACCATTCTCGAAATTTATTCTGACTACATAAACACCTCTATGTAGATTATTTAAGTCAATATTTGAGTCTGGTATATATTCTAAACTTATTATTAACTGACCGCTCATTGAATATATTTGAATCAATTCTATATGCCTTGAATCATCTAATATTATTTGACCTTCTGGAGTTATTATTATATCTTCAAAATTAACTTGTTCTTCACCTAATAACCAATCACAATTATTTCCTGATACTAATGTTGTAGAAAACCCATCTTCTTTATAACATGCAAGTTGAGGTGGACCAAAAATGAATGGTTGAAATGCTGGTATTTCTACATAATCGAAAAATTCTCCTTGCATGAATCCTAATGGAAAAACGATACATTCAAATTCACTATAATACATCCATAGTGAATCATATATACTTCTTATCTTTTGTCTAGGAAACATTCTACCATCTAGCTCAATAGTGTCTACCTCCACTATCTTATAGGTTTTCAAAGTATCTCCAATTTCTAATCCGAAATCAATAATTAAATCAAATTCTCCATCAACATATCTATAAACTTTCAAACTATCTTGAAAAAATATTACATCTTTTACTATTGAATCAAATGAAAATGTCTCTTTAACATACTTACAATTATTCCCTTGGATTATCGTATCTTTTTCTGTAAAATACTCGCTTATAACTGATTCAACATCATAACTGTTATAGTTTCTCCATGTTGAGTTTAAGGGAGCGAACTCTATAATTTGACTTTTTAATATTTGTGGAAATATTATTATAACAAGTAAAATTCGTATTAAAGTTTTCATATTATTATTTTTGCTCATAACGGTTAGTATATGAAGCGTAGCGACCGAATGGGAGCTATGATTTCATATACATTGTGTGTGCCCAGAATGGGCACCTAAACCTTATTGCAAGATAAGGATTTATTCCGAAACTTGGATGGATCGGGACTCTTGGGAGATGAAAGTTCTCCTTACGGTGGAACGCCACCCGCCAAGTACGTGAACCGTACGCTTGGTGGTGTGACTGGGCTGTCGATACAGAGGGCTGCGGTGGGCTGAAAGGCTCACCGTTCCCTACTCGATTAGCAGCAAGTTTTATTCATTATCGAAATGGAAATAAAGAACATCAGACCAATAATTTACTCCCAACATATTCCACATTTCCTGTTCTGTATTTTTAATTTTTTTTTCTAATTCTTGAACCTTTGTTGAATTGTCAGAAAAAAATAGTTTTGATAAAAACCCTTTTGGTTTGGACAAGTCTAAAATTTCTTTTTTAAGTTTTTCAATAGTTGTATTCATACTTTTAAAGTCATTCAAAGATTCTTTTTTTTGACTTTCAATATTTAAAATATCTTTTTCAAATAATTCTTTATTTTGGTCTTCTAATTCTCCATCTCCCATTTCATATATTTCACCACATTCCAATATAATATTTTGAAGTTGGTGATTATTTAAAAAATCTTTAGTCTCATTTATTTGCTTATGCAATTCAGTCCTGTCAAAAATATTTTCACCTTGAAGTCTCTCTAAAAAATCGAGTAATTCTAGCTTTCCCTTTTCAAAACTTCCCTGAATTGCAATTGGGCGTTCATAATCCCAATTTATTGAATTAGAAATTTTAGAGTCTTGGCTTACCAAGATTTTATAAGATAGAGGTATAGAATATGAATATTCAGAAAGTCCAAAGATTTTTTCTCCATCTTTTCTTTCTCCCTTAGTCCTGTCAAAGTCTATTGAGTATAAGTAACTTCTATTTGCCATTTTGTATGTTTTTATTTGCTGCTAACCATCTATTATATCCAAACTCATCAATATTGATGGTCATTTTTGGTATCCCAAATCTACTATTTTCAAGTTGCAACAGCAAACTGAAAAAAATCGCTATTTATTTATTTATTATAATTTTTACACAAAACGCTGTAAATCAAATTTTTATATCAAAAACAAACGTTTACAAATACTTATAAACGAAATTAAATGATAAACAACCGACAAAACGCCTAAACCTAGCTTTACTTTGCAGCATCAAAACATCGAAACGGTACAACTCCTAATAGAGAGGAGATTAAGTGTGATATTATTTTTTAACAATTTAAATTTTATTAAGATGAACGCTATTAGAAACAAGGTACAACTCATTGGTAACATGGGTAAAGAGGTAGAACTTGTAAAATCTGAAAATGGAAGAGTGCGGGCACGTCTTTGCCTTGCAACCAATGAAGTCTACCAAAACGCCAAGGGCGAAAAGGTGACAGAAACACAGTGGCACAACAACATTATTGCTTTTGGTAAAATGGCTGAAAACATGGAACGCTTACTTAAAAAAGGAAGTAAGGTCGCCATTACTGGAAAGTTGATTCACCGAAACTATGAAGACAAGGCTGGAGCGACTCGCTACATCACAGAAATCATTGCCAATGATTTTGAATTCTTTGGTACACCTGCTGCTGCTGCCGCTAGTGAACAGAAAGGATTTTAAAACAGTTTGTTTTGTAACGAATAGAAGGTTTTATTAAAATCAATATTTCGGAATACAACATAAACGTGTATCAACTATTTGGATTTGCAACTTCAAATCAATGAAAAGCAAAATCACAAATACAAGATAAAGAATTAATACTAAATGGCTTTAGTCCCTGCGAGAATCTGGTAAATTCTCGCAGGTTTTTTTTAAATAAAACCCAGATTTTAATCTCCATAATCTTAGCATTAAGTTGTCAGTCATTAAAGAAAGATTTTGATTCATAAAAATAATAGATTTGACGAAAGAAATTTGGACTTGCAGTCTATACCAATATTTGGTATATTTGTAAGAAAAACTTAGAGTATGAGTAAAAATACATCAATCTATTTAGGAATACACTTTGAGGAGTTCATAAATAAGACACTGGAATCAGGCAGATTTAGTTCTGCAAGTGAAGTAGTTCGAGCTGGCTTGAGATTACTTGAAGAAAACGAAACGAGAGAAGAACTGTTAAATAAGGCATTGATAAAAGGAGAACAAAGTGGATTCGTTCAAGATTTCGATCCAGAAGTCTTGTTGGAGAAATTACATAAGAAGCATTTACGATAATGAATATAGAAATCTCGAAAGAAGTAGAGTCCGATTTGATAAATATATGGGAATATACATTTGAAAAATGGTCTTTAACCCAAGCCGATATTTATTATTCGTTATTGATAGATGGAATAAATTCTATTGCAAAAAATCCGAATATTGGTAGAAATTATGATAAAGTGAGGGTTGAATATTTTGGTTTACAAGTTAAGTCTCATATCATATTCTACAGACTGAAAGATGTAGAAACGTTACAGATTATTAGAATTCTTCACCAACGAATGGATATTCACAATAAATTATAACTAACAATATTTAGTGGATGTTCATTACCAGCTTTTGCTGGCAATGAACACCTACTAAATATACCGATTACTACTTGTTTTCTGGCTCAAAATACACTTCTCTAAAACTGCGGTATTCCATTGCATTTTGAGGGAAATTTTTGACATAAGGCTGTACCAATCGTCTGTCCTTATCATAAAAAATAGGTATTATCGGCGCATCGTCAATAACCAATTGGTCGGCTTGTCGATACAAATCGTTCCTTTTGGTTTCGTCTAATGTACGTTGGGCTTCTTCATATAAAGCATCTACTTGGGCATTGCGATAACGGAAGGTATTCAAATAAGAGCGATCCGATAATTTTTCTGGAATGTGCTTGCTTTGTACTAGGTTTAAGAAGTTTTCAGGATCGGGATAGTCTGCTACCCAACCAGCACGCCAAAAAGAAGTTTTACTGGTCTCTTGGGCTTCCAAATGCTGTGCAAAAGGCATTTTGGTAATGTTGATTTCTAAATTCAAGTTTTCCTTGAGCATACTCTGAATCGCTTCCGCTATTTGTTCGTTTCTAGAGCCTCCACTGTTTATCTGTAAGGTTATTTCACCAACATCTTTACCATTGGCAAAACCAGCTTCGGCAAGTAATTTCTTTGCTTTTTCTGGATTGAAATCATAGCCTTTAAGCGATTTAGAATCATAGGTTTTAAAAGCAGCAGGTACAATACCCAAGGCAGGAACACCTGCCCCTTTGAGCGCATAGTTGATAATCTTTTCTCGGTCAATGGCATAATTCATTGCCTGACGCAATTTCTTATTCTCTGCAAATACACCTTCCGACATTTTAAATCCATAGTATTGAACGGCAAGTGCGGGCGTTTCTTGATAAACAAACTGACTATATGCTTCGGTTAATTTCCCATTTTTATCCAAAATATCATCAACCATTTCTAAAGGAAGACGATAGGTAAAACTCAAGTCGCCTTTCTTAAAATTGAGGAGTTCTGATTTTTGATCGCCCACATAAGACCAACGAACAGCATCTAAATACGGCAACTGATTCCCATGTTTGTCTTTGCCCCAATAGTTGGGATTTTTGGCAAGAATAAGTGCGTCGTTTTCACGAATGGCTTTGATAAAAAACGGACCTGTTCCTACTGCCTTGATCCGCATTTCTTCTTTGTATTTTTCCCAAGCTTCTCTAGGGTAAATTTCAGAAAAAGGCAATGCCAATAAATTGAGGAATCCCGCAATGGGTTTGGTTAAAATCACTTGTAATTTTCCGTCTTCTGTAATTTTAATTCCCTCGCAGCCGCCTTCTGGCATTTTACCCTCTTTGGTTGCAGTATAATAGGCTTCGGCACCTAAAATACGGTCTTTATAAAAATCATAGCCTTTGTTGTTCACATCAAAAGCCACCATTCTATCCAAACACCATTTGATGTCTTCAACAGTCAGTTCACGTCCTTTACCATCAGGAAAACAAGCGTCGTCATGGAATTTCACGCCTTTTCTAATTTGAAAAGTATAGGTTTTCACATCCTCGCTTACCGTCCAACTTTCGGCAAGTACTGGTTTGATACTCAAATCTGCTTGATCAAAACCCACCAAGCCTTCATATAGCTGATTGGTGACCCGATGTCCACCGACTTCTGTAATGTTCAATGGATACAAACTTCGGAAATATTCTACTCCGTTGGTTTTAAAGACACCACCATAATATTTGCCTCCTGCTGCTGGTCGCAACTCACTTGAGGATTTACCATTGGTTGTTTTTTGGTTTCCTCCTTCACTCTGGCAAGCAACCATTAAGAGCGATAAAAGAAAAATCGATACTGTTTTTATATTCATGTTTTCGGGATTTTAGAGGTTTGGGGTTTCTGTTTTATACAAATTGCCTATCATAAAATACAAACCACCCTAAATTACACACTTATTTTACAACTGTCATTAATAATTACCTAAATTTTTATCCCACAATATAAAATAGAAATACACATAGCCAAATACATTGTATTTTCATTTAGGCTTCCTATAGTTCAACCAATATCAAATTGTTTGATTATTTTTGCTCTATATTACTACACTACAATTTTTAAATATGAATCCTTCTGCTCTTTCTACTGGGCTGAAATGGGGCGTTATCTATGGTCTTGTTTCGGTTATTTATGGTCTGTTGTTGTATGTACTTGGACAAAGCACCAATATGGCTTTGGGCTTTGCAGGTATATTGATTCTCATCGTTTTTATCATCTTAGGTATGATGAATCACTATAAACAAAGCAGCAGTATGACTTACGGTCAGGGCATATTGATTGGTTTGCTTATAGGGCTGATTGGAGGGATTTTTGCCGCTATTTTCAATTATGCTATTTTTGCATTAGATCCTGAATTGGTTGAATTCACCAAAGAGAAATCTATAGAAATATCTGAACGTTTTATGGAATGGACAGGCTTAGATGCGGATCAAATAGACGAAGCTTTAGAACAAGCAGAAGAAGATGGTCAGTTTGAAATTGTTCCTATAAAACAAGCCATCAGCACTTTCTTTGCGTCTTCATTTATGGGTATTTTCTTTAGCCTCATTCCAGCTATATTTTTTAGAAAAAAAGGAAGTCGGTATTAAAATTTTTGAATGTGTGGATTTTGAATGAATGAACTTTGAGTTTGCTCTAAAAAGTCCAGAATCAAAACTTTAAATAAAAATTAAAATTAAAAGGTATTTATAAAAGCGAAGCTTTTAAATACTATATATTTTTTTTATTTTTATTTTAATTAAAAAGGCATTTGTAAATGTGAGAATGGTTGTTCTCTTTTTATAAAACTGAATACAGATTACTAAACGCAAGTATGGATCTTTCAATAGTTATTCCTTTATACAACGAAGACGAATCATTACCTGAATTAATGGCTTGGATAGACAGGGTTTGTCGCCAAGATCAAGGATATGATTTTGAAGTCGTCGCTGTAGATGATGGCAGTAAGGACGCTTCTTGGAAAGTGCTTACCGAACTTCAACAACAATATCCTTTTATCAAGGGTATTCGTTTTAGAAGAAACTATGGAAAATCAGCTGCACTAAATGAAGCTTTTCAAGCTGCTAAGGGCGAGGTGGTCATTACTATGGATGCTGATTTACAAGACAGCCCCGATGAAATCCCAGAATTGATGCGTATGATTCGTGAAGATGGATTTGATTTGGTGTCTGGCTGGAAAAAGGTCCGCCACGATCCCATTA
>ENA-ORXT01001737-ORXT01001737.1-marine-metagenome-genome-assembly--contig:-NODE-1737-length-28056-cov-11.245255_pt1 | contig 28056 bp, 24 predicted proteins | sample MGYA00237868_ERZ511482 | MGnify/ENA metagenome assembly ERZ511482
GCGATAATGGAAGCCCACACGCTCCATAATTTTAGAGCGAAAGCGATAAAATAATTCAGTGCTGGGAGGATGTCACGTCTTCAGCCGATCTATCTAATAGTTTTCGCTCTAAACTGTACGAGATCGTTATATTTATCGGTGTCCACTACCGTTCTGAAAGTAAAATAATCATGTCGTTGTTTAGAAAACCCCGACTTAAAGGTGTACAGGTTATCCTTTTGTCCACCGACACCACCAACCAATATGCAAATATTTATTACCTCGCTCTTTTGCCCATAGACGTGCGTGATGTAGTAACAAGTTAAAAGGGGATTGTTTAAGAAATTCTGTTTTTGTTCCACCTAAATGAGCCTGAACAATACCGCAAGATTCAAAAAACAAACAGATTCCATACTTTATCTAGTTCAGCTACACAAGGTGCATTACCAGTAATATCTAGAGCCATTCCTTCTACCTGCCATTTTTGCTCGCGAAGAAAACGAACAAAAGGTAGCAAAAAGTCCTCTATTGTGCCAGGAATAGTGGTCACAATTAGCATTTTATGAGTCATAATATTTATTTGAAAATTTAGCTTATAAAAATCATATTAGTCTGACAATATTGATAGCCAAGAATTTATTGAGCTTTTAGCCAAGAATTTGCAAAATCTAAAGCTTGCTGAGGAGTAGCTATTTTAGATTCAATTTGGGCTACTTGTATTTCAGTTAATAGAGTACCAATTATAGGAGAAGGCTTGAGATTTAACACCTCAATTAAATCGTCTCCTGTTACCAAAGATTGAGGGTGTGCCACTATATCTTGAGGATTTAAGTAGCGTTTAATTAAAGGCTCAATTATATCTTGGGATACTTCAAGTGCGATCGCTCTTACTATCAGCACAGGAAAAATATCTTTAACATCTAAAAACCAAAAATATTGTTCCCGTAAGCTCATATCCTCTGTCATAGTTTGTAGTTGAGGGAGGTGTTTAACTGTTTTTACTACGGATTTAATTTCGGTGCGAGAATACTTGAGCTTATTTAATTCTGCTTCTGCTGTAGGCTCATCTTTAGAAACTAACGTAGCCAACTTACTTAAGATAGATAGTTCAGGCAAATTCAAACCCAAGTTAAAACAAAATTGAAGTGCATCTTCTACCTTGTTTAACTGTTCTATTTTATGAGAATCAATACTAGGCAGCCAAAATTCTAGTAGACCATCTTCTGCTGCTGCGGTAAGCCATTTATTACCCTGGGATGTATTAAAGATATAGTTTAATTCTGCCTGCACTCTTTCTGCTGCAATAGTAGACAAAAGAGTAGCGCGATCGCCAATAGCTTTTCTGGTATTTTCTTCAATACTCAGACCTAATTGTGCTGCCTGACGATATGCCCTTAAAAGTCTCAAAGGATCGTCTTCTAAATTGTTAGCAGAAACCATTCTTAAAACCTTTTGCTTTAGGTCTGCTAACCCGCCCAAAGGATCGACTAACTGTTGTGATGAAATATTATAGGCGATCGCATTAATCGTAAAATCTCTTCGCTTCAAATCTGTGGCTAAACTATCACCTTCTTGTCGAGCAAAATCTAAAGTACCTTGGGGAAACACTACTCTAGCAATTTCTCTTTCTCGGTCTAAAACTACAAACCCTCCATGATAAAGATTGGCAATTTCTTTAGCTATGGAGATCGTATTTTCTGGCAAGACAAAGTCTAAATCTAAAGGTGTTTTATAACGCCGCAATAAAGCATCTCGCACCGATCCACCAACCAAATATGCCGAGGTTGGTAGCTGATTTAAATCCCAAGGAAAATCGAGGGTCGATAAATATAACTTTATTTGTTCGACAGTCATCTACTTCAAAGTCTTTGTTAAATTAATAATTAAAGCATGACACTTAGAGAAAGATTATGTGTATTTGTATTAATTGCCAATATGTCGATCGCTGTCAAACTTACAATGCAGTAGAAACTCAGCATCAACAACCCCACCTGACAGAAGATCCAACCTTTGAACCCATTGAACCCACCATCGAAGTTAATATCCGCACAGAAGGCGAGACTATCGAAATGGAGTGGGATGTGGTTGGCTGCAATAGTTTTGTCGAAGAAGCAGGGAAGTGGTCTAAATTACGCCCTGGAATGGCTGTGCCAACCTAGCAGTGAGCAGCTACTGGCAACCAGTAACAAGGCACGCCTTTCCTGATGAATCTTATATTGGGCTTGACGTATTTATTCAAAGCGTAAGCTTCGCGTCAAAATTGAGAAAATTTGAAAATAACGACGTTTAATTTGTGAATGTACCTAAAAACGGAGAGGGGGGGATTCGAACCCCCGTTAAGTTTGACCCTAAAATAGTTTTCGAGACTACCGCATTCAACCACTCTGCCACCTCTCCTAACTGGTAGCAATTTAAGCCCAGAGTCATTCTACTGAGGTTTGGCACTAAATGGCTAATAATTATTAAAAATTGTTGTTTCGCTCTGCTTTTTCCCAATCTGGGACAAATCCCTGTTTGGGTGTCCAGCGTATAGTTCCTGCTATTGAAGTATTGTAAAATTCGATCTGTTTTTGCTGGAATATTTTCTTTATTTCAGACGAAATTTTGTCATTGTAAGCGATCGCTATTTGTGGTTTTAATATTTCCAAACAGTTTGGATCGATATCGCCAGACCAGACTACGATTGGATGTTGAGAGCCTAAGTTATGTTGCTGAAGGTACTGAACTAGAAAATCTGGTTCTAGTTTGGCTGACTGGCTTAGGATTAACCAGGTATTGTCAGCAGTTTGGATACTTACTATCCCCAATTCATCCAGATTCAAACGAATTGATTTAGTAGTAACAGTCTTGGATAAAGGGCGACTTTCTGTTTTAAAGTCGAATAGATGGCTACTGCTAACAGTTTTATAGATCGAACTAACCCTAGCGCGAGAATCGATCGTCTTCCATGCTGCGGTTGAATTAGAACTACTGTCGATCGCAATACCGTAGTTAATATGATTAATTCCCTGCTGTGCCAAAAAGGGTAAGACGGTATATTTGGCTCGATCTTCCTTGCCACTATTAAACAAAATTACCCGATCGCGATCGCGAATAATGACTATCGGCGACTGAGGATTGGGTAAAACGGCAATTTGAAGCTGAAATGAATTGTTAATTGCCAGGGTCATAAATATAGCGATGGGTAAGATTAATCCGAGCCACCAACGCTTTTGCCACCATTGACTCAGCCAGATAAGTATAAATAGTGCATAGATAGCTAATAAAATTACTAGCGGAATTCTTCCTACCGACCAGTTACTTCCTGGTAAGGCAGAGAAAAACTGGGTAATTGCCATCAACAGCGTCGTAGGATAAAACAAGATTGAAGCGATCGCACTGCCCAAGGCAGGTATAGCCAGTCCTGCGATCGCGCTTATCATTCCACCCAGGCTGACTAAAATTATTAGAGGCGTACAGATAATATTTACCAGTAGGCTATAGGTAGCCAGAGTATTAAACTCATAGCAGAGTAAAGGCAATACCCAAACAGATGCAGCCAAAGGAATAGCTACTAGGGTGGCAATGGTAGAGGGTAGCCATTCTAATTTATTTTGCAGTTGTGGCAGAGTAACGATTAGACCAAAGGTAGCCAGAAAACTGAGTTTAAAGCCCAAATCTCCAATTGTTCCAGGATCGAATAGTAAAATCACTACAGCAGCTACCAACAGAGATCCCAAAGGCTTGACTTTGGTATTCATAGTCAATGCGAGTAATACTCCCGCACCCATCAAACACGCCCGCATCACCGAAGCCTGCATTCCCGTTAAGCCGAGATAGATACTCAAAGCTCCCAGTCCAATTGCCAAGCGTGGTTTGGCAGCAACTCGCTCGGTTAGCTTAAGAATAATTCCTAGGAGAAGGGAAACATGAAAGCCAGACGCTGCTAATACGTGAGCCAATCCAGAGACGATAAAGCTATCTCGAATATCTCTGGGCAGATCTACCGCCCTACGACCCAAAACCATCGAGCTTACTAGCTGCCCCCGTGGACTACCTAACCCCTTGAGATGGGTACGTACAATTTTTTGGCGTAGCCTACTCCAACTCCACTGAGGCTCGACTGGATCGAAACTGGCTTCTGTTCCCCGAACACCTGCAAACACTCCCTGACGAGCCAAATATTTCTGAAAATCAAAGCCGTAGGGACTACTAGCTGGCTGGGGTAGATAGAGATATCCCGTCAAGGTCAACTCTTGCCCAGAATAAATCCCTGTTCCCTGCAGCAAAGGTAGAGTGCTATAAAGCTTTCCTGATACCTGTTCTTCATTATTGAGAGTCTCCGCCTGAACTAGAAATTTGAGTGAGTTGCGATCGCTTAAGCGAGGTTCGGTTAAAACTTTTCCCGTGAGCTTTACTAATTGGCGATCGTCTCGAGCAATTTGAAAGCTAATATCGTTGTATTGAGGCTGGGGAGTACGGATTTGTAAATAAACTACCGCCAATAGCGCAACCATAACAGCAGTTACGATCTCCCGAAACCTATATCTCAACCTCACGGTAGATAGGGTTAGGCTCGCCAGTATTAGTAACAACAACCATAAATGCGATCGGCTTAAATTGCTAAAAGGGTAATTGACTAGGCTAGTTGACCATAAACCGACAATATATGCCAACCCTACTAAGATCCAGTTGTTGCGCGTCATGAATCAGCTTCAAAATAATTCATCCTAGTAAAACATAAGATCTCAACTGTTGCCGAGCGAATTCTACTGTAAATACGTTGCCACACATACTTTTGATGTTGTGATCTGAATTATTGGCATTTATTAATAAAACTTAATACAATAAACGAGGAAGAATGAGTATGAATGCCTAAAGAACTATGGAAACGATTCAGATCCCTTGGTTAACAGTGATGATTGCCTTACCATTAGTTGCCTCAGCAGCAATTCCTTTAATCCCTGATAAGGATGGTAAAACTGTTAGATGGTATGCCCTATACGTGGCGCTAGCGAATTTGACTCTAATGGTTTACGGGTTTTGGGAACATTACAGCCTCGGCATCACCTCAATGCAGCTTCAAGAAACCTATGCTTGGATTCCACAGTTAAGTATTAATTGGGCTGTTGGTGTAGATGGTTTATCAATGCCTTTAATTCTACTTTCGGGCTTGATTACAACCTTGGCGATTTTAGCTTCCTGGAAAGTAGAGCATAAGCCCAAGCTATATTATTTTCTAGTTTTGGTTTTGTACAGCGCTCAGATAGGCGTTTTTACCGCGCAGGATTTAATGCTGTTTTTCTTTATGTGGGAAATAGAATTAGTACCAGTCTATCTTTTAATCTCAATCTGGGGTGGAGAAAAGCGTTTATATGCAGCAACTAAGTTTATTCTCTACACAGCTTTGGCCTCAGTTTTTATCCTGGTTTCGGGTCTTGCTCTAGCTTTCTACGGCGACAACATTACCTTCAACATTGCCGAATTAGCTCTCAAAGATTACCCCCTGTCATTAGCCTTGCTAGCCTATGCTGGCTTCCTAGTCGCATTTGGAGTCAAGCTGCCCATCTTTCCTCTCCACACCTGGCTATCGGATGCCCACAGTCAGGCTTCTGCCCCTATTTCCATGATTTTGGCGGGAGTTCTTTTAAAAATGGGTGGCTATGCTTTGATTCGCTTTAACCTCGAACTACTTCCCGATGCTCACATCAAGTTTGCACCCCTGCTGGTTATCTTAGGCGTAATTAACATCGTCTATGGTGCTTTTACTGCCTTTGCCCAAACCAATCTTAAACGCCGACTAGCAGCCTCCTCAATTTCCCACATGGGCTTTGTTTTGATTGGGATTGCTTCCTTCACGAACCTGGGTTTAAATGGGGCAATGCTGCAAATGCTTTCTCATGGCTTGATTGCTGCTGCGCTATTCTTTCTCTCTGGTGCTACCTACGATCGCACCCACACGTTGATGATGGACGAAATGGGGGGAATGGCAAAAGTGATGCCCAAAGTTTTCGCGATGTTTACTGCTGGCTCGATGGCTTCACTGGCTTTACCTGGAATGAGTGGTTTTGTCGGCGAGTTAACCATCTTTTTAGGTATTGCTACTAGTGATGCCTATAGCCAAACTTTTAAAATTGCGATCGTGTTTCTAACGGCAGTCGGCTTGATTTTGACTCCTATTTATCTTCTGTCAATGTTGCGTCAGGTTTTTTATGGAGACACTAATCCTCAGCTAAAGCTTGATGGCGTTCAGCTTGATGCTCAACCCCGTGAAATTTTCATTGCTACCTGCTTGCTATTACCCATAATCGCTATTGGCCTATATCCAAAATTAGCAACTAATACCTACGATCGAAAAACAATAGAGGTAGCATTAAAAGCTCGTGCTGCTTTACCCGTATTCGCCCAACAGGTTAATGAACGGTACAATGCCGATAATACTGCAAATCTTCCTTCAGGCAACTTACTCAGTTTGGCAGAAACGATGACCGCACCTCAACTGCCATAATTTTCTACAACGGTATTCAGAAATTCATTCCTTCTCGACTGCATCAGCACTAGTTGATGCAGTTTTTTTTGTTACTTTTTGTAAAAAAGCACGTAAATTATCAAACTATATGAGTAGTTAGTGATACACAGATTGTAATGTTATCTAATTCAATGTCTACATCTATATTAATCAGCGAAACCGAAACACTAATATTTAAACCTGGCGATGAGCTACCTAATCTAGCAGATCATTTGTGGCTAATTCTCGATGGTGTAGTCAAGAGCTATACCGTTAGTAAGGAGGGTTCTTTGATTACTCTGGGGTTTTGGGGAATTGAGGATTTGGTAGGAGAATCTTTGTCAAAGGTTGTCCCCTATACTCTGAGATGCCTGGGAATCGTGAAGGCGATCTCCGTTCATCGAGATCGTTGGGATGCTTTTTCTCGTAACCTGCTGTACCATGCACAGCAGACTCAACAGCTATCTTACATTGTTCGTAACAACAGAATTGCCAAACGTCTCTGGCTACTATTAGAATGGCTGGCAGTTAAATTTGGTCGAGAGATCGAACAGGGTAGATTAATTGACTTTAAGCTAACTCACCAAGAACTAGCGGATGCCATTGGCACTACTAGAATTACCGTTACAAAGACTCTAATTCAGTTTGAGCAGGAGGGGTTGATTCTTCGACCAAGAACCAAGTGCATTATCATTAAGTAGAGTCGGAAATTGGCTAGTCGCATTGCCTAAGTAGCGCTCGCGCAGATAGCAGGTTCGAGATCGGCGGGGTTTAAGCTCAACCAAATCCTTTCTCTGCTTACTACTCATGTCGACTAGAAACCTTAGTTATTATTACTTTTAACCCTGAGTAGATTGAGAACATCAAAAACTAAAATGATTTAACTTGGTAAACTAAAGTTAAGCATAGTAAAGATCTCTAAAATTCATGTCTTCTGTCAGTCAAACCAAGGATGTTCAGGTATTTCCCATAGCTGCTGATACCCGCGTATTGCGATCGCGTACTTGGGAACGGTTGAAGTTTGAAATTGAATACGCTCTACAAAAAGGCACTACTGCCAATTCCTATTTGATTAAAGGCGATCGAGTCGCCTTGTTCGATCCTCCAGGGGAGTCTTTTACACAGATATTTCTCGCTGCTTTGCTTGAGCGTATCGATCCAAAAAACATTGACTATGTAATTTTGGGTCATGTTAATCCCAATCGTGCAGCTACCCTCAAGCAACTCTTGGCAATTGCTCCTCAAATAAAGATTGTCTGTTCCAATCCTGGGGCAATATCCCTTAATAAGATTTTGCCCGATTTAAAGCTGGATCTACAGGTAATTAAAGGAGAAGATACTTTAGATCTGGGACAAGGTCATGTTTTGGAATTTGTTCCGACTCCCAATCCTCGCTATCCCGATCATCTCTGCACCTACGATTCTAAAACTGCAGTTTTGTATACCGATAAAATTTTTGGTTGCCATGTTTGCGGCGATCGCGTTTTTGACGAAGGCTGGACGGTAGATCTTGAAGATCGCCGTTATTACTTCGATTGTTTGATGGCACCCCATGCTCGTCAGATTATGGCTAGTTTGGACAAGTTAGCCGATAAACCCGCCCGCGTCTATGCTACGGCTCACGGCTCCTTGGTTAGGTACAGCCTCATAGAACTTACTGCTGACTATCGTCGCTGGGCAGAGCAGCAAAACAAGCGAGAATCTAGCGTCGCTTTGATCTATGCTTCTGCCTACGGCAATACTGCTACTATTGCTCAAGCGATCGCCAGGGGAATTACTAAAGCAGGAGTTGCAGTAGAGTCGATTAATGCTGAATCAGCCAAACCCGAAGATATCAAGACGGCGATCGATAAATCTGCAGGCTTTATTATGGGTTCGCCTACCCTAGGGGGACATGCTCCGACTCAGATCCAGTCAGCATTGGGAATCGTTTTAGCTAATGCAGAGAAGACCCAGCTTGCGGGGGCATTTGGCTCGTTTGGCTGGAGTGGAGAAGCGGTAGATCTGCTTGAAAACAAGTTTCGCAATGCAGGATACAAATTTGGGTTTGAGCCGATCCGCGTCAAGTTTACGCCGACGGATGCGGTGTTAAAAACCTGCGAAGAAGCGGGTACAGACTTTGCTCAAGCTTTAAAAAAATCCAGGCGCGATCGCCAAAAAGTAAGACAGGCTCAAGGAATTGATTCCGATGTCGATCGCACGGCAAAAGCAGTGGGCAGACTAGTCGGTTCGATGTGTATTGTCACTACTCAAAAAGAATCAGTGTCGGGAGCAATGTTAGCCTCCTGGGTATCTCAAGCCACTTTTAATCCGCCTGGTTTAACCGTTGCTGTTGCCAAGGAAAGAGCGATCGAATCTCTATTATTTAAAGGCAATAGCTTTGTTTTAAACGTCTTATCCGAAGGCAAGCATATTCCTCTAATGAAGCATTTTCTCAAGCCTTTTGCTCCAGGGGAAGATCGCTTTGAAGGGGTAGCCACAGACGAGTCAGAAAATGGTTGCCCAATTCTTAGCGATGCTCTGGCTTATGTCGAATGTCAGATAGTTAACCGCATGGAATGTGGCGATCACTGGCTACTATATGCCGTTGCCGAACAGGGAAATGTCTTGCAGCCTGATGGAGTTACTGCCGTCCATCATCGTAAATCAGGAACGCATTATTAGGCACGCGCAGAGTTTCTGCAAATTATAGATTACTGTTGTTTTAAATTATTCGTTCGTGTTCGGTCGATGCACCTCTCTTTTTCTCAATTAACTATAGTCCTGAATAAGACTATAGTTAATTGAAAGGAGAGTTTTTAAAACGATAGATAACAGTAACTTCTTGTTTTGTCAAGCCCATAAGCAGGGGTTTATTCTATTAGCTGGCAGTAGGATTTTAACAATCTATCAATATATTTTTTAGTAGCTGGCGCTTCTAGATTTATGGAATAATGTTTAACGGCTAAAGAGTTTATGTATTTATTGCTCGAAAGATTTAAATTATTCTGCAGATTAAGAATTTGGATCGTGAATTAATTTAATTTTAATGATAGTTATGACTTGAAGAATAGAGGTTATTCTAATTTTGGGCGATCGGTAAGAATACTATAGTTTATTTGGGTTTAAAGAGTCGCGGTACGGCGATCGTAATCTATTCATTGCTTATTAATATAATTAGCTAAAAAAAAATAGCCATTTATTTACAAAGCGCACATTATACTTTGCAAGAGCAGTCTTAAATTTATGTTTGCGATTAAAACAGGATGAACTGCACCTATACATTTATAATTTATACTACAACCATTGTTTCATTAAGTAGATAACTAGGCTTTAAAATATGGCGTTTATTATCTTCCTTAAAATTGCTATTATTAATATTTGCATTAGCTAGATCGAGGTTTTATTTAATGAAAGACGAATATTCTTATATTGAATTTGAAATTAATAGTCTTAAAAGATTTGGCTATTTACAAACCTTGTTTAACAAGCTAAAAGAAGTCAAAAATACCTGGACTCAAGATATCTTTTTAGAGCAAAAGCAAACAGACATCAATTATCAAGATCCTGTTGATAGTTTTCCCTGGCAAGATTATTTGGACGAACAGGCAAAAGAGTGGTTTGGTAATACCTTTGATTTTAATAATGAGGAAGGCATAATCTACTGGCAGCTTTGGGAATTAACCGATCCTGAAATAAGATTAGAACATCCGTTTTTTAAAACCCCTGGCAACTGGTACTTTGAATCTGTATTAGATGCAATTTTCAATGGTGACTATTCTTTGATTGCTCTCGTCAAAGAGAAAGCAGAACAGGGATGCTTGTATTACAATCCTCATGCTTACCCTTTTGGCGGATCTCATAGTTTGGTTGAACTGATTAGCTCTTTTGGCAATCAGGTGACTTATGACTCTTGGCACAAGAAAAATAGTCCAATTCAGCGATCGCAATGGAATTTAAAATTGGCAAAAATTTTAGTTAGCAAAAAAATTGGTTTTACTCCCGATCTATTAGATTTATCTCACGAATCGTAACTGACTATTAAGGTGAAAAATAAGTTTAAATTCCATCTAAAACCTATTTCTAAAAATTAAGCTTTCACATTTTTGCTATTCTCATTTGTAAACTATATAATTTAATTTGCATCCATTACCAGAGCGAATAATTGTAGCTTTCAAGTAAGTAAGTCTCTAATTTCCATCCAAAGTTTGGCATGTTGATTACAAATCATATCCGATTGACAGTAGTCAGAATTTTCACGGGTAAGCCAGTGCGTAGAGACATTTGGGCAACAATCCTGAGTACATCTACCCGATTTAGGATTGGCATGAGTATATCGTTTATTTAATTCTCTTATCTTTATTATGGTAATAGTTTCTTGTAGCTCTGAAGCAATATTTTCTATCTGAAAAGAAGAACTATTAGGTTCATTTCGAACGTTTGTTTTAATATTAAAATTTGTTTTCATAAGCTCAACTTTCATTCCTAATAGCATTTTAATATTTTATTAAAATATCCGCACTGTTGATAATGCTTAAAAAGCCAACTATGTTGTTTTTTGCTATGCTAATGCGTTTTGCAATTTGTATTTATAAATGTGTTGGGACTGCCAATAACTATAATTCTCATAACCATTGCCAATTAGGAAAGGTTGCAGCCTGTCCACAGCGATCGCCTTTTTCGTCTTCTAGATTCCAAAGTCTCACCTGCTTAATCAGAAACTTTTTGCCCGTTTTGGCAATTCTAGTCCCTTCGCAATTATCAATATATCCTTGTTCTGCTGCCTGCTTTAGCATCAAGGCGCGATCTTCAATTTCGTCTGGCTGCGTTACGGAAGCAGAAGGTGTTCTTGTAAATTCATTCCAATTTAAACCCCACAGTTGCAAAGCGGTTTGATTGGCGTAGTTGAAAATAGGATCTGTCTGAGTGCCGTGGGAAACAAGGACAAAGGGAGCGTGAAAAAGATCGTGAGATAGTTGCCCTAGATCGTCTGCATCTATTAACTCCTCACCAATTAACCTGCGGTAGCTGGTAGCTAGAACCTCGCTCCAGCGCATAATTTCTGGCTGTTTCCAGATCGGCAAGCTTGATGATTTAGAAGTGAGTTCGGATGGGTTGTTGCTTGCCATTCTCTAAATGTAATGTGTAAGATGCGCTATTTTCAAAATGCGATCGCCAATATTTCTAAACTACCGTGAAAATAAGCATAATTTACTATTAAAAGCGATCGCTAATTGCGGAGACACTTTTGAGATTATGCGTAAACTAGCAGAACTGACTTATTTGTTAATAAAACTGGAATAGCTAAGCTCGTTAATTTTGTTCCACTCAGAAATAGCGGTACGGAATTGATTCCATTCTTCATACACCTTTTTAAACACAGGACTCTTACTAGATTCTTGAGCATAATAGTCTGCTGCTGCTTTTTGGGCTGCTTGTAAAACTTCTGGGGGATATGCCGTTAGCTTTGTTCCCCCATCTACCAAGGTTTTGAGTGCTTGACGATTGAGAGCGTCGTATTTGGAAAGCATATTGAGATTTGCTTCCATGGCTGCGGTTTTGAAGATCTCTTGATATTCGACAGGTAGCTTATCCCATTGAGATTTATTTACCTGTACTTCTAAAGTTGGACCAGGTTCCCACCAGCCAGGATAATAGTAGTAGGATGCAGCCTTATTCAAACCTAATTTCAGATCGTCATAAGGACCAACCCATTCAGCAGCATCGATCGCACCCCGTTCTAAAGCTAGGTATATTTCCCCTCCAGGTAGCACCTGGACATTAACCCCTAAGCTAGCCATCACCTTACCTCCTAAGCCAGGAATCCGCATTTTTAAGCCTTGAAGATCCTGCAAAGAATTAACCTGCTTTTTAAACCAACCACCCATCTGCGCCCCAGTATTGCCCGCAGGGAAGTTAATTATATTAAAGTCGCTATAGAGTTCGTGCATCGTCTCCAAACCACCACCATGATAATACCAGGCGTTTTGCTGTTGGGCGGTCAGACCAAAGGGAACAGAAGTTCCAAATGCTAGGGCGGGATTTTTACCTACGTAGTAATAGCTTGCCGTATGTCCACATTCAGCCGTACCATTCTGCACTGCATCCAATACTTCCAAACCAGGAACAATTTCCCCTGCTGCATAGGGTTCGATAGTAAAATGTCCCCCCGTCATTGCCGATACGCGATCGCAAACTGTCTTTGCCCCACCGTAAATCGTATCTAGAGACTTAGGCCAGCTTGTAACCATGCGCCATTTAACATTTGGTAAGCTACCCGCCCGAACATCGGGGCTATTATTAGTTTGGTCACATGCGACCAAGAGCGTGCCAGTTGTAGCAGCGATTGCCAAACGGTCTATAAGCTGTCTGCGTTTCATAATAATTATCCCAACTCATGACAATATTTCCTTCAAGCAACCGCTAATTCTATCAAAGGTTATGCAAAAAGTGGATGATGGGGAGAATAAGAAGTAGGGAGTAAGAATAGCGATCGCTAACTATTTTTTGATTTCGTAAATTAAAGCGAAGCTATTATAGGTTATGGATCGCATTATCTAGTATTTCGTATCCGTGTTCGAGGCTTTCGACTTGGGATACTTTGTCGCGCAATTCTGCTGCGCCAGGAAATCCCTTGCAGTACCAGGCGAGATGTTTGCGGGATTGATAGATTCCTCGCTGTCCCTTAGTTGACCATAAGCCTAGAAGGTGTTCTTTGGCGCACTGCAGTCTGGTAGCCAGATCGGGAGGGGGTAATAATTCTCCTGTCTTGAGGAAATGGTCGATTTCTCCGACTAAAAAGGGATAGCCCAAAGTACCCCGCGAACACATTACCCCATCTGCTTGAGTAATTTCCAAACATCGAATAGCTGCCTCAACGGAAAAGATATCACCGTTGGCAATTACGGGGATAGATAAAGACTGCTTTACCTTGGCAATCCACTCCCAACGGGCAATTCCCTTATAACCTTGGGCGCGAGTGCGGGCATGAAGGGTGAGCATCTGCGCCCCTCGATCTTCCATTCGGCGGGCAAAATCAATAATGTTAATTTCGTCGTCATCCCAGCCAATGCGAGTTTTGACGGTTACGGGAACATCAACCGCCTCGACTACGGTTTTAACGATCGCTTCTGCTATTTCTGGTTGACGTAATAGAGAAGATCCGCCACCTTTTTTAGTAATCTTATTAACGGGGCAACCCATATTAATATCAATCGTGTTTGCCCCTTCGGCGACGGCTTTACGGGCTGCTTCTGCCATAAAGTCTGGGCGACAGTCAAATAGCTGAATACTAATCGGATCTTCATTCGGTGCGATCGCCATAATGGCAGGCAAATCTTGCAGATGGTAAATTTCTTTGGCGCTTACCATCTCCGTATATATCATCGATTTTGGCGCATAGCGCCGAACTAATCGTCGAAAGACTAAATCAGTCACCCCAGATAGAGGAGACTGTAATACGCGACTATTAACCACCACGGAGCCGATTTTGAGAGGCGTAGCCAATCTTGCCTTAAGTTCGGGAGATAATGTCGGAGTATCGATCGCGTTGACCATGAATTTCGCTAGTATTTTGCTACTAAGTAAATTAGACAGAAGGTAGAGACGTACCATGGTAAGCCTCTACGGAAGTAAGAGGCGAAAATATTATTTAAGCGCTCAAAGTGTCTCAAAAATAATTAAAACTAACCGTCTATTGAGCGCCATACACCTACTAAAATTCCCTGAATCTCCACATTCTCGGCTTCTGCTTTAATTGGTTCGTATTTTTGATTGGCAGGTTTGAGGGTTATTTTTTCTCGTTCTTGATAGAAATGCTTGAGAGTTGTACCATGTCCCGATACTCTAGCAGCAACAATATCGCCGTTTTTTACTTCTGTTGTATCGTCAAGCGATCGCATGATGGCATAATCCCCCTCGTTAATTAGATCTTCGATCATGCTATCTCCTACCACTCGCAATACATAACAGTCAGGCTGAGTAAAAAGATCTGATAGATCGAGTCTTGTTTTTTCATCATTAAAGGGTTCGACTAATCCCCCCGCAGCAATTTCTCCTGCAATGGCTAATCCTTTTTCTGGCTGATGCATAATTCTAATGGTGCGGGCTTTACCATCAATCCAGTCGATATATCCTTTGTTACGCAGTCTCTCTAATCTACTTTGAACTGGGGCAGGCGATCGCAAATTCATTGCCTTCATCATCTGCCGAATTGAGGGCGCGTGTTGAGTAGACTTAATATATTCGATTAGCCAATCATAGAGTTCTTTTTGGGCTGGGGTGAGACTTTCCATTGCTTTTTCCAGGGTATGTTTTTGAGAACATAGGTACTAAAACATTAGAAGATATTAACCCCTAGTAAGTCAAGCGATAGGTAGTAAGTAGAGGCGTACACAGCCCCAAAGGGGCAGATCCGTGCGCTCATTTGAGCAGAGTGTCGCGGAGCGACACCTGGACGGCGCAGCCCCGATAGGGGCAGGTCGGTGCGCTGCATTCGCAGCAGAGTTTCCTTCGGAAACCTGGACGCATTGCGTCCGCGAGCGACCTGGGTACGAAGCACCGCCCGTCCGCGACGACTGGGAAGCAAAGCTTCCGTGTACGCCCGTACAGATAAAGGCTAAATCTATTACATTTTTTATACAGCTAGGAATTGTTGTATTACTTCCTGGCTTAGTTCATCAGTGCTGCCAGAGGCGACAATACCGCCTTTTTGCATGGCGTAATAGCGATCTGCTTGGCGAACAAAATGTAGGTGCTGTTCGACTAGTAAAACAGAGATTCCCGTTTCGGCAATGATTCTTTTTACGGCTGCTTCTATTTCCAAGATAATCGAGGGCTGAATACCTTCGGTGGGTTCATCAAGGACGAGTAAGCGGGGTTTACCCATCAAGGCGCGGGCGATCGCTAATTGCTGCTGTTGTCCTCCGCTTAAGTCGCCTCCCATTCTTGACAGCATGGTTTTTAAGACAGGGAATAGCTCGAATATTTCATTGGGAATTGTTTCTTTGGCTTTTCTGCCCTGGGGTTTGGCTTCTAAACCGAGTAAGAGGTTGTCTTTGACGGAAACGCGAGGAATAATTTCTCGTCCTTGGGGTACATAACCGATCCCTAATTTTGCTCTGCGATCTGGGGGAAGTTTGGATATGGGTTTGTCGCCTAAAAAGATTTCTCCCGTACGAGAATTTAACAAGCCCATAATAGTTTTGAGGAGAGTTGTTTTACCCACTCCGTTGCGCCCGATCAAGCAAACCATTTGTCCTGCGGGTATACTCATATCGACATTGCGTAAAATATGACTTTCGCCATAATAAACATTGAGATTGGACATTCTCAACATAATATCTGTAGCTGTAGCTTGTGTCATTTCTGGGATTGGGGATTAGGGGGATTAGGAGTTAGTGATTGGGGACTAGGGATAAGGAGATACGCCCATGTCAGCAAAGAATTTCAGGCAGGAATTTCATCAAAAGAATGAATCTCTTCACTAGCGAGAAACGCAGCATAGTTCAGACAAGCTTTGATGTCTTCTGTTTCTAAGTAGGGATAAGCCTCGATTATTTCTTGGTTGTTCATATCATTAGCAACTAAGCTCAAAACTAAGAAAACAGTAATTCGCATCCCTCTAATGCAAGCTCTGCCTCCCATTATCTGTGGATTGAATATAATGCGATCGAACATCTTTAGTTTCCATGAAGTACAGTTGTCCAGTTAATAACCAATATATCGTGAGTTTAAAAAGCGATACAGTCGCCTATGGATCGGGCGCTTCCCCTAAATAAACCTCGATCACGCGGGGATCGTTTTGCACTTCGCTCATTGCCCCTTCACATAATAAAGAGCCTTGATGCAGCACTGTAACCTTATCGTTAGCAATCTGGCGCACGAATTCCATGTCGTGTTCGATCGCAATTATAGAATGACTTTCTGCCAAAGAAAGTAGTAATGCGCCTACATTTTCGGTTTCTTCATCGGTCAAACCCGCAGCGGGTTCGTCTACCAAGAGTAAGTCAGGAGACTGGGCGACTAACATGCCAATTTCGAGACGTTGTTTTTCACCGTGAGAGAGTAAATTAGCACTCAGGTTAGCTTTATTCAATAAACCAATTACCTCTAGTAAGCCTGCTACTGTTCGTCGTTCGTTACTGTTGGGGCGACCAAACAGGGTGGAAAATACATTTTTGTTTTGATTGCAGACTAAATCTAGATTTTCTCGAACGGTGAGGTTGAGATACACTCTCGGAGTTTGAAACTTACGCCCGATACCAATTCTGGCTATTTTGTATTCTGGTATCTTTTTAAGATCTTTGCCTTTAAATAAGACTCTACCCTTGGTTGGCTGCACCTTGCCCGTAATTACGTCCAAAAAGGTAGTTTTACCCGCGCCGTTTGGGCCAATAATTACCCGTAACTCTCCCGCATCCATGCTGAAGTTGAGATCGTTTAAGGCTTTAAACCCGTCAAAGCTAACGGTTAAATTTTCAATTTCTAATATTTTGCTCATGTCTCTTTTGAAGGCGAATGCCATTCGCCCCTACCTATTTGATATTTGGTCTTGTTCCTGCTGCACCTCTGGATCTTCTGCCAGACTGGGGTAGGTAGCTAATTTCTTTTGTCCGAGAAGCGATCGCAGTTTATCCCAGCCATAGTTTCTCAGCCAGCCAATAATGCCGTCGGGTAATACCGTTACCACGATTAGGAATAATGCCCCCTGGAAAAAGAGCCAAATTTCGGGAAAACTCTCGCTTAAGAAGGTTTGAGCCAGCCTAACCAAGAGCGTCCCAATAATTGCGCCGATTAGCGTTCCCCTGCCTCCTACCGCGACCCAGATTACCATTTCGATCGAAAAAGCCACCTTCATGATACTGGGGGTAATAATGCCCGTTTGAACGGTGTATAGTGCGCCTGCTACTCCGGCGATCGCTCCAGAGATTGCAAAGACTAGAACCTTGTAGCCTGTAGGATCGTAGCCAGAAAACCGTACCCTAGTTTCATCATCTCGAATCGCTTTGAGAAGTCTGCCAAATCTACCGCTAGTCAGCCAGCGACAGAGTAGGTAAGCTAGCACCAGACAGATAACCGTGATGATATAAAAAGTTCGCTGTACTCCTGGGGAACTAACTAAGACATCGAAAATCTTTTCTGTATCGGTTTTTAAGCCGTTAGTGCCGTTGATGATTTTCTGCTGACCATTGAAGAAGTTAAAGAAAACCAGTAGGGCAGCCTGAGTCAAAATTGAAAAGTAGACTCCCTTAATTCGATTACGAAAGACAAGATAGCCAATTAAGCCCGCAACAATGCCAGGAATGATAATCAGTGCCAGAATCGTGAAGGGAAAAGACTTAAACGGCAGCCACACCCAAGGCAGTTCTTTAACACCGTAGAGAGTAAAGAAATCTGGTAATTCTCCCCCCGTCGTTTGTAGCTTGAGGTTCATTGCCAAAGCGTATCCGCCCAGGGCAAAAAAGATGCCGTGACCCAGACTTAACAAGCCCGTACAGCCCCAGATTAGATCGATACCCAAAGCGACAATTGCTAGAGCTAAAAATCGACCGATTAACCGCAGCCTAAAAGCAGGAATAACACTGGGCAAAATAACCGCGAAGATAATAATCCCCGCTACAATTACGCCAATTTCAATCAGCCTACTCTGGCGCTGCTTCTTTCTAATTTCAATCCCCGTTTCGCTGCTCATTATTTATAGTCGCTTGTGAGAAATTCGCTTTGCTGTGAAGTTATTAGTTCGTAGCTCTTAGCTCTCAGCTTTCAGCTTTAGAAATAAATTATCAGACTTTTACTTCTGCCTCCTGCCTACTGCCTACTACCTCCCGATCAAAGTTCGGCAGTTCTACCCTTCTGGGGAAACAGCCCCGCAGGTTTGATTTGCAAGAAGGTGATAATTAAGGCAAACACCATCACCTTTGCCATGCTGCTGGTGGCGAAAAATAGGAAGAAATCAATTACAGCCTGGGGCGCACTAAAATTTGTCAGAAATAATGCCAAAGTTCCCGAACCGATTAAGTAATTGAGCGTACCAATTCCCACTGCTGCTAGGACAGTACCCAAAAGATTGCCTACTCCTCCAACTACCACCACCATGAAGGTATCGACGATATAGTTTTGTCCTGTATTTGGTCCTACCGAACCTAGTAAGCTAACGGCACAGCCAGCAATTCCCGCTAACCCCGAACCGAGAGCAAAAGTTAGGGCATCAACCTTATCGGTAGGTATACCCAAGCAAGAACTCATGGTGCGATTTTGAGTTACCGCCCGTATTTTTAGTCCCCAGGTTGACTTTTGTAAGAACCAATAAACGGCAATTAAACAAAGGATGGTTAAGGCAATAATAAACAGGCGCACATAAGGAGTTTGGAATCCTAAAGCCGTTGTTCCGCCTCTTAACCATCTTGGGGCAGTTACGTCTACGTTTCTGGCGCTAAACCAGGGTTTGGTTAAAGCAGAATTTTTATTAAGTAAAGAGTAAAAGGCGATCGCAATTCCTGAAGCTAAGAGTAAGATTAGAGTCAGGGCTTTATTTTTAATTCTCTGCCAGTCAGTACGGTTTTTGGCAAGTTTCATGCTCCCGAAAAGCAGGAGACTAAACAGCCCCAAGGAAATAAACAACAGCCAGTTGACGCTACGGACAAACTGCTGCAAAATCAGGCTTACTCCCCAGGTGGCTAAGAGAGTTTCCAATGGTCTGCCATAAAGGAAGCGAATCGCCCCTCGTTCTAAGATCAGACCCACTATTGCCGAAACGATAAAGGCAACGGGAATTGCGACAATAATATAGAAATTAAACCAAGGATCGCCAAAGGATTTAAATATATTCTGGACGACAAAGGTGGCATATGCCCCCAACATCATCAACTCTCCATGAGCAAGATTGATTACTCCCATCAGTCCAAAAACAATGGCTAATCCCAAGGCTGCAATTAACAATACCGAACCGATACTAATGCCGTTAAATAAACCTTCGATTAATGTAGACACATTCTCTGCATATATATTTTTATAGCATTCGCGATCGATGTGGGATGGCGAAAAACTAATTATTAACAACTAATAACTAAATCAATCTCATCCCACAACAAATATTCAAAGTAGAAAAGAATTAAGCCTCTTTGTACTTTCCACCTTTAGCAGGATCTGTCCAGTCACAGGCAAAGCCCTTAGTGTCCTGTACGTACTGATTCCAAGGAATAGGCTCTAAAGAACCTTCTGTAGACCAGACAACATCAAATAATCCATCGTCGCGCACCTGTCCCAAACGTACTGTTTGAGAGATATGGTGATTGGGCTGCATTGCCACCTTACCTTGGGGTGCGTCAAATTCCTGACCAACTGCTGCTGCACGAACTGCTTCTAACTCTGTACTGCCTGCCTGTTCTACTGCCTGCTTCCAGAGATAAACCATAATATAAGCAGATTCCATCGGATCGTTTGTTACCCTATCCTCGCCATATTTGGCTTTAAAGTCGGTAACAAACTTTTTATTTTCAGGAGTATCTACAGTTTGATAGTAGTTCCAGGATGCATAATGCCCCTTAAGATATTCTGGACCAATTTGCCTTACTTCTTCTTCCGCCACACTAACGGACATTACAGGATATTTATCGGGATTTAAGCCAGCACCCTGCATCTGCTTGAAGAAAGCCACGTTAGTATCGCCATTTAGGCTATTGAAGATCACCCCGCCGTTGGGTAGGGCAGTTTTGATCTTAGTAATAATAGGCGTAACTTCGGTATCTCCTAGAGGTAAATAATCTTCTCCAGCAACAGTACCGCCTTTTGCAGCTAGCTGCTCTTTGATAATATTGTTAGCCGTGCGAGGGAAGACATAATCCGACCCAACCAAGAAAAATTCTTTACCCTTATTTTCTAACAGCCAATCTACCGCAGGTTCAATTTGCTGATTGGGTGTTGCGCCAGTATAGAAAACGTTTTTAGAACATTCCTGTCCCTCATACTGGACGGGGTACCAAAGCATATGGTTTTTGGATTCAAATACGGGCAATACTGCCTTGCGACTAGCAGATGTCCAGCAGCCAAACACTACAGCAACCTTATCGTTGTCGATTAGCTTACCTGCTTTTTCGGCAAAAGTAGGCCAGTCTGATGCACCGTCTTCCTTAACAGGGATAATCTGCTTGCCTAAAACGCCCCCCGCAGCGTTAATCTCATCGATCGCCATCATTTCGGCATCGACCACGGTAGTTTCACTAATCGCCATCGTCCCACTTAATGAATGGAGAATCCCAACCTTAATTCCATCTCCTGCAGCGCAGGGATTGGCAGCGCAAGGATCGGCAGCGGTATCCCCGCCTCCACCTCCACCATCAGCACAGCCTTTTAATAGCAGACTGGCTAAGACTCCTGTCGAGCCATAGAGTAAAAATTTACGTCTTCCTAATTGTGACATGACTTTAATATTTAAAATGTATCTAAGCTGTTCCTAATTATTAACTCACGCTAAAGCAGTTGAAAAGCTGCGCTAGATTTTAATGCGTGTAATACGAATTTATTCTTCCGTGGAAAAAATTTTACTATTTTGTTTCCCAAAAAAAGGATCGTACGATACAAAACGAAACCTGGTATTGTGGGATACAAAAATTTCTTTTGCGCCGATTGGCTAGCTTTTGGTTATAAATATATACATTGTGATTCGCCTAATTTGGGTTATTCAGGCTGTTGTTGCGCGATCGCAATATTTGAATAAAGATTCTAATAAAAATATTCAATAAACAGAAAACCTTTGAATAGGTAGGGTAATCCGCATAATTGCAGGTGGGGTATCCTAGAACATTTAATTGTCCGCGATCGGACAATATTATTGATAATAGTTTTACGATTGATACTGTAATTACCAATATGGCTGTACTTGAAAAAGGCAATATTTCGATCCATACCGAGAATATCTTTCCCATCATCAAGAAATCTCTCTATACGGATCACGAAATTTTCTTACGGGAATTAATCTCCAACTCGGTAGATGCGATCTCAAAGCTAAAAATGGCATCTCTAGCAGGAGAAATGCAGGGAGAGGTTGGCGAACCAACGGTTACCCTTGCCGTTGATAAAAGCAAGAAAACTCTTTCTGTCTCTGACAATGGTATCGGCATGACGGTAGAGGAGATCAAGAAGTATATTAACCAGGTAGCCTTCTCTAGTGCCGAAGACTTTATTCAAAAGTACGAAAAGGATTCCAACGAACTGATCGGTCACTTTGGACTGGGCTTTTATTCTGCTTTCATGGTGGCAGAGAAAGTCGAGATCGATACTCTTTCCTTTAAAGAGGGTGCAACTGCGGTACATTGGTCTTGTGATGGTTCGCCTGAGTTTGAACTGACCCAAAGCGATCGCACTACCGTCGGCACGACTATTACTCTTACCCTTCTTGACGATGAGGTGGAATATGCCGAGCCTCAAAGAGTTAGACAGCTAGTTAAAACCTACTGCGACTTTATGCCTGTCAAGATCGTTCTCGATAACGAACAGATCAACAAGCAGGAAGCTCTTTGGAAGAAGTCACCCCGCGATCTAACCGATGAGGACTATCTAGAGTTTTATCGCTATCTCTATCCCTTCCAAGAAGATCCTCTTTTATGGGTGCATTTAAATACTGACTACCCATTTTTACTTAACGGTATTCTTTATTTCCCCAAGCTAAAGCCCGACGTAGATTTTTCTAAGGGTCAAATTCAGCTTTACTGTAATCAAGTGTTTGTTAGCAAACACTGTGAAGCGATTATTCCTGAATTTTTGATGCCTCTCCAGGGGGTAATAGATAGTCCCGATATTCCCCTTAACGTTTCTCGTAGTGCCTTAACTAACGATCGCACTGTCCGCCGTATTGCTGATTTTATTACGAAGAAGATCGGTAATCGTCTTAAGTCCCTTTATAATGAAGACCGCAGCAAGTATATTAGCTCTTGGTCTGATGTTGGTACGTTTGTTAAATATGGTGCAATTAGAGATGAGAAGTTTAAAAAGCAGGTAGAAGATTTAATTATCTATCGCACTACCTATCAACCCGATACAGCACCCGTGGAAGCAGCACCGAAAGTAGAAGTACAGTCGGAAGGCGACGATGCTTGGTCTAGTGTTGATGACAAGGATGCAAATGTGTCTACCGAACCCTACACTACTTTGCAGGAATATTTAGATCGCAACAAGGAAAAACGCGAAAATCAGGTTTACTACTGTAGCGATCCTAGCGTTCAGAATACCTTTGTCGAGCTATATAAGAACCAAGGTTTAGAAGTTCTTTATCTAGACTCCTTTATCGATGCTAACTACTTTATTCCTTTCCTCGAACGAGAATATTCGGAGGTCAAGTTTGCCAGGGTTGATTCTGAACTTGATGATACTTTGGTCGAAGACGATAAAGCTCAAGAAATCGTCGATCCGACTACTAATAAGACTCGTAGCGAATTGATTAAGGAACTGTTTGAAAAAGCTCTTAATAAGCCTAGAGTTAATATCAAAACCCAGGCGATTAAGTCAGACGATCCTCAAGGTACTCCTCCCGCGATGGTCTTATTGCCAGAAGCGATGCGAAGAATGCAGGAAATGGCTGCTTTAATGCAGGAAAAAGCCATGGCGTTTCCTGAAGATCACGTGCTAATGGTTAACACGGCTCACCCTCTGATCCAAAATTTGCTGGATCTAAACAAAAGCACAATCATTCAAGGTGGTGACGAATCTAATTCGATGACCAGCCTCATGTGCAACCATATCTACGACCTAGCTTTAATGTCGCAAAAAGCATTTGATGCTGACGGAATGAAAGCCTTCGTCGAACGTTCTAACCAAGTTCTGACTAACTTAACGAAGAAATAGACTATTTATATGGTCGAGTACTTAACTCGATCGCCTTATGAGGACGGGAAATAACAATCCCGTTCTTTTTTGATAAAATTATTGAATAAAATTTATGTAATGCGAAATCTGAGAAAGAATGCTCTACATAGGTTTGGCAAGGCATTTGCGAAGCTTATACTTTTGACAAATGCGCTGTTGAAGCGCGCGATCTTACCTGCGTGGCTCTAGTCACATATATAGAGGCGGAAGAAATCAATCGTTTTTGTAGAGTTTATTTATCTGTAGCAAATAATTTGCGATTGCTCAGCTAGCCGTAGGCATCGCTAATTTAAAAACAAGTTAAGCTTGTCTGCCAAATCGTCAATATAGTATGGCTTACAGAGATAATCATCAAACCCCGCATTCATAATTTCTTGTTGCTGATGGGGTAAAGCCAAGCCCGTAACGGCAATTACAGGAATATGACTGGTGACAAAATTACTTTTGAGAACTCTAGTGATGCTTATGCCATCAACTTTTGGCATAACAATATCCATCAGAATTAAATCGGGAAGTTTATTCCTGGCTAAATCCAACGCAGTTTGAGCATTGTATGCCACTATGTGCTGGCAATTGTGTATCTCAAGAGAAAAACAGGCGTAGAGAATATTATCTTCATTATCATCTACAACCAAGATTAAAGGACTGCATTCCTTGTGTTGCTCATTTGGCGGTGATTCAAGTTGCCGATTCAACATCGCTCTCCTATCAGAATGGTTAGACAAATACTTCTTTGACTTGGGCGAAATAATCGGCGCGTCAAATGAAAAAGAGATCTGTTGCAAAAGCCATGTTAAAACTAACTTTGGTTTAAAACTAAAGAAAACTTTAAGCTAACTATTGTGTATCTTCGCATAACTTAACGTTTTTTGCACGATTCATTTTAGTAATTTTGTACTCAACATTATGTGGCTCTATATCGAGCAGAAAAACAAAGCTTAAATACAATTTTGCCCAATAGCCCAATCAGCATAGTTACAGGATATTAAGAGCTGCTAAATAAGCTGTTCGTATCTACCGTTGGCGATCGTTCTCAAGCTGCAACAGGCTTTATTACCGAACTGATTACCTTTAGAATGCGATCGATTATATAGAGATAGATATATTTAGCAAATATTAAGAAATATATCGAATATACACGATCGTATCTTCGGTGCCACCAACCAACTTCAACATTGCCAAAGTTCAGCCCGAACAACTAATAGACCTTTCAAAACATTGAGTAAACCTTAAATTTGTCAAGACTACTTAATGAATAGTTATATTTCTGCTATTATTATTTACATAAGTTAACAAAATTTACAAATAAATAACTATGACTACTATCTCTGACGAAAAAGGAATTCTCAATAATTTTGCCAAAGAGCCTGCAATGTATTATGCGCAGGCTCCTTCCTCTCAAGAAAAGCGGGGCTATATTGGCTGGGGCGCATTGGCATTAGTATTGGTAACTGTCTCGGTATTAACTGCTGCTTTTGTTAGCTAGTTTTGACTGCGGTGCAGCGATCGACTTAGTTTGATAGATTGCTTTGGAGCTGTTTGCCGAGGTAATTTGTTGCTCCAGCCTTCTAAACCTTTAGCAGCGATTTTCAGAAATTACCAGAGCCAATTAGCTTCATTGTTCAGTGCTTTATCTACATCGTCATCAATCAAATTTTAAGAAACTCGACACGGATCTACTTCTTCAGCGCTATCAGTTAGGAGAACGAAATTTTGGTCGAGTAGATATCAATCAAGCTTATTTGAGCGACCTCAACGTCGAAGATATTAATCTGTGCCAAGGAAACTTAGCCGAGATCAATTTAAGCTGCACGGTATTACAGAGAGCTAACTTAGATGAAGCCAATCTCAAAGGGGCTACTCTTTGGAGAGCAGATTTACATCAAGCAAGTTTAGTTCGAGCGAGGTGCAGTCAGGCTTTGTTTATCAGGGCGAATCTCAATCGGGCAAATTTATATCAGGCGCAACTTAACAACGCGGAGATACGCTTAGCCTGCTTAATAGGAGCAGATTTGCAGGGTGCGGACTTATCAGGAGCGAATTTGAGTTATGCTAATTTGAGTTCGGCTAATTTAATGGGGGCGAATTTAACTCGTACTATCTTTACAGGAGCGAATTTAACCCAAACAAATCTGAGCAACACTAATTTAGACGCAGCGATTTTAGAAGGAGTCAATTTAGATAGTGCGACATTGCCTAAAAGAGAAATAGCTAGCTGCTACTCTTTTAAAAGTTACTAAAGCCTACGGCAAGAATTATTTACTCTGTTGTCCTGTTTTCTTAGCTGGAGTTAAAAAATTATCATTTAAGAATTTTAGGAGGAGGGGGAAATGGACTTAACTAATTCTTTACTTAAAGATTTGGTAACGGAATACAAAAATCTTCGTCCTCAGATATACTTTAAATCATCAATGATTGCTCTGGCTCGTGCGCTTCAAGATTTAGTTCTCACGGATAGGCAGCAATATCTAGTAATTGCCAATTTTCAGCGTGAAAAATATTTCCGCCGACAGCAACAGCGATTTCAGCAAATGGCAGTTAATAATCAGCAGATTTACGTTTTAGGAGTTCCCGAAGCCGAATCTGGTTTTGCGGTTGATAACTTAGATTATGAAACTATTCCCCTCGAACCAACGGATACTCTGGCAGGAGAAAGATATTTAGTTTTAATTGGACAGCAATATTCAGCCTGTTTAGTGGTGCAGGAAAAACCCTCATGGAAAAACAGTGGAGAGCAAACTTCTATTGCGAACCAAGAGGAGGTTTTTGAAGGCTTTTGGACATTTGAACGAGACGTTACTTATGCTGCTGCGGATTGGCTACTAGGTAGAATTGCGAACTATCGTCCCGAACTAATTCAAAAAACCCAGCAGGCAAGAAAATTATTTCGACTTCAGCGCAATCGGCGTAACAATTCGTTTGCTGCTGCTCCCCTTGTAGATTTAAACATCTTTACCCAACGCTTAGTAACTTACCTGCAGGCAGGACAATACAAGTTAGTCAAAGCTTACCAGGCGATCGCCGTTGCCGAAAAAAAAGAGTCTTTAATTAATAAGATAGCTGCTGCACAACGTGGCTCGCTCAATTCTGCAGAAATTTTAAGCACGACCGTCAGAGAATTAGGTCAACTGTTCCCAAACTGTCGCTGCGTGCTGTACCGACTCAATCCTGATGAGGAGGAAGTACGGATTGAGTATGAATTTGTGCCTGAGTCGATGAATTCCCTATGGGGACAAAAGTGGTCGATCGCAAATAGTCCTCTATTTATCGCTGCTCAAGCCCAAGAGTCTACTTTAGTATTCGATCGCGTAACCGAAAATGCTTACCTAAACGATAACGCCGTTCTCAGGGAACAAATTACTCGTGGGGGAATCCATTCCTGGCTACTTGCCTCAATTCGCTATCAGGGGAAATTGCTGGGGATGTTAGAACTACATCATGGGGTCAAGGACGGCTTCAAGTGGAAGCCAGAAGATTACACTCTGATCGAAGCGGTTGCTACTACGGCGGGGGCAGCCCTGACTCAAGCGGGGGCATATACCAATTTATTAGAATTAAACACTCAGCTAGAGGCAGTCGAACGAATTCAAAATAATTTAATTGCGATCGTCGGACACGAATTACGCACTCCCCTATCGACAATTTTAGTCTGCCTCGAAAGCCTAGCTTCAGAGCCAGAAATGCCGTCGGAGTTCAGGCATACCATGCTAGAAACTGCCTTGAGCGATACAGAAAGACTCCGACAGTTGATCCAAAACTTTCTGACTCTTTCCAAATTAGAAGCAGGGAAAGCATACCGAAATTTAGAAACCCTAACGGTAGACTATGCCCTCAGTTTAGCCCTGGCTCGCGTTCGTAATAAGGCTCAAACCACAGCAATTCCCAAAATCGAAGTAGAGCTTGCAGCAAACCTGCCTGCGGTTTTTGCCGATGTAGATGGTCTGGTCGAGGTGTTTGATAAGCTTTTGGACAATGCCTGTAAGTTTACTCCTGACGATGGGAAGGTTATGGTCACGGCAAAAATCTTTACTCCTAGTGAATCAGAAGAGACAGAAATCGAACACAACCCGTCGATGCTGGAGATTGTAGTTGCCGACACGGGACGGGGGATAGATCCCGAGCTGCTCGAAACTATCTTCGATCGCTTTGCTCAATCAGAAAGTTATCTACGTCGCACCGTTAGCGGAGTCGGTCTGGGTCTGGTTATTTGTCGCCAAATTGTTCGGGGACTTGGGGGGCAAATTTGGGCGAGGAGCGAGGGCGAAAATAGAGGTAGTCAGTTTCACTTTACCTTGCCGATTCAGTCCGAGGGAGAATCAGAATTAGATCTTGTCTAGGCGATCGTATTTTTTGTTATCTTGTTTGCTACGAAACGTACCAGTCTGCATAAATCTCATAGCTATTATTAAATAAAATGCAAATTAGGAAAGCTTAAGTTAAGCTGTTATATAAAATATTTGTTTTTCCAAATCTAGCTGCCCGATTCCTCTTAGCCGATCTAAATAAATTCTATCTATCGAAATTTGATGAAAAATCAAGCAGAGATTCTAGTTTATTAATTTCTTCTTAAGCATTAGTTTGGGTTGCGATAACCGCTAACAAGAAATCTCATCTGTTTATAGATTAAGTTTCATATGACTGCTTTGATACTATCTATTTTGAGGTAACCTTTCCGTAACTGTCCCAGAGCTTTACACCATCATGAGGGTTTCAGTATCAATATGGTTCTCTGGTAATAGGGATGGAGCGGA
>ENA-ORXT01001738-ORXT01001738.1-marine-metagenome-genome-assembly--contig:-NODE-1738-length-28048-cov-8.568410_pt1 | contig 28048 bp, 22 predicted proteins | sample MGYA00237868_ERZ511482 | MGnify/ENA metagenome assembly ERZ511482
AAGATCAAATATAGAAGTTCTGGAAGCATTTTAACGTAAATAAGAGCTTATTAGCCTTCTTATTTCTGAGCTTCATAATTTTTTATAAACGAATTTAAATTCATCTGATAACCAGGAGCTTTACCCATAAGCAGGGTTTTAGGTGAAAGTGACTTAGTTTCGATGTAATTTTTACCCATCCATGGCAACATGGGAATGATCGCTATTGCTCCGAACAACAAAGAAAATCGCATCAATTTCAGCCATTTTTCTCTTTCTGAGATGGCTAAAAAGATAAACAAGCCTGCACCTATGGCTAAAACGATCCATTGCTGATAATCAACACCTAAATGGGCCGATCTAAGCCCTCCAACATCATCAATTTTAGCAATTAAGAATGCCCCAACAGAGATAGCTGCACCCGAAATTAAGGCAACTACCCCACCCTGAATGCCCCAATAAACGATTATCATTGATGCGAGAAGGTATAAGTGGGTGAATTTGATCCCCAAAGCAAAACCATTAAGCAATCCAAAAATGATAATCAACTTCCAATTCCACTCTTTAGCTTGACATAGCTTAACAAACAGATGAACAATCACAATCTGGTAGAACAGCAATGCAAAATCGATTTTTACATCAATGGATAACTGATTATAGAAAGCCGGTGATACAGTGATCAACAGCATTATGAGCAATCTATAGTTGATATCCAGCTTGAAAATATCCTTCGTAAAATCATTAATCGCTATTAAACACAGAATAAAAGCAAAAAATGATAGAGAAATCGCTACTTCATGGCTATCGAATAGGATAAAACCAAGAGACATGAATAACTGCCAGTTATATGGCTGGAACCCTTCTATTAAGCCTTGACTTTGGGCTATTAGCTGGGTAGAATTCATGTAGTAATTACGGGCATCGAAGCCGTATGGATATGGGGATTGTATCGCTAAGAAGTTGATTGTCAGGGCGATAAGTAATAAATAGAAGATGATGAATCCCCAGTAGTTTATGTTTTGGTGGTCTTGGATGGGTTTGATAAAAGTTTTTAAAGTAGGTAGTACTTGTTTATACCCTATCAACAAGATTGCAGCAAGCGAAAGTAACACAGCATAGATATTCAATGCATTAAAGATGCTCAATAGGAATAAAATAGCGATCAAAAGGCATATCCCTATAGAGCTAGTCGTCGAGTTTTCACTCTTTAGGTTCTTATTTTTAACCTTATTCCCTAACACATTAGCTAATAAATAAACTAAAGATAGAAAGCATAGAATTGATACATTCTTTATCGAAAATTTAAAAGCTTCATCAAGCGACAAGCTCTTCCTAATAAACTCATCAAATGCGTAAAATACTGATAGTGAAATGATTACGTAAAGCAAAAACAAGGAAATAGGTGTATAGAAAAGTGATTTTATTCTTTTATTATTAATAAATTGAACCAAAGTAAATATAGTAATTCCAAATATTTGAGCAAATAATAAAAAGCCAAAGATCTTGAATTTTTCAAATGAATATTGATGGGACTCATGTATATCAATATACTGAATAAACAGTAGTAGAATCAATACTACATAACCAATAAATAAAAATTTAGAAAGCTTCTTAGCCATAAACCAATATAAAAGTAACAAATCAAAAGTGTTACTATCTTTGTTCTTCAGTTTTTTATACACATTGCCAAAATAAATTCTCTTTGAATATTACTCCTATCATTATTATTAATTGGAATGGGATTCAAGATACCCATGAGTGCATTGAATCAGTCTTATCTTTACAGAATGTAAACTATCATATACATTTGATTGATAATAATTCTGACAATAATGAAGGAGAACAGCTTAAACATTATTATAAATCAAATGAAAGATTAACTTGCTATCAATATGATAAAAATTATGGATTCACAAAAGCCCATATCAAAATTTGGGAGGAAATTATAATCCACCAGCCTTGTGAGTACATTGCGCTTTTGAACAACGATACAATTGTTCATGAAGATTGGTTGTTCGAGCTCATTCAAGCGGCTAAAGCAAATAAAGCTGAGGTTGTATCGTCCAAAATGATTAATTACTACGATAGAGCTATCATGGATAACGCTGGTCATTTTATGATCAACACAGGCGAAATAATGCCAATCGGTCATGGAGAACCGATTGGAAACTATACAAATTGCTTTGATAATATCGGAGCTTGTGCAGGAGCTTGTATATACAAGAAGAGTATGATTGAAACTATTGGCTTTTTTGATCCGTACTTTTCAACTGGATATGAAGATGCTGAATACGGATTGAGAGCTACCATAAGCCAATATCGATGCATTTTCGCTCCGAAAGCAATAGTTTTTCATAAAATGGGTCAGTCGATAAAGAAGGTTTTTGACCAATCATACAGCATAATGATCCAAACTTCAATACTATATTCATATTTTAAGTTAATGCCGTTATCAAAAATACTTTTTGATATACCATCATTTATCATAAAATTTGTGAGTATGGTAATCATCGACATCCTCTTTCTGAGATTTGGTTATCTTAAATTACTACTGATTTCATGGTTTAACATAATAAAGCAAAGTAAACTTGTCATTAACAAAAGGAAACTGTTTTACGAGAGAATTGATGATTTTATAGCCTTTAGTAAATTAAACAATAAAATAAATTGGTTTTTACCATATGATGTAGAGAGGTTTTGGAATATATTCGTTAATAACAAAAAATCCTCAATTGATTCATATGGAGCTAAAAATCAAAAACCGTAAAGCTGTTTACTATAATGTTTAAAACCAAACTAAAGTTTCTTTATAGGGAAACCAAAGCAAAAGGGATTAAAGTAAATTACAGCATAAAACAGCTTCAAACAAATATCAATCTTAATTGGTACAATTTTTAAGACGAAAAAATGAGAACAACCATAAGAATAGTTATTTTTACATTATTCGAAATAAATTAAATAAACTTATGACGATCAGATATTTAGGACATTTTAAAATTTTATTATTCTTAACCTTTGGGATTATTGCTTTCTGTTCATGCGCAAACAATAGCTCTGCCGAACAATTGGCAGATGAAAAAATTACAAATGTCACTTCAAAAACAAAGAAAAAGTACTCTTACTATGATTTTCTTAAAGATAATAAAAGACTAACACCCAAAGAAATTAAAGATATAAGAATCATCTATCGTAAATATGCCAAAATTAAAAAGAGTAGAAAAAAGCAGAAAAAATGGTCAGCTGTGAAATATAAATCGTTCAGAAAAAAACATGCAAGCAACCAAACGAAAGAAGTAAAGACTCTACTTGGACCTAGGTACAAAATCCTTCAACAAGAAAGGAAAAGATGGAAATCAAGAAACAAAAAAAAATAATGAATAATGAGTCTATTAGCAAGGTTGCTATACAACTCACATCTATCAGTAAAACTTTTCACCTTAATATAAATAGATCTGATAGTATTAGAACGATGTTTTTTAACGTATTCAAAAGACAAAATAAGAATAAATTAAAAGCTCTAACTGATATAAATTTAAAAATAGACATAGGAGAAACCTTCGGTATAATCGGCAGAAATGGAAGTGGCAAATCAACATTGCTAAATATAATTATGGATTCAATAAGACCTGATAAAGGTGGGTCTGTAAATACAATAGGCAAAATAATGAGGCTTTCTTTAGGAATTGGTGTTGATCCAAATCTTTCTGCTAGAGATAATATTTATGTTAATGGAAGCTTACTTGGATTAACATTTAAAAAAATAGGTAATATTTTCGATTCAATACTTGAATTTGCTGGCATTAAAGAATTTGTAGATACGCCTGTTAAGTTTTTCTCTAAAGGAATGCGTCAAAGACTTTTATTCTCCATTGCTATGCATGCAGAATCAGATATCTTTCTATTGGATGAATTTTTTGGTGGTACTGGAGATAAAGATTTTAAAAAGAAATCAGATAAGGCATTTCAAGATAAAATAATAGAAGGCAAAACTATTATTATAGTAAGTCATAATTTAAACACTATAAAGAAGTATTGCTCTAGAGTCATGTGGATAGATAAGGGTGTTTGCAAAGCTATAGGTGATCCTAAAGTAATTATAACAAAGTATAAAGAATCATTCAATTAAATTGAAGCTAGCTATATTTAACATATTACATCTTATCCCTGAAAATAATAGACTAGAGCGAATTTGGAAGCTTGCCCAAGTAGATTTTAAAAAGGAATATTATAATGATAAATTAGGTCTATTTTGGGCATTTTTAAATCCTCTATTAAGACTCTCAGTTTACTACTTTACATTTACGATTCTTATAGAAAGAATAAGCGAAGGGATAGAAAATTTCGCTTTATTCCTATTCTCAGCGATCATATTCTGGATGGCGTTTACAAGAACAATGAAAAAAGGAATGAAATTGCTCTTCCAAAAAAGATACCTTATTCAAAATATTCAGATGAATAAAATAGACCTATTTATTTCATTAGGTCTATCATCATTAATCTCTTTTTTATTCAATTTGACAGCCTATGTTATAATTGCATTTATAGATGGCACAACATTTTCAACCGATATATTCTTTTTGATTGTATTAATATTAAATCTTTATTTATTGTCACTAGGAGTCGGCATGATATTATCTATAATATATATATATTTTAAAGATATTAACCATTTAATAGATATTCTAATATTAGTAGGATTTTGGACATCCGGTATAATATTCCCTCCTGAAACAGTACTTGAAAAATTACCAATTTTATATTACCTGAATCCCTTCTTAGGCATGCTAACTAATGTTAGATCAATTCTGGTTTATAACGAGGAAATTAATTTCGTAATTCTAAATTTGAACCTTCTGACAGGAATGCTTCTATATGGCATCGGTGTCTATTCAATCAAGAACCACTCACACAAAGCATTTGAAAGGCTCTGATAGAGGATTAGTTATAATAATTATGATGATAAGAAAAATTAGTAAATCAACATATCCAAAAACACGTACGGTACATAAATTTGAATCTAAAGTGAAAGACACAAATAAATATTTATTTAGCTCTATCACTTTCATAAACACTAAGACTTAGTACTGAGCTAATGAAGCAGAATATATATGAAAAATTCAAAGTACTAATTAAAGCACTAAAGTATGAGCCAATTAGCCATATTTTACATAATATTAAAATTAGACTACAAAAAGAAAAATATTATAAAATTGACACAATAAATAAGATTCAATTAAGCAAAGTAATTGCATATATAATAAATGAACATACAATTACATTATCAGGCGAAATAACTGGTAATGAATATATTGACTCTATACATATATACTACAATAACGTTCAACTTAAGACTTTTTCTAAAGGTGATATCTTACCAAATATTACTTTCACAAAAACTATTGATAATAGCCCAAAACATATTAGTATTAAGATTTTGTATTCAGAAAAATCTAAAACACTTATAATACCAATCATAAAATCTAATAACTATAGTCTATTAAAATGGAGCGATCAACTAAAACTCTTAAAAGATCGTATACCAGGTGTAACCATTCTCAACAATTATACTATTCAAATTTCCAAGTTCGAATTTAGGGATAAGATATATTCTGATAGCGAAATAGATCTTCTTAATAAGGCTATTAATATTGTAATTCCATTTAAAGATAAACTAGAATATCTTCAGAAATGTATAGATAGTATAATTGAAAACACGGAGTATTCTAATTATACTATTACACTAGTTAACAATAATAGTATAAATGAAAAAACTAACACCTATTTAAAATCGTTATCAAAAAATAAAAAAATAAAAATCAAAAATTTTACTGAGGAATTCAATTTTTCAAAAATATATAATGAAACTATAAAAAGCATTAATCAAGAAATCATTGTTTTACTCAATAATGATATCGAAATAAAGACAAAGAGATGGTTATATAGTCTATTATCAGTTAAGCTCAATAAAAACATAGGTGCTGTTGGTGCAAGATTAATTTATCCGAATAAAACGATTCAACATGATGGTATTGCTTATGGATACGACCTTGATAAAATGCCATATATTAAACATGTTAATAAAAATGAAAACATAACAGGTCCAAACAAATTCATGAAGACTAATAAAATTAGATATACCTCAGCTGTTACTGCTGCTTGCCTAATGATCCACAAAACGGATTACATACTAGTAAATGGGTTTGATCAAAAAAATCTATCTATTTCATTTAATGATGTTGATTTATGTTTTAAACTTCTATCTAAGGGTAAAAAGAACATATTACATACCGACCTAAACATCATACATCATGAATCGGTATCAAGGAATAAATTTTCAAAAACCGAACCCAAAGAATTCAAATATATTTACAAAAAATGGGAAAACTACTTTGTAAAAGGAGATGAATATTATCCAACTTACCTTACAATTCAAGAAGATCAAACAACAATAAAAATTAATAATTAAATCATATGAAAGTCCTAGTACTTGGAAAAGCTAAAACTGGTACCACTTTGCTGACTAAGACAATCCAGAAAAATATTTCTAAGGCTAAGTTAATCCAAGAGCCCAAATCGTACGATAAGTTACTAAATCATAAGTATATTGATTCGAATTATTTGGTTTGCAAAATAATTTTTGAACATTGGAAAAATGAAAAAAAAATACTTAGCAATATCGTTACAAATAAAAATATTATAAAATTTGATAAAATAGTTGCAGTCGTTAGAGATCCTCGTGATGAGTTCATTTCCAGATTATGCTACTTTTCAAAACCGTATTTTCAACGAAATGGATTTGACAGCCAAACACTTAAATTGTGGGTAGATTGCGTTAGAGAGAAAGAGAAACACCCTGCTACTAAAACTGTGATTCAATTAGTATCTGAAATGAATGAAATTTTCAATATTAATTTTTTTAAACACATAAGAATTGTAAATTCCTTTTTCCAATTCGAAAATAATCATTCTTCATATATACATACTATTAAATACGAAGATCTGGTGGACAATAAATTAGAAGAAATAGAAAAACATCTAACTTTTAAATTACATAATAAGGATACGACTTCTAATGTAATACAACTAACATTAAGGAGTGGTTCCTATAATAACTGGAAAGAGTTTTTCACAACCACTGATTTAAGATTTTTAAAAAGTTATTTCAAAAAAAATCTTTATTACGATCTTGACGAATGGGATCTGGATAGAAAATTAGAGTTAGATAGTAAGTTTTATTCTCAATATATTGAAAGAATATCGACACCAAAGGATTCCAAAATGAATAAAGCAATCAAATCTTATTTATCAAAAATACTTAATGAGTAGCTAAGACTGTATGACAATAAAACGGATTTTAGACTTTATAACAAGTTGCTTAACCACAATAATCTTTTTATTTCTGTATAGAAAAGAGAACTCATGGAATATCTCTGAGCTGCGCAAGTCATACCGAGATATTAAGTTTCTTTTTCAGCCTAAATGGTATTCAGAAAAATATAATTTAAACAAATCTTGGAATCCATTTTTGCACTACACAATCATTGGAATTAAAAAGGAATATGATCCAAGCGATGAATTCAATACTGATATATATAGAAACTCAGTAGTAGAAAACTCTTACAAAATATATTCAGAGTTGTCCATATTTGATTTTATATCAAGGCCAAATCATGAACCTACTAAAGTTAATAAATACTTTAATGGCCAATATTATTTAAAAATATACCCTGATGTAAGTCTAAGTGGTATTAATCCATTACTTCATTATATTAAACATGGAAAAAAAGAGAATAGGAAGCCTAATAACGCAATAATTGATTCCACGCTATATTCAAAGACCAAGTCAATTATTGTTAAAAATACTATAAAACAAAATCAGAATTCAATAATTATACTTTATGTTGGAGGCAATCCATTAGAACTAAAAAGGGTAATCCTCAATAATAAAATAAACATTTGTAAGGTAATAATGTGCTCAGATATTGAGCCGAACTTTGATTTTAATCATTTGAATTTAGTTTACTATAATTCTTTCGATTTTAATAACAAATATTTTAGAGAGAAACTCATCAAAGATATTAATTCTAATAATCATATTTACAAAATCGGATCTGGTTTCAATAGATCATTTAAACTAACTGACTTAAGCTTAATTCAAGAATCAGTATATGATTTAGAAATTAATTTTAAACAAAATAAATCTTTAGAAATAATAGGACTCCTACAAGATTTCATACAAATAGATAGTCTAATAGAAAGCGATATTGATTTCTATAGGAATCATGCACTACAATATCAAGAAGATTCAAAATGGGCATATTTTCAGAGTGGTACTTATATAATAAGCAGCTCCTTTATGGTTTTGTTTTTACACAGTATTGGTAATAAATCCATACATAATTCTAAGATAGATTTTAATAATACTAACATTAACACTTTTGATATTTATCTTGGGAAATTTGCTTACGATAATAATGTAACGCTTGGCTTATTATCTTCATACAAACCATCATCAACAAAAGTATATTTGGAATTAATCAACTCCAAATCATATAAAAGCCATTGTTCTAAGTTTCCTACTAAAAAATATCAAGATATTTCTTACTTAAAAAAATATTCTTTACAAATCCTAAATCATAAATATTTTTCAAGCAATTACTATGTGCACTGCCCTTTAAAACTTAGTCCATTATCTAAAGCTACGCACTACATTAAATATGGGGCCGACATAGGCCTAAATCCTAGTGAGCAGTTTAATACTTTATCGTATGCAATCAGTTATGAAGATGTACGCTCTAAAAACCCACTTATACACTATATAAATAATTCAAAGACAAATACTTACGAACCTATTCCTGAAAGATTGTTCAGGCAGGAATTATTAGAAATTATAAAATCATCAAATGAAACTTTTGATAGTAACTATTATTTAAACCATGTAGAGCTTGAAGACATTACCATAAAAGACCCTCTTTGGCATTATCATACTGTTGGTTGGAAAATGAACTTAGAGCCATCTCAACATTTCTCAGGACATCTATATTACTCTCAAATAACGAACAGTTCATATTTCACTATAAGTCCCCTACTACATAAAGCTATTACAAAACCATCAGCTTTAATACCTAATAGGGAAAGGGAAAAAACTCGATCACCTAAGAGTCGTATTATCATTTTTGCTGGATACAATGAAAAAGGTGTTATATTAAATAGTACTATTTACTATTTACAAGAATTACAAAAACATGGTGATGTATATTACCTATGTGACGGAAAAATATCTGACACAGAAATAGAAAAAATAAAAGACATTACAATTAATGCATGGTCTATATCTCATCAAGAATATGATTTTGGTTCTTATAAAAGACTAATGATTAATCTAATTGGTTGGAAAAAAATAGAAGAATACGACGAATTGCTTCTGGTTAACGACAGTTGTTATCTTTTAAAGAACATAGATAGCGTTTTCAATAAAATGAACAATGAAACATGTGATTGGTGGTGTTTACAAACCCAAGCAGGAATGTATCATACCAGAAACTTACATCGAAACTTGTTTGATAAGATCATTCCATTAGATGATTTCTTACAGAATGATCTACCAAAGAGGAAAAGCATACCAAATTTTGATTTCATGGCAGGATCATATTTTATTGCATTTCGCAAAAACATAATTTCTGACAATCAGTTTAAAAACATAATTAGTTCAATAACTAAACAGGATAATAAAAAAGATATAATAATAAAATATGAAATAGGGATTACCAGATATCTGCTTTTAAATAATTATACCCTAAAGACTTTTTCAGAATTCCAATATCCTCTGTCGCCTGTGTATAGTTTATTGCATTTCAAATTAATTAGAGATGGATTCCCACTGCTCAAAAAAGGCCTATTATCATCTAATCACTATAAAGTAGAACCTCTCAAAAACTGGAAAAATAAAATATCCCCATATTCAGAAGAACATACAATCAATCAAATCGAACAAGATGTATTAAACTCAGTAAATTTTGAAGCCTATATATCAAACCTAAACTTAGAATATCAAATCATTTCAGATTTAAAATTTGAACAAAAGGATCTTAAAACCAAAAAGGATCCAGCACTATGGGTATTTCCTGTTTGTGGATTTGATCATACCATTTCAGGTAATTTAAGAGCTATGTATGAAGAGGTTAAGGATAAACCTGAGATTAAAAAAATCATACTTTTAAGATCTAAAGCAATTAAACTAAAAGGTATTAATACAGAAAGTGTCGCTCTGTTTTCACAAAAAGGCCAAGATTATCTCCTAAAAGCAAAAGTCGTTTTTATAAAGCATACTATAAAAAGAAACGTTCATTGGCCTTTGAATAAATCAAATAGAATAGTAGTAAATCTATGGCACGGCATACCGTTTAAAAAGATAGGAATAGCATCATTGGATCAAAAAACGAATTTAGACAAGCTGATAGCTCAAAACAAACAATATACATCCATAATTTCATCTTCTATTCAAGACAGAGAGAACATGAAGTTAGCATTTGATCCTATTGATATAAGTAATGTTTGGTTGACAGGCATGCCTAGAATAGACATGCTTCTTTGCGAAGAAAATAAATTACCAGATGAGTTTGCAGTAGAATTAGATAAAATAAGAAAACTTAAAGGTAAAAAGAAGCTAATCGCATTTTTACCAACATTTAGAAATAATGGTAAGTTCTATGAGTTCACTATTGAAGATAAGCTCACCCTCTTAGAACTATTACATTCAAATGGATACATAATAGGAGTTAGAGAACATATGGCTATTAGTGGAGAAGGCACTTTAAAGCAGTTAGAGGTCATAGGAGCATGCGATATAGGGCAAAATGTCATTAAGAATGTTGAATCTATATACCGAGAAGCAGATATATTGATAACGGATTATAGCAGTGCATTTATTGATTTTATGCTACTACGTAAACCAATATTGAGTTTTGCATATGATTATGAAGAATATTCATTGAAAGAAAGAGGGGTATTTTACTCTTTAACAAATGTATTTCCAGGTGAAATTTGTGTTACCTTTAAAGCTCTAATATTAGCACTATCCAAGGAAATAGAAAACTCATCAATAGATAGAACCGAGAAATACGATAAATGCATTAGTTTGTTTTTTAAATATCGTGACGTCAAGAATGCAAACAGAGTTTATCAAAATATTATGAAAAAATTGAAAGAAAAATGAAAACAATAATTACATATGGTACTTTTGATATGTTTCATATAGGTCACTTAAACCTCTTAAAACGTCTAAATAAATTAGCTGATAAGCTGATAGTAGCTGTATCTACGGATGAATTTAATAATTTAAAAGGTAAGAAAACGCTAATCCCCTACGATCAAAGAGCTGAGATCGTAGCTGCAATAAAATATGTAGACTTAGTAATTCCTGAAATAAACTGGGAGCAAAAAGTTAAAGATATTAGTAAGTACAATGTAGATATCTTTGCAATTGGAGAAGATTGGCAAGGAAAATTTGATTTTTTGAAAGACAAATGTGAAGTAATCTATCTTGAAAGAACTGCAGGTGTTTCAACTACTAAGTTAAAAAAGTCACTTATTAATTTTATATCCGTCACTAAAGAAGATTTAGAATATGTATTTCAAATACTTCAAAATCTTAAAGATGACTTAAGATAATACAACATACAATGATTAGTATTCTAAAAAAATTAAAATCTTTTGTAACTCCAGGTCAAGCTAATAATACAGTAAGGGGCTTTGTTGACAAAATGAATGATCATAACTTGTACGGCTGGGTACAAGACAATCGGCATCCAAATAAACAATTAGAAATACAAGTAATTCACAACAATAAGGTTATAAATACTTCTTTATCAAATCTTTACCGAAAAGATTTAGAAAAAGCAAAAATTGGAAATGGAAATCATGCATTTCAGATTTTACTCCCTAACTATTTGTTTAAGCTTGATAATTTTGAAATAGTAGTAAAAGAAAAAGAAACTGGTATTGAACTACAAAACAGTCCATATAAGCATTCAAATATTAAAAAAACGCTTGAAATAGATATTAATAATATAAGTATTAATAAATCTATAAGTAAACATTTAAAAAATAAGGATTGGGATAATCTAATTGAGATTTATGATTTATATTCTAATGACTCAGATTCTGAAATATATGAATTAGATAATCATCAAATATTTCAAGTAACAAATGCGTTTATTGCCAAGCGTAAATATTCAAAAGCTCAAGAGTTAATAGAAAAACTAATAAATATAGACCCATTAAATCCAGAATATTATACCAAGTTAGCTTATGTTTTAAACAAGCAAAATAAAGTATGGCAAGAACTAGATACTCTGTTAGAGTATAAGAAATTAGTTCCAGAAATAAAGTCCGCAATTTTAATGAGTATTGGCAATGCAAAATTTAAAATTGGAGATTTCAAAGGAGCTATTGATATTTATAAGATATGTATAGAAAGGAATTATAATAATTCTGAGCTTTATTTTAATATGGGCGAAGCCTATATAAACACAAATTCAAAAAAGAAAGCAAAGGAAATTTTTAATAAAGGAATTAAGATAAAAAAAGACAATGAATTATTCAGATTTGGACCAGGTCTCTATTTTTATAGAAAAAAGAAATATTTAAAAGCAATAGCACTATTTATTGACCAAATCGAAATAAGCCCATTAGACGAAAATTTACATTTTTATCTCGCCAATTCCTATGATAGGACATACAATTGGAGCCTTGCAATAAAGTCCTACATTAATGCCCTATCTATAAATAAAGAAATAGCCGATTGGCACTATAGACTTGGATTTGCGTACGAAAGAAATAAACAATTTAGTGAATCCTCAATTGCATATTACAAAGCAATTCAACTACGAGATAAAAAGTCCAATTATTGGCTATACCGGTTAGGATGTGCACTTTATAAATCTGAGAATTACGAAAAATCTTGCATTACTTTTTCAGAAATGTATGATTATGATTTCAGTATTCAGAATCAAATAGGAATTGATTTAGAAAATGATTCTTTATCTAATAGTGAAACTACTATTAATTCTTCTTTCCAAAATTTATTGGATAATGAAGAATATGACTCAAAACTATCACCATTAATTCTCCTTGACAAATCTCTAAAACAAAATAGTACTGAATTAACTCTACATAAGTCTAAAGCTGAATACTTAATGAATTTAGGGGATTGGGAAAATGCATTGGATTCTATAAATAATTTAAATCTTAGGTTAAAAGATCATGAGCCTAAATGGTATTATTACGCAGGTCTATGTTTCTTTAAACTTTATAAATACAAAGAAGCTGCGAATGCTTTTAAAAAATGCAGAATTTTAGGCAGGCCCTTCGGAGTGAATACTGATCATTACACAAAAACTACAGGCGCAATAACGGTAGTTCATTATACAGAACTTATCGAAACCTTACCATTGAAGCAAAATACAATACTATATGAAAGTTTTTTAGCTACTCAAATTGGTGGAAGTCCATTTAGTATATTCGAAAATCTTATACATGATAATGAATATAAAAATTTTCTGCATGTATGGGCCATTAATGATAAAACAAAAATTCCTCAAGAATATAAATCTTATCAAAATGTAATCTTTATTGAAAAAGCCAATTCTTATGGTTACATGAAACATTTAGCTACCGCAAAATATTTGATAAATAATTCAACTTTTCCTTACTATTTTATTAGAAGAAAACAGCAGAGGTACCTAAATACTTGGCATGGAACGCCCTTAAAGACACTAGGAAAAGATATTAAAACCGCATTTTATGAGCACAAAAATACTATGCGAAACTTCCTTCATGCTACCCATATCATAAGCCCTAATGAGCATACTACTGATGTGATACTAAATAGAAATGACGTAGCAGGTCTATACTCTGGAAAGATAGCGGAAACTGGCTATCCAAGAATAGATAAAACCTTAAATATCTCTAATGTTGAAAAGCTAAAAATTAAAGAAAAACTAGATGTATCTGAGAATGAAAAGCTAGTTCTTTACGCCCCAACTTTTAGAGGAACCTTGGAAGAAAGAGGAGCAGACATAGAAAGATTAATTAATGATATTAAATTCTTGCTATCGGATGAGTACACAGTCTTATTTAGAGGACATTATTTTGTTGAAGAAAACTTAAATTTTGATCATCAAAAATTGAGAATTGTCCCATCTGAAATTCATTCTAATGAGTTACTTGGTGTTGTTGATTTGCTTATTTCAGATTATTCAAGTATAATGATAGATTACCTCGTTACAGATAAACCATTAATTGTCTATGCCTATGATGTAGAACAATATAAAACATCTCGTGGTTTGTATTTCTCACCTAGGGATATGGCTGGTGAGGCTACATATACTATTGAAGACTGCAAAAATAAGATTAAAGAGATAATTGATGATTATAACGCATTTTTGCCAGATGAAAAATATCTAAGAAATAAGCGAAGATTTTGTTCAAATGAAGACGGTAATGCAACTATAAAGGCAATCAATTTCTTCTTGCGCGACGATAATAAATATGTTACTGAAGACAAAAATAGACATAAACTAAACTTACTGCTTTTTGAAGGCCCATTTATGCCTAATGGCATATGTACTTCCTTTATCAACCTTGCAAAAAATTTAAATTATGATAAATATAATGTTGCGATCGTAATTGATCCTAATAATGTTTCATCACATCATGACAGAATTGAAAAACTTAGAGAAGTAACTGAAAACACTCAGGCTTTAATCATTCCAAGAGTAGGAAGAATGAATACTACCGCTGAAGAAAAGTATTTAATGAATGTCTTTGAGAAATCTAATACATTTTATAACAATGAAATAAAGAATATATATAAGTCAGTTTATGAAAGAGAATTTTTAAGAATATTTGGATACACTAATTTTGAATCATCAATTAATTTTGAAGGCTATTCAGTCTTTTGGTCTTCAATTTTAGGTGCAGGACCCAGCAGCAAGTCAACAAAGAAAAATATATATCAACACAATGATATGCATAGTGAATGGAAAGTAAGATTTCCTTATCTAAAAAGAATATTCTTAACATATCAATTTTATGATTCTATTATATCAGTTTCTGGTCCAACTATGGAATTAAATAAAAATAACTTAAGTCATCCATTTGGCTTAAATCAAGATTCTTTTAAATATTGTATTAATTCCATTGTACCGTCGTATATTCGTAAGCAAGCACTTGACAAAGCTGTTCTTGATGACAACCCTTGGTTTCAAGTTGGAAGTCATGTTAATTTTATTACTATTGGAAGACTGTCTCCTGAGAAAGATCATCAAAAAATGTTCAAGGCAATCGCAGAGATCAAAGATGATTTTCCTGATATTCGATTGACTGTTCTTGGTGAGGGACCGTTACGAAACAAATTACAATTATTAGTCAAAGAATTAGGTTTACAAAATATAGTCAGCATGCCTGGTAATGTCCCCAATCCCTTTCCTTTCTTAGCTGCTTCTGATTGCTTCTTACTTTCCTCTAATCATGAAGGACAACCTATGGTATTATTAGAATCTATGACTTTAAAAAAACCAATTATCTCTACTAATATAACTGGATCAAAGAGTGCCTTAGAAGGTGGTAATTTTGGTTATTTAGTTAATAATAATGTAGAGGGTTTAGAAAATGGATTAAGAATGTTCTTAGAAGGTATGCTCGAATTTGATAAATTCAACGCCGAAAAATATGTAGAAAAAGCTATGACTATGTTTTATCAAACGAATGATCTCCTAAATTAATCAATATATATATAATGCCAATTATCACTACTGAAGAAAAATCATTTCTATTTATACATATTCCAAAAACTGGGGGAACCACTATCGAGAAAACAATTATGAAATCTGATAATTTCAAATTGTATTATAGAACAAGTGCTGGTATGCCCATAAATAAATTGACCTTTTGCACACCCCAACACTTCCAAGCTGATCTGTTAAGGCAAATATTTAATCTTAAAAAACTTTCGGGGATATTTACAATTGTAAGAAATCCATATGACAGAATTAAATCTGAATATGCGATGAGAAATAAGGATATTAAAAATATTAAAGGCCACATCGTATTTCATTGGCTAAGTAAAAAAATTGAAATATTCAAGACCACGAATCCATATGTAAATGATAATCACATTAGACCACAGCATGAATTCATTTTGCCTAGTATTAAAATATTTAAACTAGAAGATGGAATGGAAAAAGTAATAAGCAGCTTAAAGGAATACTGGGATCTTGACATTGAGTATAACCCAGACTTTAAAGTAATGACTAGTCATAAAGTTAGTGGATATTCTTCTAGTGAGGTAGAACTGAATAGAGATTCTATTCAAATAATAAATGAATTTTACAAAAAGGATTTTACTTTATTGGGCTACAAAATGCAAGAAATATAGCTACCGAACTAACTATTTATAATAAAAAGTCAACGTCATCATTTTTAGAACTTGCAAAGATAAAAGCCAAAGCTTTAGACGGATTTAATCCCTTATATACAACTGAGAAAATCAGTCTGACTATTGGTAAATTTAAATTATAATAGTCCGCAAGAAGTTTCATCACTTTGACTGTCTTTACTCCTTCTGCAAGTTCATATTTTTCTTGCTTGATATTATTTCTATCTTCTCCCCGGCCAATGCGATATCCATAAGTGAAATTTCTACTATCAGGACTCGTTGTTGTGGCCACTAAATCTCCAATTCCGGCAGCACCAAAGAAGGTTCTACTATTTGCCCCCATTGCGTTAGCTAAAATGAGCATCTCTCTTAATCCTCTACTTATAAGAATGGCTTGTATGTTTTTTCCTAATTCTAAACCAGACAAAATTCCGGAACCCACAGCAAAAACATTTTTAAACGCTCCAGCCATCTCCGCTCCGATTAGATCATTTGCTCTCAATACTTGAAAGGTATCAGTATTAAGCACAGATTCTGCTGTTTCTAAGACTTCCATATAAGTACTTGCTATAACGGTAGCTGTGGGTTTCCCCTCATGTATTTCCTTTGCTAAATTTGGCCCTGAAAGACAACCTATAAGTTTTGCGCTACTTTCTTGACGAATGACTTCACTCATTGTATGGACGTTACCTCGACTAATAGGGCTTTCTCCTTCTTCTAAATTAAAATCTGTTACATCTAAGCCTTTTGTCCCATGTATTATGGTATGAGAATCTTTTAAAAAAGACGCCATCTCAATCACAACCTCTCTGAATGCATTAGAAGGAACGATAGGGAAGACTACATTGCATCTTACTAATACTTCTTCAATTGAGGTAACGGCAACTATCTTACTGCTTAGCTTATGATCTTTTATCTGATGATATGTATTAATTTTATCTGCTGTTGCTTTATTTCTAACATATAAATAAACATCCGTATTAATTGAAGCAATTTGAGCTATTGCAGTTCCAAAGCTCCCTGAACCTACTATACCTACTCTCATATTTGATCTATGTCCTATGATTTAATATATGTAGAAGTGAATTAAGATAGGATCCATTTTTGGTCTTGTTTATAAAAATTGCTATTTAATTGAGATTATATCAACGTATTTAAAAAAGATATACTTAAATTTTTGAAAATACTTAAAACAAAACACAAATTATTTTATGTTCAAAATCTACAATTACACTCTCTTTATGAGGCCAAGATACTGTTTTTAGTTTATTCAATTTTTGAATAATTTTTTTTACTCCTTTATTCGATCTTCTTACATATGTAATATTATCCAAGGAAGTTTGTAAAAAAATATGGTCTGTGATTCTTCTTAACTGGCAATCCCAAATACCACAATTAACCATGTTATTAAGATTACCTTCGTATTCATTATGCAAAACATCAAACGGTCTTCTTTTTTGATTTGGTAGTTTATATGGATTCTTTCCAATAAAAGTCAACTTGAATTCAAAGTTGGGATCAAACTCGGGATTATCAAGTATATGATTTATCAAAAGGTTTGTCAGATTATTATCTCTTTGTACTGATAAGTACTTAGCATAGCCTGCTGCATTATTAAAAAACATCATAAAAAATAATATTCCACATAATAAAGTAATGGCCAAATACTTTAAATAGATAATTCTTTTTAATGCAAGAAAAAATTCATAAATAAAATATGACATGGTAAGTGCCAAAGGAATCATCATATTATATCTAATATTTAAATTTGCATTTATAAAGGATATAGACCATGGTAGTAAGAAAATGCTACCTAACAATAATATTCCAAACATTTTGCCTTTTAATTCTATCCGAGAGCTGTATAATCTATAAATTATTATGAAGAACCCAGATAAGGATATAATAGTTATCCAAGATGGTAGAAGATGAGAACCCTTAATATAAAAATTGAAGATTTTATTAATTACTAATAAAAAGTTTGTACCAAAATTTTCAATCCCGCTAATGTCCGTAATATTATATCTATCACCTAAATTTTTCTTTACAGGCAATGCAAAATATCTTAGAACTGCATAAGTTAGAGCTACATAAATTATTGCTGATAGCACTGAAATTATTCCAGTAATACGTACTTTCCAAAAAAGTAGCTTATCTTTGTTAAGTACAGATTTAAATAAGGCTAAAAATATAACCAATATTGCAATAAAAGCATATGTTTGATAGCATGCAGCACCAAATGCTAAAAAAAATGCACTACTGGTAATCAAAAATAGAGAGTTCTTTTTTCTTATGAAGGCATGATTAATAGCTATATATGCAGATAAAAAGCAGAATATTAATGCAAAAGCTTTTGGTAAGTGTCCCATTTTAAATAGATACGCTTCAATCCATATCGGATTATTCACATACAAGACACTAAAAATAAATCTATCTTGTAGCGATTTAATAGAAACCCATTTTGTAACGAGAACAACGCCAACTGAATTAACAAACAAAAGAAAAGAAAGTGTGAAAACTGGAGCAAATAATCTGTCAAAAGTTAAGTCTGATATGACCTTATGCATCCAACGTCCCATCTGCACGGTGGTTTTATCTAAAAAATTAGGCTGTACAAGCGCATTCCAATCATCACCAACCAACACATTACTATAACTTAAATAACTAAAGGATATGAACCCAGTAAAAAAAACTATAGTAAATAGAACTATCTCATTTTTATATGTTTGGTTTTCAGATTTCATTTTTTTTGCAAATAGTCGTTATATAACTTTAATATTACCGTACAAAGTTATAAATAAAAATGAACATCAAATACTACCACAATAAACTTATATATATAAAATATCTGGTAGCCTTACGGAAATTCATAACTATTATAAAAATTCAGAATGAATAAAATATTTAACTTATTTAAGGTAGTAATACACAAAACTTATAAGAATTAATTTAAGATGCAAACTGACTACTCTATAGTTATTCCTGTCTATTACAATCAAGGAAGTCTTTGGCCTACTTATAAATCGATTTTAAATAACGTTATTCAAAAACATGGTACTAAGACATATGAAATTATTTTTATTGATGATGGATCTAAAGATAATTCATTGAATGAATTATTAGAAATTAGAGAATCAAATTTTAAAAATGTAAAAGTAGTAAAGCTTTCAAGAAATTTTGGACAACCATTCGCTAGATTGGCTGGATACAGCCATGCTATAGGTAATTGTTGTGTACACATAGCAGCAGATATGCAAGATCCCGTAGAGCTAATTAACACTATGCTCAATGAATATTTTCACAATAAAACGGATATAATAATTGCAGTTAGAACAAATAGAAATGATAGCTTTTTTTCATCTTTTACATCAAAATTATTTTATAGTCTTATGCAGAAATTATGCTTTCCAGATATGCCTATTGGAGGATTTGACTTTCATTGTATAAGTAGTAGAGTGAAGGACATAATCGTTAATAGCAAAGAGACTAACCCATTTGTACAAGGACAAATTTTATGGACAGGATATAAAATAAAAAAGCTCTTTTATGAGCGTCGAAAAAGAGAGATTGGCAGTTCCAAATGGACAATAAAGAAAAAAATTAAACTTCTCCTTGATGGTATTTTAAATTATTCCTATTTTCCACTACGGTTAATGTCTATAGCTGGTATGCTTGTCGCCTTTTCTGGGTTTATTTATGCCATATGGATATTCATTAGAGCACTACTTGGTCAATCTGTTACTGAAGGATGGGCACCATTAATGATTATAATCTTGATTTTATCGGGAATTCAAATGGTTATGTTAGGTATTATTGGGGAATATTTGTGGAGAACACTTGATTTAGTAAGAAATAGGGACCCTTATGTTATTGATAAAGTATACGATTAGGTATCTTTATAATGTAATTTTAAATTGTTTAAAAATATAATGATATGTGTGTTAATTGTTCTTTTTCACCTAAACGTGAATTTGATTTCCCCGCTGAGTTAAAAAGAGAATTAGATAATTTTCTTGAGCCTATGCGTACTAAAGATTTTCTTGACTCTTTAGTTGATTTGGCTCAAATGCCAAGAGATTTTGTGGAATACAAATTAAGAGTATGCTTAAATGAGGTTTATGTAGGAGTTGATCTTATTTGGGATGATTTAATTGAACGAAAACCTTCATCTATATTAGAAGTGGGCGCAGGCTCTAAACTTGTCTCATATTTTCTAAAACAAAAAGGGTTTGATGTTATAGCATTAGAACCATTTCAAGATGGCTTTGGATTTTATGAAAGTGTATGGAAACTTACTTCCCAGCAGTTCGCACATATTAATTTAAAAACTATCCCTTTATACGCCGAAGAATTAGACCCGCAGAACAATGGCTATTTTGATTATATGTTTTCTGTAAATGTCTTAGAACATATTCACAAATTTGAAGAAGCTATTCAAGCCATGAAGTCAGTACTTAATAAAGGAGGAGCTATGAGGCATACATGCCCGAATTACAATATACCTTACGAAGTGCATTTTGGTATTCCATTACTTCCTTTCACACCTATAACAACCAGACATTTTTTTCAAAAGAAAATTGCGAAAAGACAAGATGTTTGGGACAGTTTAAACTTCATAACATATACAAGAACTAAAAAAGCGCTAAACAAATTCAACTTAGAATCTTCTTTTACTACCGGATTAACATATGAAGCTTTTGAAAGGTTAGGCGCAGATCCTGTATTTCAAGAAAGACATGGAAAAACAATTGCCGGCAAAACGTATAAATTTTTAAAAACAACCAAGCTGCTTAAGCTTATGAAGCATTTACCAAAAAGTCATACAACTCCCATGGAGTTTATTGCCTATAATTAAATTCAGTTGTAGTAGTGAATAAGAATCAATTTAAATGTCAAAATTCTCCATTTAAACCGCTGTTCCAACAATTGACTAAATATAGTATTGTCGGGATTATTACTACTCTATTAAGCTTGATTACATATTATGTTTTTATAGAATTATATAAATTTAATGTATATAAAACCTATACCCTAACAAACCTAATATTAATCTATTTCAGCTATTATCTAAATACTAAATATACTTTTAGCACAAATGTGGATCTCAAAGGTGCTTTTCGCTATTATGGTGTGCATTTCTTTGGATTACTCATGAGTCTTTTTTCTATTAGTTGTTTTGATTATTTAAATCTAAGTAGTGATTTTATCCATACAGTTTTATCAATTCCCATCAGAATATCCATCACTTTTATACTTATAAAACTAATAGTTTATAATAAACCCAAAACTGAAAATATCGTTACATATAATTGAATAATTGAAGCTCACTTTTTGCGATAAACTCAAATAATTTTATCTCTTTCTCGATTAGATCTTTCTTATATCGTTCTATGGCGTTAGAATTTAACTTTTCAAATGTCTCTGCTTTCCATGCTAAATAATCTTGAGGTTCTAAATCTTTGTCTTTATTATATTCATGAAATGTCAGCATTATTGGTTCAAATTCTAAATTTAAAAATTGGCATATCACTTTTAAATTAGTGATTGGATTTAAAACCAAATCTTCATACCTCACTTGCGCTACTCTGTTTTGAGGCAGTTTTTTCAAAGATTCACAAATAGTTTGAATATTATTACTCCATTGTTTAGCCACTACAGATATATCTGCCGGGAGATTTGGTGCTAGTCTTACTTTATTTTTAATTTTGAATAGCTTTTTATATGATGTCGCGACATCTCTGCCATCTCTAACAATATGAAGAAATCTTGCATTTGGATATAGCACATTTAACTCAGCAATGTGACTCAGATAATGATTATTCTTATCTCCCCAAATTTTTATATCAGGATTATTCATATTGATAGCGTACTTCAGATAGATGAGATAATTAAGATATGCATAATCAGAAGGCTGGTGCTTCAGAATAAAAGCCTTTAAATCTTCTTTTGACATGCTCCAAAATTCGAACCTTCTGGAGTTAAAAAGATCAATAATAAATTCATTCAACATTGAATTATTCCAATCTTTATTCCAATGCTTATATTTATTATACCACCACATTAAAAATCCGCTCTCTGGCGCAATCATTATTTTCGAATGTGCAGATAACATCAGGCGCAGCATCGATGTACCTGATCTAGGATTTCCGATTATAAATAATGGTTTATCCCACATATAGAAACAATTTTAAAGAAGTCATAACTGATGAAAGAAACAAAATTTAAATCAAAAATAAAACACCACAATCCATAAAAAAAGCAGAAAGGCTAAATTGGATAAAACTGAATTATTCCTTAATCGTACTACAAATTTTAACAATTATATCGTCGCTAACTTTTTCATGTGAAGGCAAACACATGATTCTCTTTGCTAAGGACTCTGAAATTGGCATTTCTGTATATTGTCCTAATGCTCTTATAGTATTTAACGAAGGATAGAAATATCTTCTCCCGAATACATTTTTCATTTTAAGTTTTTGGTCAACTTCTAACAGTCTTTCTTCAGAATCAAGAACAATTGGCATATAGCTATAATTATAGGAGGATGAGCTGAATTTCTGGAAAGAAACAAAATCTAAATCTGAAAGATGCGCAAAATATGAATCAAATATCTCTTTTCTTCTCTTAAGCACACCGTCCATAATTTTTAGATTAACTAAACCCAATGCTGCATGAATTTCAGTCATTTTACCATTGCATCCATCTTCAACTATGTTCTTATCATGGTCATGTCCAAAGAATCTGATTCGTTTTAATTGTTCATGCAATTCGTCATTTGCGGTTATGCAGGCTCCACCTTCCCCTGTATTAAAGATTTTAGTCGCATGAAAGCTAGTAGCTGAAACATCTCCATACTCCATTAAAGATTTTCCCTTATAATTGACAAAGAGTGCATGAGCAGCATCATATATTACCCTTAAACCATGCTTCTTTGCCAATAAATCAATCGACTCCACATCACATGGGTTGCTAAATACATGAACTGGCATAATACCAACAGTCTTATGAGATATGGCATCTTCAATTTTATTTGGATCTATATTGAATGTGTTAGCATCTATATCAACAAAAATAGGAGTACAATTCTCCCATAAAATAGAGCTGCAGGTTGCTACCCAGCTAAAAGGTGTTGTTATGATTTCCCCTTTTAATTTAAACGCTTTAAATGGTAACTGCAATGCAACTGTACCGTTCACTACTGAGACCATATTTCTAATGCCAAGCCGGTCACAAAGTGAAGTTTCTAATTTTTGAACCAATGGGCCATTATGCGTCAGAATACCAGATTTCCATACTTCACTTAATAATTTAGCAAACTCTTCTACACTATTTAGCGAAGGAGTTGTAACAAATACCGGTTCTTCTTTATTCACTTTATTGAGCATGATTTTTAATTTCTGTAAGAAGTCTTGACTGATTCAATAATTCATCATATTTAGATGCATAAAAATGCTTATTTGCAATAAGCTCAGTAAAATTATCTAATATTTTAATAAAATGATTATCAGACGATAATATTTTATCGACTCTAAGGTTTTGCTTTTCAATAGTAATTTGTGGCATAATATCAGGTCCTGCCGTAAAACTACGATGTACAATAATTTTGCCAATTGTTCCCCATACTTCATAATTACATTGGTAGAAGTGATCAAACCCAAAGCTTAACTGGGCTGAGACATCCTTACTTTTTGACTTCAAAAAGGTACTACCCCACAGATCGATTCCTCTTATTGAGTCCATATACAAATGGCTGCCAAGTACCTCTAAGTCTAATCCAAGTATTAGCTGTGCTGCCTTGACTGTATAGCCTCCAGCATCTAATAAAGCTCCCCCGCCTAATTCTTTATTATATCTGATATTTTCATCGTCTTTGAATGGTGGAAATCCAAAAGAGCTTCTAAAACTTCTGATCTCACCAATCTCTCCTGCATCAATTAGATCTTTTATATGAGCATGCTGACTATGGTGCGTAAACATGAAATTCTCGATAACTAAAAGACCTTTCTCTCGTGCTAAATTCACCACAGATAGGGTATCTGTGAATGATTCTGTCAGTGACTTCTCAGAAATTACGTGTTTATTCATATTCAGTGCTTTTGCGATCCATTCCTTATGCAGACCAGTAGGTAATGGTATATAGATTATATCGATATCATGATTGTCGATCAGAGATTGATATGTTCTTTCTTCATTAATCCCAAATTGAGATGCTATATTCAATGCGACTTCTCTATTCCTGCTTGCTATGTATATATCTCTAATAGAGGCAGCCTTCTTCATAGCAGGAATCATGAACCGTTTTGCTATACTTGCGCAGCCTAAAATACCTACATTATATTTTTTCATTTAGATGAATTTAATTGCGGATAGAAGACTTCTTGCCTGAATGTTAATGTAATTATTAAATGTGATAAACTTATTAATTTGATTTAATGTCATCCAGATGTAGTTTTCAGGTAGTTCTAACTCAATATTTTCGTCTGCAACAATTATTAGGTTACGATTTTGTTCTCTATAAAACCTTCCGCCTTCTTCTGATTGATAAGTATCAAAAATTATTTCAGAAGGCTTTGCTTTTAACACATAATCCAAAAATGGAGGTTTATTTACTAGTTTATAATTACCTGTCAAACATTGTACTGTAGGTGCAAGTTCAATAATATCAAAATTACCTGCCTCTAATTTTGCTTGAATTAGCAAATGAAAAACTCCTTTAATCTTCTTTACTACAAAAGCGATTATTCCTTCTTGAGCTGATTCCACAATTGGCTGGACCCAGGTTTTAACTTCTCGATTTGCTATTTCAGCCCGGACAGGAAAGACTGTGAAATATTTGTCATCCTTATGCCTTATTCTATCTGCTTCTATGTACCAATCGTGAACATTCTTGAGTCCAATTGGCAAAATCTCTAACTCGTACTTACACTTTAAGCTTGTTATCCACGAAATAATTTCTTCGGTATCATATAAATAAGTTTCGCTGTCAATAGAAGAAATCAAAAACTCGATTCCGTATTCGCTAAAATCCGAATGGACTCCAGCTAAAGATCTATAAACATTGGATACTTTTCTTTGATATTGACCGAATGGAATGCCAGAAATCACCGTCCTAGTGTCCATATTGACAAGATTCTCTTCTGTTAGTAGCTCTTTGATTTGTCCAAGAGTTAACCACTGGAAGTCCTCGTATACTTCTACATCGTCTTCGACTTCAATGATTATATTTCTATTTCTTTTCTTTATGAATCGTGCACCTTGCTCGGATTGCAATTGATCTAATAAAATATGTTTTTTACACATTTTATCTCCGTTAAAATACTCTAAGTAATGAGGTGTATTCCCTTTGTGTACTTTAGTATAATTACTTTTAGTCGCTTGGAGTGTTGGAGATATTTGAACGTAATTGATATTACCCGGCTCTATCTTTGTTTGCATTAAAAAATGCAAAACATTATTAAATTTTTTTGTGATTATACCCAAGAAACCAATTTCAGGCTGATTTATTATAGGTTGGTCCCATTCACTTATATTCGTTCCGTTAGTTTTAACCCTAATGCCTTCAATAGAGAAAAATTTGCCTGATTTGTGCTTAATATCACCAGTACCAGAATCAAATTCCCAATCTGTCATCTCATCAAACCTTAATCTAGTAACATCAACTTTAACATCATGACGTCGCTTAGAAACCCACTCAAGTATTCCTGGAATATCTATAAATTGGTTCTGCAGTGTTAATGCTGAATTTAAAAATGAAGTCTCTATGCTGCTTTTCATTTAATTTGATACTAAACAATCACCAAAAAATAACAAGATAGTACAGTAATTTCTATACCATAATATGTTATAAAATAAAAGAAGAATGAAGTAGTGTAATACACTAACGTACTACAAAATAAAACAGGCTGGCAAATTAATACCAACCTGTTTCATTTATAAGATATAATACGGTAGTTAAATTAACAATATTATTTTGCTACAACCATCATATTAGTTTGAATATTTCTTCCATCTACAATTAACTGATATGAGTAAGTCCCCGAAGGAAGATCAGAAGCATTTACAGTCAAAGTACCTTGACCAACATGCTCTATATCTAGAGTCTTCATTAACTGACCACTCTGCCCATATACACTTATCTGTGCGTTTTGAGCATCAGAAGGTATAACATAAGCTATAGTCGTCTGACCATTGAACGGATTAGGAGTATTCTGATCTAACTCCGCTAAGTCGTATGTGCTCAATGTAATGTTAGTATTGTTAATATTTTCTACAGAACCAACATTGCTTATTAAGTTTTCAAGTTCCTCAATCTTAGCATTCTGACTTTCAATCATCTCTTGCTGTTCTTGGATTGCAGAAACAATTAACCACTTTATAGCACTGTCGTTTATAGCTAAATACTCCTCTTCTTTGACAACATTATTTTCATCATCTTCAATTTGATGTATGTAGTTAGTAACAAGAGAAGGTGCAATTTTTTGCAATTCTTGGGCAAATACTCCTACATGTGTTTTATCAGTTTTAAGGCCAGATTTTCCATTGTAGTTATATTCAATAATATTCATTTGATTTAATTCTGCTAAACCCAACTTAGATTCAACTACATTATTTTTGAGCCTTTTGTCTGATGGTGTGATCATCCCAGAAGCAAAAATATTTCCCGAAACATGAAGCTGCTCACTAGGATTAGCTGTAGCTCCTATGCCTATGAATCCTGTAGTACCTTTACCAATCAAATACCTTTGACCCTGTGATAACCTTCTTGCAAGAATATTAGCCCTGTCTCTCGACCTGATCTCAAAGTTAAAATCTTCATCAAATGTGAATCCAGCATTCCCTCCGGCACCAATGAGCATAGCAGCAAAATCAGTCCTATTAAATAAAGTAGTAGCAGATGATCCTGTTTTTTCAACATTCTGCCCTTCATTGAAGACTCTTCCGACAACATGAAGTTGTTCAGATGGAGTTACTCCGGCATTAGGACCAACTATCGATTCTCCTGTACTCACAACTTTGACTTGACTATAGCCAAAAAGTGTCATTGCTACAAAGCAAAAAAGTAATATTATTTTTTTCATTTTAAAAGATTTTAAGAATTCTGACAATTAAGCCAGATTATAAGTTTAACAATAAGATTTTAAGAATATCCAAATTTAAGGTTCCGCTGAGCGGAAAGTAAACATTGATGTCTTTCCATCAATAATACAAATATACTATGTTTATTTCAATAAAAGAATCCCCAAAAAGAGGGAATTATGACATTTATTAAGATTAACACACTAATTCAGACGATTTCATTGGTTTTAAACCACATTTTTCATCAAACTAATGTCAATTATTTTTGCTAATCGCGACTTTTGTCCAAAATCTGCTCTTTAACTGATGACTAATGTTCAAGTTTGTCGATTAAAATCACATCATATTATGATAAAGAATTATACATCAAGGTACTCATCTATATGACTTTACATATAGACATATATACTATAAAAGTGAACACAGAGACTATTTTTGGCTGATTAACGCCTTGAGCGCTTGAATCTCAGCATCTTGTTCTTGGATCGCTTTGATCATCATCGGAATCAAGTCTATGTAATTTAGTGATTTGATGTTCATTTCTTCTCCATTCTT
>ENA-ORXT01001740-ORXT01001740.1-marine-metagenome-genome-assembly--contig:-NODE-1740-length-28033-cov-14.146659_pt1 | contig 28033 bp, 34 predicted proteins | sample MGYA00237868_ERZ511482 | MGnify/ENA metagenome assembly ERZ511482
CGCTGTCAGCACCGGACAATCGGACGAGCTCACCCAGACACGTGCGCCGCAGGCGCTCACACGCCGCAGTGGCACGCCACAAAGGCGACACACCACCGACCACCCGGCTTCCGAGCACCAGCGCCCACAGCCACGAGTACAACGCCTCTGGCGTAGTACTACACTTTCTAATTCTGCGTCATCTCTGCGATGCAGGTTACGAACTGAAACCAATAGCACGCTTATTCTCATCTGCCCCACGTTGCATGCTTCTCCGGTTGGCTTCTTTTTGACGTGTTCCACTGCAGCATGGAGCACATGGGGAGTTCTACGAACGGCATCAAGCTCAGCATCAATGGCCAAAAGACAACCTCCATCAAGCAACGCGTGTATTTCTGCCAGCCGTGGCCAGGAGCGCACCGAGATGCACAGGAGTGAGCGTCGAGCGGGGCGGGGTGAGGCAGGCAGGGCACAACGCGGGCGGGGCGCGCCGGAAATGGGGCGTGGCAGGGAGGACTGATCGCGGGGTGCGCCAAGGCGCACTGGGCGTGGGGCGGCGCGCCGGGCTCTGCGCGTGGATTGCAGACCATAAAGATGTGCAGTGGTCAAAGTGTGGCCCATTGGGCATGGAGTGCGAGGAGCGATGGTAAGCATGCGTCGGGGCAGGTTTCGATGGGCGCAGATTGAGGTCCGACACGCTGAGCGCGTGGCAAGGCTGGACGTGTGGGGAACGGGGTGGGGCGGGACGTAAAGGGTGGGGACGCAGGATGCTGCGGTGGGCATGACTGGCATAGAGCGGTGGGCCAGCGCTTCGGCGCGGTAGCAGGCCTCCTGGGTGGGACGGGGCGCCTCTGTTGCGGAGCGGGTCCCATGTTCGGGGCTCGGAAACGGGCGTAGCGCCCAGGGCATGGGCCGAGGCGGGACGCACGGGGCTCGGGGTAGAGCGAACGGGTCGCGCATTTTGTGGGGCCAGGTGTTGCGCCCGGAGCGCGCGGCGTAAGGCGCGTGGCGCGGCGCGCTTTATCCGGATGCGCTTCGTCAGAATGAGGACTGTCAGCCTGGCTTGTGTTGCAATGCTGAAATTTGATTGGATCATTGAGACAGCGAGAAAGTGAAAAGGATTCTCGTGTTTCTGTCTCGGCAGAGAGACATACCAGATTATTCGCCGCTACGATGCCCCATGTCGAAAATGGATTGCAAAAATCGAGAGAGAATTTTAATTTGCTTGTTGTGCATATACATTTTTTACGTTACCACAACCGGGCGCTCAATGCCAGGTTGTCAAATGTGTAGCGAGTACGCCAGACGCATCTCGCTGGTCGTTGTGGCCCAAGCAAGTGGCGAACGTACCGCATAGCAGGCGAGCGGCCCGGTCGTGAGGAAGAGCGCCAGCATGGAGGGGTGCGACCAGGAAAGCGTGCCAACGGCAGAGCGCGACACCGAGGGAGTGTTCCAACACACAGGTAACGGGGAAGGGGGACGTCAGGGAGAGGCGCCAGCGGCGAGGGGCTCCGGCAGCGAGAGGCGCACGCATGCAGGAAAAGCTGCTGATAGGGGTGACAGCGGGCAAGCACGCCAGCGGGAGCGGGCACCAGCAGCGAGAGGCGCCAGCTGGGAGGGGCACGTGCGGGGAGAGATACCATCGGGGAGGAACGACGCCGCTCGCACGGGCGGCGGAAATGCCGACTTCTTTACACGGCGCACTGGTGGCGGTCACCTACTGAAATAGAGCAGCGTTGTTAGTGGGCCGACTTCGTAAAGAACAATTTGAGGGAGACTTGGTGCTCGTGTATTGATGTACAGGAATCTCCTATGACAAACTGGCCAGTTCTAGGAAGTCCCCTCAGGCTGAGCTAACCTAATCAAGGTGACTGGAAGGGGAGCGATTTCAGGCCATCTGGGGAACCCCTAGGTCCCCTCAGGCCGTGTGGATACTGCTTCTTACTGTGTCTTTGAGTGGGTCCGCGCTCGAAGGACACGCCAACTACCATTGCCACGATCTCTCATTGCAATCCCCTGGAGTCCTCAACCTTCGTCAGATCTACTTTATTGCACCAATCCGGTCTTTGACGGGGCCTTACCGCGTCTCCATCGTGTTCGTCATGTGACCATCGTGAGTTTTTCTTATGCGACATGTGACCATCGCGAGCCACCCTCCCGGATGGGCTGGAAACACCGATTGGAAATGGCGTTCGTTGGGGCTGTGTTGAGCTCCGTTGAGCTTCAACGGAGCCCAACGGTTTCGCGTGTAGTTGGAGGTTGTCTTCAACGGGCCGTCCTTTAAAGAACCGTTGGGCTCCGTTAACCTTAGTCAAAGCTGACGACAGCGCCCAAAAATGCACAACCAAAAGCAGACGCGTTAAGCCCGAACCTTCAACGGCCGTTGCTGTGTGGCGGTTGTCAAGGGGCGCCCTTGTGTGCTGTCAAGCGTGGTGGCTTCTGCTGAGTTCAGTACGTCGCCGCAGGTGCGGCAATTTGGCGTCCGGGCGCGGGGCCAGGGGCCAGGCCCCACCTCGTGAGCTCGCAAGAGCGCTCCAATCCAGTTGTTTGACTAGTGCCGGTGCGATCGCGCCGCGTGTCTGACAGGCTTGTTACCGAGTTCGGCCACACGCCACTGCACGAGAGGTACGTGACACACTTCAACGATCGGGGCCCTGGGGCCGAGCTGGCACGCGGCTGTCCAGTTCCGAGAGGTACCATATTCCATCCGTGGGTAGCTGTCGAAACAAAATTATGATAAATTAGGCAATCTGAGGACAATATGAACTGCCACATGTCACTCATATATCACCTTAAAGCCGCGATCGACCAATCAGCGCACACAACCCTTTGGCATCAGGCCAAAGAGTTGCCTACAGAGGATCCATTGGCAACTCGTTCGCCCCGAGGCCAACGGCTCCGACTCTGAATCGGACGAAAGAACATTCGCGTTTTAACTCGCTTGACCTCCGTTGGCAACGCCGCGTGCTCGTTCGACATTGTTCCCCGCTCCGAGAACTGGCCAACGGCGAATTTGAGACACGTTTCTGCAACGTGTGCCCAGTATGGCGTTGGCCCGACATTGGTGGGAATGCTCTGAGCGCCCACGCCCGATTCCTCCAAACGCGGAATCCCGAGACGTTGGGTCGTCACCCCGTTAGAGCCTCCAGCGGCGTCACGTTCAGCCCCGAGTTGCGGCACCAGTTCAGAACATAAACGACGGAGGCCAACGCCTCAGCCCACAGCTCTTCCGCCGCTCCGGCAGCGAGCAGAGCAGCATGCACGCGCTCGATCAGCGTGCGGTTCACCCGCTCCTCTTTGCCGTTATGATGGGACTTCTACGGCGCCTTCATCTCCGATTTGATGCCCTTGTCCTCGTACTTCGCCTTGAAATCCTTGGTGACGTACTCCTTGGCACCATCATGACGGACGCGCTTGACCTTGGTCCCTGTCAGTGTCTCAATCTGCTTGATACGTTTCTTGAGCACATCCGGGGCCATTCCTCTTGTCTTGCTTGGCGTAGCCGTGATGAACCCCGTGGAGTACTCCAGCGCCGTCAGGAAGTAGATCGAACCACCCAACGACTCAGCGAGTGGGCCACCAGTGTCGGTGGGCACCATTTAGCACTTGGTTGTCGCTGTAGACGAGCGGGGGCTCGGCGACTGAACCATCTTGCCGTCCACACAAGGCACACACACCGTGCCACTGACGCGCTTGGCGTCTGCCACTGAAGACGGCATGCCGTCGACCATTGTGGCCGCCTTCTTGAGGTTCTCCAACCTCAAGTGGTTGAAACGACGGTGCCACAGCTCCGCGTCCCAAGCTATGCGCGTGAATGCCGCGTTAGCTGACGCCTGGACCGGCGTCACCTTGATCACATACTGCTCCAGGTCGTTCAGCTTGCCGACCACTGAAGCCTTGTCGAGCACCCCGCTTCATCGAACAGCATCCTCGTCGCTGAGGATGTAACAGGCATTGTTGACGAACACAACTGCACCTCGATTGCGGTCGACCCCTCGAACCAACAGCAGGTTGCTTGTCAGGCTCGGAACGAGCATGGCCTCCTCGAGCACCATGCGCGTCTTGGTGCTTCCTTGATGGGCACCTTCTCGCCGTTGGCCAAGGTGACTTCGGCCCCGCTTTCCGCCGTCCGGACGGCGAAGCCCTTATCCCTGGCGGCCACGTGGTTGATTGCGCCAGAGTCAAGCACCCAATTTGATGAACAACGAGACCTCCCGTGAGCCTTTCTGCTCCCGCAACTGCCAGTAGAAGCAGTGTGGGCCAGAGCGGCACCCGCGTGGGGCCCGCCGCCGGAGCCGCCTTCACGACCACAAATGACGGGATTGCCCTTGCCCTTGGCCTCGTCCGCCTTCTTCTTGTGGTAGTCGCGCTGCATGTGTCCCTTCCTGTTGCTGTAGAAGCACACGACCGACTTCTTGTCAAACGGCTTCATAGGCGCCGCTGCCGCAAAGGCTTGTGACTTGACACTGCCAGAAGGCTTGTACGTGGCGAGGGTCATGCTCCACTGCTCCAGTTGCAGCAGCTTAGCCGTCACATGCAAAATGACAAGCTCAGTGTCCTTGTTCTCCAACACCGTCCTCAGCATCCCGTACTCTACCGGGAGCCCTGCTAGGACACGCAGTGCGAGCCTGTTGTCGTCCACCGGGATGCCGAGCATGGCATGCTCGTCCCGGATCATCTTGGCGAGCGACACAAACTTGATGACGTTCTCGTCGCCACCCTTCTTCAGGCTGCTCAGCTCGTCCATGAGCCGCAGCAGCTGCGCGTTGTCACGCGCCTCGAACATGACCTTGAGCGCGTCCCACGCCTCCTTGGCCGTGTCCACCGACGTGACCGTGTTGAGATGCACGGGCTTGACCGACATCTGGATGGTCGCCAGCGCCGCCTCGTTCATGGCGTCCCACGCTTCGACCACCGGGTCGGACTTCTTGTCGTCGGACGCAGAAGCCGGGCGGTCCGTCACGACCGCCGCCCATAGCTTCTCCTTCTTGAGCTGCGCACGCTGGTACGCCGCCCACACCTTGTAGTCGTCGTCCAGCTGCGCGAACCGCAGGCCGCCAAAGCGGCCGTGGTCTGACATGTTGACGACCTCGGCGCCGCACAGCGCCGCACTAACGACGTAGGGAGCAGAGAACGCCCGCCCCACGCCGGAACACACCGCGACCCCAGCAACGTCGTCTCGCCAGCGACCGCAGGGAAGACGACGATTACCACCAGCGACAGCTGGGCCCATAACCTGTGAAGTGAGCGGTAGTTGGGTGGATGCGTTGGTTTACTCGGGGCGGGTCTGCGGCACAAGGCCAGCAGCCTCTTGACCCCCAGACGACCCGCTCCCAGCGCCCTCCAGGAACATCCCCACTCTCACGCCGTCGCAGAGCGCACGGCGCACCTCCCGAGGGGGAGCTCACACCCAGAGGGCACAGCCTCTAACCACCCCACAAGTCCGGACCATCCCGCCGAGCTCAACCCGCTAATCTCCCGGAGCTAAGCCCCTAATGGGTCGCCCAAAAACACAAATACAATCAAATACATGCCAAAATACACACCACAAATACATGACAGTAGGTGTCACAAAGTCCCATCATACTTCGGACTTGTCCCGAAATACATATGGCTTGCATGCAATACATTGCTACTTACCCGGAAATACCGCCGGACTTGTCGCTGCCAATGCACCTCGCCATGTGGAGCTTCTGAGCCATGCTCAACAGCGCACAGCCCGACAGCTCTTGCGGTGTCCGCCCGGAGCCCCATCTGGTCGCTGTATGTCTGGAACCCAAGCGCGACTAAGCCTGTTGCTCTGTTGTTAAGCAGTCCTTTGAATGGTGAATAGCCTGCCATTGCCCACACACTCAATGCGCCGAACAATGCAAAAGACCACGCATAGAGGAAAATGATAAACGCGAACACAAGGACAGAGAGAAACAAAACGTTCCGCATCTTCAACGACCTTTACCGCCGCGCCCCGTCTTGCGCGGCGACCGACGAACCGGTTTCGTCGCTGCCTCTGTGGGCACTGACTTGGCGGCTGGCTCTCGGCGCGCTGACTTGAGCGCCGGCTCGTCCGCGTCGAGGGCATTGCCACTAGGGCTTGCGCGGGGCCGTTTTGACCCGCGAAGACGGGTTGGCTGGCCCTCCCCCCCCTCCAGATGTCGGGCTTGCAGAGGTCCCACGGTCCTCTCCCGCCAACGTGCTGTTCGTCGCTGCAGGTTGTGACAGGTTTCATGCCGTATCCTTGGCGGCCACTGCCGCCGCAATTCCAGCAAGTGAGCGCCTTGGCGAAGACCCCGACGTCGAGGTTGGCCCGCGGCCTCCGCGCGCCGCGGGCGACGGATTCGTCGTGATACTTGTCTCTCGTGGGGACACCGCCACGCTCTTGGCCGTCACACGCGTCACCGTTGCGGGCGTCCCTTTGCTGGGCGCTGCCTTGGCTGCAGCACGGGTCGACCGCATGGCCTGTGCGCCTCTTGACGCGGCCGCCGCCATTGACGCTGCAGGCGCCCGCGTCGCTTTGACGGGGGCACCTCTTGTGGATGGCGCGGCAGTCGGGGCTGCCGTCCTCCGTGCCCTTTGTGCTGGTCTTGAAGCCGAAGATGGTCTTGTCGTGGGGGCGCTCCTGGGCTTCTTGGCCAGCGACGGCTTGGGCGGCAGCGGCGGCTTGGGCGGTAGCGGCGGCTTGGATGCCGCCCGTCGATTGGGAGCCACCGGTGGTTTGGCCGGTGTCGGCACCAATGGTGCCTTGATCGGTCGCGGAGGCTTAGCCGCTGGTGCCGGTTCTGGGGCTGGCCGCGGCTTGGAGGCCGCAGCCGCGGCGGCGGCCGCCAGCGTTCTCGCTGCCATACACCGCACGGACCGCGTGGCACCACCCGCCAGCGTCCTTGATGTTGCCCTTGGCCGCAGTGGTGGTGCTGTCGCTGTGGATCTCTTGCGTGGCGGTGCGCGTGCACGCGCCAGAGGCGCTGTGCCGCCCTCCTTGGCGGCCTCGGGCGGCACCGTGTCTACCAGAAGCTCGTCGGGCATCAGCTTGTCAGGTGGTGGTAAATCCGCGAGAGAAATGTCGAGGGCTGGAGAGCCGGGAGGCAGGGAGACGGTCAAAGGATTTTCGGGGGGCGGCAGTTGTGGCAGGAGACGCAAAGGGACACTAGACGCGGGCGCGGCAGCAGAGGGGGGAGCGCCTGTGTTTGTCTGGGACGGCATCTGGTCGAATGGGATCTTGTTGGGCGGCAGCTCGTCGGGCGGCAGCTCGCCGAGTGGCAGCTCGTCGGGTGGCGGTAAACCGGCGAGAAGACTGCCATTAGCCGGGCAGCCGGGAGCCGAGGAGACGGTAGGAGTGTCCGGGGGCGGCGCGTGCGGCTGAAGGGGCGAAGGCGCATGGGACATGACCGCAGCAGCAGACGCCGAAGAGCCTGCGCTTGCCGAAGTTGGCGTTAGGGGTGCAGCGTGCGGCCGCGCTTGGAGACTAATGATGGCGGGCGCCACCGGCAACACCTTGGATGAAGCTGAGGGTCGCTGATGAGATGACGTTGCCGTTGTTGCCGACGGCGCCTCCGTAGACGAGCTTGACTGCGCGTTCCTGTACCCAGTTGAAGTCAAAGATGGCACCGTACTCGCAGCAGCAACCGTCTTGGCCGGACGGGCCGATGTCGGCAGCAGGGCCTGTATCCATGGAAACTTGGCTGTCTCCATCTCTTTTGCCGTGGGAGGCAACGCAACCCATTTCGAGTTGGTCACCACAGCTGTCGGCAGCGGCAGTGGCTGAGGACGTGCGGTCAACGCCGGTGGTGTCGGCAACGGCGGCCGATGAGTAGGAGACCGTGCAGCCGGCGGCCGTCGTTTGGTGGGCGCCGCCGCAGTAGCAGGGGATGCCACAGTAGTCGACGCCGCAGCCCCGCCCGGCGTTGACGGCCTCCTTCTGTATGTTCCTTCCGCCACATTTTCTGCCGGCGACGCCACTGCCGCCGCCTCTCCTGCTGCCGCTATCCCTGCCGTTTCCGTCCCTGCCACCACCGTCTTTGCTGCCGCAGCCCGTGCCACCGCCTTCCCTGCCGCCGCCGGCCGTGCCGCCGCCGACAGTGCCGCCGCCGCTCTTGCCGTCATCGTCTCTGCCACGACGGTATGCTGTACCGCCACACGTACCACCGCCGCGCCTGGCGCTGCCACCCCTGCCGCCGCCGTCTTTGCTGCCGCTGTCTCTGCCACCCCCGCCTCTGCCGTCACCACCCCTGCCGCCGCCGTCAAAACAGCCGCCGTCCTTGCCGCCCGCGCCCCTGCCGCCGCCATCTCTGCGGCTAGCTTCATTGCTGCCGACATCCTGGTGGCCTTCGTCCTTGCTGCCGCCGTCTTTGCTGCTGCCGTCTTATCTGTCGCTGCCTTTGCCGCCACTTTTGCTGCCGCCGCCGTGGTTGCCGCCGCCGTCGTTGCCGCCGTCATGGTTCCCGCCGCCGTGGTTGCCGACGCCGTTGTTGCCGCCGCCGTGGTTGCCGCCGCCGTGCTGGCCGCCGCCGTGCTGGCCGCCGCCGTGCTGGCCGCCGCCGTGCTGGCCGCCGCCGTGCTGGCCGTTGCCGTCCTGGCCGCCGCCGTTCTGGCCGTTGCCGTCGTGTTCGCCGCCGTGCTGGCCGCCGCCGTCCCGGCCGCCGTCGTAGTTGCCGCCGACGTTCGCGTCGCCCCAATGCGTGCCGCGGCGCCTTCCTCAATGGCGGCTTTGGCTGCCGCCAGGGCCTCACGCACACGCGTCTGGTCGAACGCCGTATCCGTGCTCTGTGCTTCTCTTCGAATGCTGGGGTTGTGTCGTCCGTACCCGACGCCAGAATCACTTCCTTGCGCTGTCCTGCTCGCCGCCGCAGCGGCGGCGAGCGATGGGCGTGCTGCATGGCCAGGCGAAATAGCAGCTGGTGCTGGCGCAACCGTAAGACCTTGACCGGCGGGCGCCGCCAGCTGGCCTTGGCCTGTGGGCTCCGACGACTGGCCTGGGCCAGTAGGCGTACCACCGGCGACGTTGATGTCGCTCAAGGGCGCGATTGAGACGGCGCGGCGTAGCTGAGTCCTCTGCAGCCGCAGGTTGAACTTGATGATCGTCGCCTGGGCCTCGGGCTCCCTCTCGACCGTTAGTAGCATGTTGGCCACCCTTTCGAGGGCGGTCGCCGGGCGCGTGGCCAGCATTCTTTGTAGTTACACCATGGTCTGGCCGTCCGTCGGGCCTTTGGCCTTGTCAGCTGCGCGTAGCAGCTTGTTGTCCACCTCGACGGTTTGCTGCCACAGCTTGCCCTTGTCCGTCTTGGGCCACCAAGGGCGGCTGACCCGGATCCTGGCGACGGACACCCCGCGGCACACGCTCTTGGCCATCGTCGGCACCAAGTCCCTCATCAGCGTCAGCGGCTTGGATGACCCCGTCAAGAACTCCATCACCACACTCTTGGTCGCCCTGCTTGGGATCACTGGCAGCGGCGCGGTTGCAGTCTCGGGGCAGGTTTTCGCATACTGGCGGTTACGACCGCCGGTTGGAGCCGCCCTTAATAAGATGTCATCGTCCGTGTCGGTAGCCGAGTCGTTGGTGCCTCTGTCGCTGACTGCTGCCCCGTCGTCGACGCCCAACTTGTCGCCGCTCGCGCCACCAGGGTCATCCGATGAAGTAGACGGGGGGGGTGCGCGGGATGGTGCTCCCCCAGTCGAGGAAGCTCCCGTAGAGGGCTGTGTGCTGGAATCCGTGAGTTTGGAGGCCGCAGAAGGAAGCCCCCGCGAGCCCGACTTGTTGCGGGACCGGCTCTTGTCCGCGGCACGCCAGATCTTTTTCTCCAGCAAAGTTGTGGACCCGGAAAGCATGCTGTCGGCGCTCTCGACGAAGCGGTAGACCATGCTCAGCACGCTCTTTGTCGGGCTATCCAGGACGACCTGGTCCTCGAAGATGGGCACCCAAAACACCTTGCCGTGGAGGTTGTAGCCAGACATGTGGAGGTGGAAGTTGATCGTCGGGTTGTCGATGGCAAAATGCTCGACCAAGTCGAGCAAGACTTCGATTTTGGCCACTGACGCTGGCGTCATACGGCTGCCGACCAAACGGCTGATGTTTGTGGTCAGCTTGGCGTGCGTCTCACGCACCGCCTTGGACAACATGTCGACGACAGGGATGGCCAGGGTTCCCAACCGCAGCATGGTGGTGACGTGGGCTGCGACGGGCCGAGGGGCGGCCCCGCGGGGGCCGGTCAATCGCGTGCAAAAGAGGGTGGCGAAAAGAGACGTTGAAGAGCCGGGGTGCGAGGAGTCGGGAGGTGCGGGGGAAACGTATGCAGGGCCAGACGGGAAAAGAGAGGGGCCGAGCCACAGGGTGAGCCTTCGAGGTGAGTGGAATCACAAAGAGCGAGGCGGAGGGAGTGATGTGGGCAAATGGTGATGTTTCACCCCCCGACGTACGGGGGTGCCGGGTGCAGGGTGTGGCGGGCGCGCAATCGGCGGCGGGCAGCCGGGGCGAGACTCGACGATTGCGGTCGGGGATCTGGACGGAGGCAGGAAGCGGGAGCACACGCAACGTTGCGGGGTGGGCACGGGCACCCCATCCGGCGGGAGCGCGCAGCCGGGTGCGCGTGCAGCTCGGGACCGAGCATGCGGGGCCACCCATGTGACCAAAGCCAAGCCGCCCTCGGCAAAAGATGGTCCGTGACCCACCCGTTTAATGTAAGGAGCACAGTCACAATGAATGCGATGCTCTTCATGACAGGAGTGCCCGTTGCCTGGCAAGCGCCTGTGGTTTTCTCCAGAATACAGTCTTGGGGCCCTGTCCAGAAGATAAATGAGGTGTCTCCACGATAAAGCGAAGTGAACCCCTCCACGCTGTACCTCCTACACTCCCGTTCATGCTCGAATGCCACGACTGCGCCATCATTCACGCTTTGCACTCCACCTCACCTACCGCTTTCACAGCACCCTACTCCACCCAACCTCGTTCGAGAGGACCAGACCCGACCCGACCCAAACCGACCCCATCACACGCAACCCCACCCGACCCGAACCGACCCCAGCCAAGCCCAACCCACCACACCGGACCCGACCAGCCCCCACACCACCCCGCCAAATCGCACCCGATCCCACGCCGCCCCACACCGCCCCACGCCACCCGCGCCACCGCACACCACGCCACACCACCCGGGCCACTCGCGCCTCGCCACCCCACCCGCGCCACGCCGCCACATCCCACCCAACGCCACGTCACGCCACGCCGCCACACCCCACCCAGTGCCACGCCATACCACCCCGCCCCACCTCACCCGCTCCCACCCCACCCCACCCCGCCCCACCCCACCCGCGCAGCCCCACCACACCCCACCCCGCCTGCACCACCCACGCCCCGCCACCCCACCCGCACCACGCCACGCCACAACATCATATCCCAACACACACGACCCCGCTGTGCCCAACCCGCTGAGCCCTACCACAGCCCACCCCGCCCGCGACACACACACCACGCCACCCCACCCGCACCACCCCACCCCTCCCCAACACACCCCACCAGACATTAATCGACCCCGACCCAACCGCTTAACCCCACCACACCCCAGTCCACCCTGTCCCACCTGACCCCGGGTCGTACTTAGTTTTCTGTTGTCATTTGTTTGAAGAAGCGTCAATTGTCTGGTACATATATCTGTCGTGGGGCCTGGAACTCCGACCGACCCGCACTTCATGTACATGCCGTGCCCCGAAATCCGTAAATACGTAAAAACAGTGGTCAACTGGCTGGAATCGAAGGTGAACACTGACACTGTTGAACGATCAGCAATCCGGGGGGGTCGCGGACGAACGAATAAAAGTAGCCTACAACCGTCTTTAAGAGGGTAGACAAGGTAGGACCCGCACGGGCTCTGGGAGCCGACAGTAAATTGAGGCGCAATTTCTTCCTTGCCAATTTCCGAGACCCACCCACCCCGCCACCCGGCGGCCGGCGGCCGGGGAGGAGGCGGCCCGCGCCCACGGACCCCCCGCAACCCGCCACCCGTCAGCCAAGGAAAAAGGCGGCCCTGCCCCACAGACCCCCCCCGCCTTGCCACCCGGCCGCCGGCGGGAAGGCGGCCCTCCCCAACGGGCCCCCCCCACCCCGCCACCCGGCGGCCGGGGGGGGGGCGGCTCTTTCACCTGGACCCCACTCACCTCGGCAACCCTCCAGATGGCGGCCGGGGCGGCGTCAGCCCTTCTCCCGCGGACCCCCCCGACCCCCTTACCCAGCCACCCGGCGGCCCGGGGGGGGGCCGCCTTGCCCATGGGACCCCCCACACCCCGCAAGCCGGCGGCTTGGGGGGAGGCGGGCCTCCGCCCCGGACCCTCGCACACCACCAATAATCGGCCCCCCACCGCGCTACCCCGGAGCCTGTGAAAAGACGGTCTCGCTCTGCGCCGCTCGCCGTCAATCAGGCGCTCCAGCTGACGCCCTCGCGCTGCGCTGCACGCCGAAACTCTGGGCAGTCCCAATTTTCCTCTGTTCGAAACGATTAAATTCACCATAACGCAGGCGTTCATTTCGACGGCCTCGCGCTGCGCCGCTCGCAGTGATCTGGACGTATTTGATCCGGACGACCAGGCACGTTTTTAGAATGTTTGTCTTCAGAATGCGCTGAAACTCTGGTCCGTAGTGCAAATCATTTGTTTTCTAATGTACCCCGTGTTCGAAACTTTATAGCGGTCATCCCACTGGGTTGTATTTGATCCGAGCGTGCAGCCAGTTTCTTAGAATGTTTGTCGTCGGAAAGCGCCGAAACTCTGGGCGCTCGCGCAATCCATTTGTTTGCGAATGGGGCCCCTGTGCGAAGCCCGATCGCGGCCAGCCCACTGGGATGTATTTGATCCGGGCGTGCCAGCAGGTTCTGAGAATGTTTGCGGTCGGAATGCGCTGAAAATCGGGGCCGTCGCGCAATCCATCCGTTTGCCATTGTAGCCCGTGTGCGAAGTCTGATCGCGGCCATCCCATTGGTGGGCTGTACAGACGCATGTGGCCCACGGCGAGCTGTATATAAAGGGACAATGTAGGACCCGCGCAGGCTCTCAGAAACCACTGTCAATCAAGGCGCATGTTTTGCCTTGCCATTTTTCCGGACCCCCCCAAACCCGCCACCCGGCGGCCGGGGGGCGCGGCCCTCCCCCCCGGAAGCCACCCACGGCGCCACCCCGCAACCCTGCGGCCGGAAAAGAGGCTGCCCAATCCCACGGACCCTTCAACCCCGCCACCTGGCGCCCGGGAAGGCGGCGGCCGTCCCCCCCGGACCTCCCTCACGGCGCCACCCCGCCACCCTGCAGCCGGAATGGATGCGACATTCCACCACGGACGTCCCCCAATCTGCCACGCGGCGGCCGGAAGGGAGGTGGCCCTCCCCACTGGAGCCCCCACACCACGCCACGGGGCGGCCTCCTTGCCCCCCCACTTCGCGGCCGGGGGGGAGGCGGTTCTGCCACCCGGACCACCACCACTTTGCCACCCTGCCACACGGTGGCCGGGGGGGAGGCGCCTTCTCTGCCCGGAACCCCCGACTCCGCCACCCCGCCACCTGGCGGCCGAAAAGGAGGCGGCACTCCCCTCCGGACCCCCCCAACCCCACCACTCGGCAGCCCGGGGGGAGTGGGCCCTCACGCCCGGACCCTTTCTGGACCCCTTCACATCCCCCCACCCCGCCACCAGGCGGCCCGCCCACCGCGCCACCGCACAAATGTGGGAACGCGCCCTCGCGCTGCGCCGCTCACCATAATGCTTGCGTTCGGACCGACGCCCTTGCGCTGCGCTGCTCGCCTGAAATCTCGGCTGTCATGATTTGCCGCTTTTCGACACGATGGGGCTTACTGTAACGCTGGCTCTCATTTCGACAGCATCGCGCTGCGCCGCTCGCTGATCTGGATGTATTTGAACAAGGCGTGCAGGCAGGTCCTTAGAATGATTGACGTCGAAATGCGCCGAAGCTCTGGGCGCGCGCGCAATCCATATGTTCGCCGAAGTAGCCCAACAGCGAAACCCGATCGCGGCCATCCCACTCGGTTGTATTTGATCCGGGCGTGCAGGCAGGTCCTTAGAATGTTTGTCGTCGGAATGCGCCAAAATTCTGGGCCGTCGCGCAACCCGTTTGTTTGCCATTGAGGCGCGTGTGCGAAACCCGATCTGTACATCACGGCTGGCGGTCATTTCGACAGCCTTGCGCTGTGCCGCTGGCGGATTTGTATGTACTTGATACGTGCGTGCATGCAGATCCTCACAATGTTTGTCGTCGGAATGCGCCGAATTTCTGGGCGCTAGCGCCATTCATTTGTTCGCCAATGTAGCCCGTGTGCGAAACCCGATCCCGGCCATCCCACTGGGATGTATTCAATCCAGGCGCACAGGCAGGTCTTGTAAATGTTGGTCGTCGGAATGCGCCAAAACTCTGGGCCGTCGTGCAGTTCAATTTCTTGCCATTGTAGCCCGTGCGCGAAACCCGACCGCGGGCGTCCCATTGGTGGGCTGCACAGATATACATACAGACGCATGTGGCCCACGGCAAGTTTTATATAATGGGACTAGTAGGTACCAGCGGGCCCCAGGCGCCCGCAAATCCTATCCATTAACATGGTCATCGAGGTTGTATCTCTTCACGAACGCTTTTTGTCACAATGGCGGAACGACTTCGGAACCCAGCTCAATCCAAAGCTTGCAAATATTCGCCACTTCTGCGCCACTTCCCCCGCTTGCTCTTCTCAGATTTGCCCGTCGGGCAGCTGTTCCGGAGATACAGAGTGTCTAAGAGAGAGAAAAAGTTCGTCCAGGCGGTCAGAATCGGCTCCTTTTCGAAATAGAAAAAACTTTGTACTCTGTTCTGAGGACAGATGATTGTGGCGCAGACTGAGATGCCGGGGGGGAGACGGCCCTCCCCCCGGGACCCTCCCCACCCCGAAACCCGGCGGCCGAGGTGGGGGCGGCGCTCCACCCCGGACCCCCCCACCCCGCCACCCGGCGGCCCTACAACCCCACCACTCAGCAGCCGGTGGGAAGACGCCCTCGCGCTGCGCCGCTCGCGGAAGGGTTGGTTTGGGAACCGACGCCTTTGCGCTGCGCCTCTCTCCGTAGCGCCGGCGTTTGGACGAACGCCCTCGCGCTCCAGGCGCTGGATTTCGGTCCTGGCAATGTTGGGCCCTGCAATGCTCTGAAACTCTGGGCCATCTCGCGAATGTAGTTCCAAGGCCGCGCGCGGCGTTGCGGTTGGCTGGTTCCGAAACGCGAATAACAGACACAGAAGTGGACCACCGCGGGCATCATAAAAAGGGACAAGTCGGTACCAGCAGGCCTCAGACGCTTACAAATCCTATCCATTATCATTGTCATCAAGGTTGTATCTCTCGAAAGACGCTTTTTTCTTACAATGGCCAACCGACTACGGGACCCAGCTCAATCGATAGCTTGCAAACATTTGCGCAGCTCATTCGCCTTCCCTCTTTTGCGCCGCACAGATTTGTCCGAAGTGCTGCCGTTTTAGAGATACAGAGCGTTGAAGAGAGAGAAAAAGTGCATCCAAGCGGTCAGAATCGGCTTCATTAGGAAGAGAAGAATACTAAGTTCTCTGTTGTGAGGACAGATGATTGTGGCGCGGACTGAGATGCCGAGGGAGAGGTGGCCCTTCCCCTCAGACCACCCCGACCCGCCACCCGGCGGCCGGGGGGGAGACGGTACTCCCCTTCGGACCTCTCGCACCCCGCCACCCGGCGGCCCTCCCACCCTACTACCCAGCAGACGGTGGGAAAGCACGCTCGCGCTGCGCCACTTCGGTTGCGCTGGAGTTCGGACCGAAGCCCTCGCGCTGCGCTGCTCGCCGTGGCGCTGGTGTTCAATACGACGTTCTCGCACTGCTCTGCCCGCCGTTGCGTTGGGAAACGGACCGACGCCCTCTCGCTGAGAAGCTCGCCGTCAGAAGTTGATCCAGGCGCTGGATCCCGGTCCTTAGAATGCTTGGCCGTGCAATGTCCTGCAAATCTGGCCCTAAAATTCTGGGCCATCTCTTGAATGTAGTTCCGAGGCTGCGCGCGGCGTTGTGATTGGCTGGTTTTGAAATGCGAATAACAGACACACATGTGGACCACCGCGCGCTTTCTATAGAGGGACTAGTCGGTACCAGCGGACCCCAGGCGCCCACAAATCCTATTCATCAACAACGTCATCAAGATTGTTAGAAGAGTTGGACACAGACAAAATCGAGGACGTCTCTTTCACATGCCCCACAGACGCGTTGTTTTCAATGTCCGGACGACTACAGGACCCAGCTCAATAGGTAGCTTGCAATCATTTGCCCATGCCTCCCCCTTTCCGCGTTTGCGCTGCTCAGATTCGTCCGTAGGGCAGCCGTTCCGGAGATACAGAGCGTCGAAGAGATAGAAAAGGTGCGTCGAGGCGGTCAAAATCGGCTACAGCTCGAAAGAGAAAACACTGTATTCTCTGTTCTGAGGAGAGATGATTGTAGCGCGGACTGTGATGCCGGGGGGGTAGCGGCCCTCCCCCCAGGACCCCCCACCCGTCGGAATGCGCCGAAAATCTGGGCGCTGGCGCAATCCATTTGTCTGCCAGTGTAGCCCCTGTGCAAAACCCGATCGAGGCTATCCCACTGGGATGTGTTCGAACTGGGCGTGCACGCAGGTCCTCAGAATGTTTGTCAATGAAATGCGCTGAAATTCTGGTCCGTCGCACAATCCATTTGTTTGCCAATGAAGCCCGTGTGCAGAACCCGATCGCGGGCAGCCCATGAGTGGGCTGCTCAGACAGACAGACAAACATGTGGCCCACCGCGCACAATTTTTGAAGGGACTGAGCAGGACCCGCGTGGGCTCCGCGAGCCCACTCTTAAACGAGGCGCACTGCCCGATTTCCGGACACCCCCCACCCCACTACCCGGCGGCCAGAGGGTACGCGGCCCCCCCCCACGGAGCCCCTCCACCCCGCTACCTGACCACCCGGCGGCTAGGGGGAAGGTGGCCCTCCCCCCCGGACACCGCCCACCCCGTCACCCCGCCACCCGGTGGCCCGGGGGAAGGCGGCTTTCTCCATATTTTCGCCCAACCCAGTTACCCGGTGGCCTGCGGGGAGGCCGCCCTCCCCACCGAACCCGCCCCACCCCGCAAACAATCGGCCTGGCGGGAGTCGGCCTTTCCTCAAGGACCCCCCTACCCCGCCACCCGGCGCACGCGGGGGAGGCGGCGCCCCCCCCCGGACCGCCCCCGGGACTTCTCCACGGACCCCCCCCTTGCCGCCACTCAGCGGCCGGGGGCGAGGCGGCCATCCCCCCCGGACCCCCTCATCCGCGTCACCCGGCCGCCCCTGTTCGAAACGATTTTCATCACTGTGAGTTGCCAGTTCATTTCGTCGCCGTCGCACTACGCTGCTAACCGAAGCTCTGGGCCGTCCCGACATTCCACCGTGTTTGCCAAAATTGTTTACTGTACGATAGGCGATCATTCCGACGGCGTCGCGCTGCGCCGCTCGCGGATCTGGATGTATTTTGACCGGGCGATCGGGCAGGTCCTTAGAATGTGTGTCGTCGGCATGCGCTGAAGATCTTGGCCGTCGCGCAATCCATTTGTTTGCAAATGAAGCCCCTGTGCAAAACCCGATCGCGACCATCCCAATGGGATGTATTTGATCTCGGCGTGCAGGCAGGTCCCTAACATATGTTTCGTCGGAGTGCACTGAAAATCTGGGCCGTCGCGCAATCCTTTTGATTGCCATTGTAGCCCGTCTGCGCGACCGGATCGCAGGCGTCCCATTGGTGGGCAGCCAATACAGACAGACGCAAATCGCCTACCGCGAGCTGTATTTAAATCGGCTAATAGGTACCAGCGTGCCCCAGTCGCCCGAAAATCCTGTTCATTCACATTGTCATCCAGGTTGTATCTCTTCACGGACGCTTTCATTGACAATGGCCGAACAACTTCGGGGGCCAGCTCAATCGATAGCTTTCACTAATAAGCCCATGCCCCCCCTCTTCCCCCGTCTGCGCTGCTCATAGTCGTCCGCAGGGTAGAGGTTTCGGAGATACAGAGCGTCAAAAAGAGAGAAAAAGTGCGTCCAGGCAGTCAGAATCGGCTACTTTTCGACAGAACGAATACTTTGTTCTCTGTTCTGAGAGTAGCTGACTATGGCGCGGTGTAAGATGCCAGGGGATAGGCAGCCCTGCCCCGGGAACCCCCCCACCCCGCCACCCGGCAGCCCCCCCACCCCACCACCCCGCAGCCGGTTAAAAGGCGCGCTCGAGCTGCGCAGCTCACCGTAGCGCTGGCGTCTGGACGGACGACCTCGAGCTGCGCCGCTCGCGCTGGCGTTCGGACGTTCTCCCACTTGCTGCCCCGCGCCCCCCCCCCCCCCCCCCGCCCCCCGGCCGGGCCCTCTCTTCCTCGCCACCTGGCGGCCACCGCACCCCACCGCCAAGCAGCCGGATGGAACGCGGGCTCGCGCTGCGCCGCTGGCCGTAGCGTTTGTGTTCGGACCGACGCCCTCGCGCTGCGCTGCTCGCCGTGGCGCTTGTGCTCATTCTGACGCCCTCGCGCTCTGCTGCTCGCCGTAGCGTTGGGGTTCGTACCGACATCCTCGCGCTGCGCTGCTCGCCGTCAGGGATAGATCAGGGAGCTAGATCCCGGTCCTCAGAATGTTTGGACGTGCAATGCCCTTAAAATCTGGGCCATCTCGCGAATGTAGTTCCGAGGCCGCGCGCAGCATTGCGATTGACTTGTTCCGAAAGGCGAATATCAGACACACATGTGGCCCACCGCGAGATTTATATAGATATAGAGGGACGAGGTAGGGCCCGCGCGGGTTCTGAGAGCCCAATGTAAATCGAGGCGTATTTTCTGCCGTGCCAATTTCCGGTCCCCCTCCACCCCGCCACCCGGCGGGGAGGCGGCCCTCCTCCCCGGACCCCCCCATTCCGCCACCCAGCGCCCCTTCCCCCCCGCCACGCAGTAGCCGGTGTGAAGACGGACTCGCGCTGCGCCGCTCGCCGTAGCCCTGTCATTCGGACCGACGCTCTCGCGCTGCGGTGCTCGCCGAAACTCTGGGCCGTCCCGACATTCCGCCGTGTTTTCCAAGGGGACGCGTCGGCGAACAACAGAAGAAGCGGACACCAGTCGTCAAGTGCCGGTGCTGTGCGCCTGCACAGAGCGCTCCAGCCACAACGGATGTCCGGAACACCAAGAATACAGTCAATGGACAACGGCCGTGACGCGTGTGTTAGATGCGAACCACCAACCATGTGCCGACATCGTCCAGCCCGGACACCGTGCATGACCGGTTGGGTGGTCACCCCCGTCCCCGCTTTGGACATAAGAGCGCCACGATGGATTCTGCTCCTCAGTGTGCCCGCGGCGCGTTGGTTGCGGAGAACTCGAAGCCCACTTGCGCCTTCCTCGCCGTTCCTCATCCCGTGCACACCACATCCGTTTTCCCCACCACCACCTTCCGTTTCGGGCTATTCTTACCCCCAAGGAAAGCCCCACGGGCGGTAGCTACGGGTGTGGAGACGGTCGTGTCCCCGCTGAGGCCACTGGGCGGCAGCGTCACATCGCGTCTGGTCGCCGCAGCGAGTCGCACGAAGGTGTTTTTCCGCGCGAGCTCGCCGCTCCCCCTGTGTTCCCGCGTGCACCGCGCCGCCCGCCGCGCTCCGTGGCGCGCGCATCGTCACGGCTCATGAATATGAGCGTCGTGGGGTGGTTCATCATCGCGCGCACCTCCGGCGTGGCCCGACACAGTCGTCGTGGCTGACCCGTACGCGTACCACCCGCGAGTTTTCATCACGGACTCTACCTTATCGAGGGCCCAGAAGAGGCACCGCGCCGCATGGCGGATATGGACTTGATGGTGCAGCAGGAGGCGCTACGCCCTCCGCCGGCGCGTGAGCTTGGTGGACACCGCGTTGGCGCCCTAGACGTGGTACTGATTGCTTTTTGAGTGGCATTTGTGGGCGTGACGGGGTGGATCATCTTGAAATTCGGTCGCTGATCAGTGTGCTCTTGGAAGTGATGGGGAGATGGACTGAGAGGTAACGTGCCCGGAGTGGGGTGAGACGCACGATTGAATGGGGTTTTCTTGCTCGTGAAGTCGTGGCCCAAAGCAACCACAGACATTACATGGATGAAAAACACAGAAGCCCATCGAAGGGCACAAAGAAGCGTCGCACAATAATCAGAAAGACATAAGGTCGACCCTGCATGTTGGCCAGCAAACCATGCCAACGAAATCAATGCACCGACCCCACGCCCGCCCAAGCGCATAACACGACGGTGTTGTTGAACGACTGCAAGTAGACAACGTTGTTTGTCACAATCCGGCCGAGGGAGTCGTACGCCGCTGACAGCGCGCCAACCACCACCTTGCGCGGTTCCCCTACACGAGAGAGTGCTACGCACAGCTGCTCGTGTCCAAAGACGCTGTCGTGCAACCAGATGCCCTGACGCTCCAGAGTTGAACCTTGGGCCTTGTTGATTGTGGCGGCAAAGGCAGCGCGCACCGGAAATTGGAAGCGCTTTATCGCGAACGGGATACCAATGTCCGCTGGCGTCAGGAACAGGTTGATGATGATGATCTCGGTCCAATCGCTCACGCGCCGGGCGCCCAAGTTGTGGCTCCCAATGCGGGTCACAATGTATTGCGTGCCGTTGCAGTCCCCGCTCTGGGCAGCTAAATTACGCAACAGCATGACCACCATTCCTTGCTTCAGCTGAAGATCCTGGTCCGGGATTGACGCGTGGTCCACCGAGTCGATGAACTCGGTGGTGGCCACTTCGCCCCACTCCCCGTCCTCTTCCGCATCTACCAGCTGGTTGACGCCGACAGATTGCACGCCCTCCCCCGGAAAGAGCTCTAGCGCTTGGTGGTTGATCATTTTGACGTCCTCGTTTTGGGGCGTCAAGACCATGCAAGCACTCAGCTTGTCGACGCAGTCATGAGGGTTGGCCGGGCCGATCAGCTCGATGTCGGGGAAAGTGGCCAAGAGCATGTCTTGAACCCCTTGCCAGCCTTCTGGCACAGAGCTCGCGGGATGCACACAGCAGTTGTCGCCAGCTCGGCAGCGTGGCTGAACAATCCAAGAAGCCAATCATGCCAGGACCCGCTGCCACCCTGGACCGCGACACCCGCCGCATCCTCGGGAGACGGAAGAGCGCCATAGAGGTCGGCATCGAGCATCGCAACGAGCGACGCTTCAGCGGGCGCTTCCTCCTCTTCGGATTCGTCTTCAGACACCGCTTCGAAAGTATCCGGGGTGTTTCTCGCGGCCTTGACCGTGCCGCGCCCATCCGCTAGCAGCCACTCGGCCCAGCTTTCCAACAGACGGCTCTCCTTCACGTTTTCGGCTTCGAGGCACCATTGTACTTGCATGTTTGTCGATAGCTCAATGACAGTAAAGTCTGGCCACATGGAGGACTTGCGGATTGAAGCACGCACGATCAGGTGGTCGGAGCCTCGACGCACAACGGGTGGGATCTGCACAAATGCCCCGCATAGCAGCCATGTGATGCGACCTGCAGCTTCGTCGCCGATGGTGTACTTGATGCTCCGCTTGACCGCCTCGAAGGTATGGCGGTGGGCCATCGTCGCTTCAGCCCATACAATCAGCCTTATTCGCTGCAGCAACCGATAGGTGTCACTCCGTGCTGCAAAGCCACAACTGGAGTTTGCGCCAGTATCAATGGGAATTTCGAAACGGGTGTGTGCCGTCCGTCCAAGAGGCATCAGGTTGGCCGCCACTTCGCTGGAGGCGACTGCAAGGGCGGCATGGCCCTGTCGGCGGCAGTATGACAGGAGCATGGGCGCCAAGTAGGTCTTGCCACAGCCGCCGGGCGCCATGAGAAAGATCTTTCGGCCGATGCCGCCTCCGTCGATCGCACCTCCGATGGCATTCGAAACCGCAAGCTGGTCCGGCACCAACTGGGAAGCCCGCGACAGCGCGTGCTTCTGCTGTGCTGCTCGATCCGCTGGCACCTCGTGCGCCAGCAGGCGCTCAAAGCTCGAGCCGTTCCTGCCCTCAACCGCATCTGACGGGACGTGTTTATTGAGTTCAGCCGGCCCGGGCTCGCACAACAGGACGACGGGGTTTCCGTCGGCACCCTGCGTGCTCGCGGAAAGCAGCACACCTTGGCCTGCCAAGGTCACTGCGGCGTCCAATATCCGCCCCTCAATTATCTGCATCTCGTGCCGCCTTTCGTCATTGTTCTGCGCGGCCAGGTCCAGTCCGGCAGCATCACGCGCCTCCGAGCGGTGTTCCACATCCTCAGACATTGCCTTGAATTAGGTTTCAAAGAGGGACGGCCCGTCCATCGGAGGACCATGCACAGCCAAAGCCGCGAACAGGTCTCGGATCTGGTAGGGCATGTAGTCACGAACTGCCTCTTCCATAATATCATTCCACACGCCTTCGTTGTCAGCTTGCATGCCCCGCGCCGCGCAGGCCAGGCGGTACGAAGGGTGGACGATATTCTGGTATGTCCGGAGCTCCAGGAAGGACTGCAGTCCTTCCATGCGCTTCAACCGGAGCCGTAGGTAGAACACATCGCCCAACGACGTGTGCACGGTGTTGAGGCGTCCGAGCCGCTTGGAAACGCATCCCGCGTGGACGACATCCGCTCGACGCTTCCACTTGCGCTGGGACTGAACCCACGTGAAGTACTGGGGCATGTCTGAGAAGAATAGCTCGCGCTTTGCGGGTGAGAGCCCGTCGGGCACCGCCGATAAGAGCGCAAAAAAGACTGTCAGCGTGGAAGCCTTTGGACCGGCGCTGATAGCAGCCGCCTGGCTTCCTTTCTTGAAAAGTACAGGCTGCTGGTTCTCCAGGTGCAGAGCCAGCCGCAGCACCGACGGCTTGCGCTTGTGAATTGGGTGGCCCAAAGCGCGCGCGAGAGCTTCGCTCTCGCTGACAACGCGGGCGTCCTGGAACCCCCAGATCTCGGCAGCAGGGGCGAGTTGCGGAGCAACAGGCTAAGCTGGTTGCTCGTTGCCAGCAGCCACGGCTCCAATCGACGCGGCCTCACAAGAACCGGGCGGGTTGCCACCGGTCCCAGCCGAAGCGTCCCCAGTCGTTGATCTACCGTCGACTGCATGAATGTGACTTTCCACAACTGCCATCATGGCCGAGTTGGGACCTTTTGTGACATACTTGAACAGGTACTTGAGCGCGATCACGCCGCTCACAATCCCCACGTTGACGTGGCAGCCCAGCTGCAGCGTCAGCTGAGGGGTATACGGCACGACCCAGCTGTTGTCCACCGTAAACGACGGACCTGCGCGGGTGACGGTGGCCGTCTTGCCGCGAAATTCGGGCGACCGACCGCGATACTCGAAGTAGGAACCATCGCCGTCAGTTGTGGATGATACGAACGTCCTTGGATAGAACTTGCTGCACTTTCCGTCCTTCACGCACGGCGACGTGGGGTTTTGAGTGCCGCAGGGGCCGTGGATGTTCGTCTTCAGCACCAGCTTCCGCAGCGCTGGGGCCGTCTCTGGCGGAATCTGGGCAGAGATCCACCTGTCGTATTCCTGCGCCGACCGCGGTGCGTCGTCCTTGTGCAAAAAGATGATGTCGTGCACATGGGGGAGACCGCGCTTTTGGAACTCCCTCACCGATAAGTAGCCATTGCACCGCCCCATCACGTCCTCGGCGGTCACCAGCGAGTGCATTTCGCGGTTTTTGAGCTCGAAAACTCGGCCGATGAGGTCCGGGCGGTCCTTGGAATCCTGGCCCGCCAGCAGCTCCACCTTGATCTCGTCCCACGTTGGCCGACACGTCATGGTGATGAAGAACTTCGGGGCTCCCAGCTCCTTGTACATCGTCATGGCCTCTGCAAACTTGGCGCGCATATAACGTGGCGACCCTGTAAAGCTGTCCGGCAGGTAGACTCCACGTCCGATGCGCTCCGCAGGCTCCTCCCCTGGGACCACGGCATCCACCAGCCGACTCTATTCTGAATAACGGAGCTTGGCCTGGTTGAACCGCATCCACGTGAGGGTCAGGTGCTCGACCCGAATGTAGCAATCGACGACCCACTGCCCAAATAGCCGACCACAGCGGTGAAGGGCGTTGAAGTTTTCGGAGCGCGTGAATAGCCGGTACGCCAGATACTCGTGCGCAGTGACGACGCGCTGCCGAGTGCCCTGGCTTTGACGCGGGATAGCTATGTGCCAACCGTCGGTTCCGTGAGGCAGCAGCAACGGGTAGGTCGCCGTCTCGTACGATGGATGGATTGCGGAGATGTCTTGCAGCACGCGCTGCAGAGCGGCAGGCCCTCCCCCTGCGACTCCGGCTGCAGGCGGCCCGCGCACTGCCAGCGACACGTCGCGCTGCGTGGGTACACGTCCCTCCTCTGCATGCTCCGGCGCAACCTCCAGCTCCGACGAAGGAAGAAGCCCAGCTACTTCGTCGACGCCGCGTCCCTCTGGTGCATTGTACACGCGGACGTGCGCACCCTCAGGCCGTGCTTCCGCGTCAATCACGACGCGAAGCTCCTGAATGGGTCGTCCTGCAGCTGCCTCGATCGCCCGCACGCGCTCATGAGCCGTCAAAAAGCCGCGCACCAGGGAATTATGCTCCAGCAGCATTTTGTACAGATCCTGCAGAGCGTCAAAGAGGCGCCGCTCTGGCGACGACAGCGAAGACACGTCCTTGCGCAATACCCCACCGGGGGCCGCGGCGCCCTCGCCGTCAGGTGTCGACACAGCACACACCGCGGCTAGACGCTGTGCGTTGTCTTCCGAGTCGGTAAAGTACGCCTGCAAAAAGGACGCCTGCTGCCCAAGGCCGGGAAGCAAAGGTCCAATCACGTGCGTGAGCCGCCCGTTCAGCCGCACGCTGGGCTGAAAAGCGCTGCCGCCAGGCAGCGGAGGCGGCGGCTTTGACTTGACGGCGGCCAGCGCCAGAGCATTGTTCAGCGTTCGAAGATGCCCGACGACGCGTCGACCCTGGGGCGACTCGGCTTTGAGGAAGGTCTTGAGCGGCTCGGGTGGGTCGGGTACAGCTGGTAGCTGGACCTGCCCGTTTTGGCAGCAGGTGCCAAATTTGGGCAGCGCGTTGGTAGATTTAGAAGTTCGCTCCTCTCGCCAGTGCAGTGCACTGCAGCTGGGGCACGCATCGTCCATCCGCCCGAGCCTGTACAGCTCGGGCGTGTGCTTTGCTTCGCCTCGGAAGGCCTCTTGGTCGTGCGCAAACTCTGGCCAGACTCTCTCCGGGCCGTCTTCCTCGTAGTCGCCGTCATCTTCTGAGGAATCCCGTCCTCCAGCCGGACTGTGTCGCCCACGACGCGCCCGAGCGCGTGCAGCATCGGCAGCGCGGCGCTGAGCGCGCTGCGTCGGCGTCTCGCCCTCACGGCCGTCCGAAGCGCGTGCGGTATTGGCAGAGAGGCGGTGAGCGCGCTGTGACAGCGTTTCCGCGCCGCGGCTCTTCGATGTACGTGCAGCAAGCGCACCAAGGCGTGTGGCGCGCTGTGTCGGCGTTTCAGCGTCGCGGCCCTCGGCAGCGCGTGCGGCAGCGGCAGCGCGGCGCTGAGAGCGCTGCGTCGGAGTCTCCGTCCCCCGCCTCGCCCTGTTGTACTCCGCACGGGTCGATCCCCGTGCCGAGCATGAATCTGGCGACAGCACTGCGCCGTCTCGCACGTCCCGGTCGTGGCGCCGAGCGCGTCGTTGCGCGTCGGCCGCCGCGCTGGCGTCGTCAGCAGGAACGCCCACCGTTGCTGCGGTCGCACCAGGGCGGCCGGGTGATGGTAATGGCCCTACCCGAATTTCGTCGTCGCTGGAGACGCCGGGCGTGCGGGCCCCATCCCCCCCCACCATGGCGATCTCCCACGCGTGACCCAAACCTGTAGTGAGGATCCCAACGCGAACTAATCAAGGTGCGATGGTCGGGCTCAGCGCCAATGATGCGCTTTGCGAGACCCGACCCCTGCTCCAGGGGACGTGGGTACGTCACGTCGCGCACCAAATGGCCGGCCCTCCGGGACCACCGCAAAACCCTAGGCGCCCAGCTCAAAGTGGCTCCACAACGCCACGCCGGGGATGCTGTAAAGCCAAAACGTCGCGGTGCACCGCGCCCCCCAAACGCGACAGATCCCACGCGTCCTCCCCGTGCTGCCAACGTGGCAAGTCCACCAATGCCCCAGGTCAGGAACAAACTAAGCTCACCCCTTCTATCGAATCAACACAGTGGCTCTTACTCACCCACTAACCCCAAACCTGACCTACTTAATGCCACAACAGCTTCACAATATCTCTCAATGGGTTCGTGAATCGTAAACGCTTCCGTGCCTACTGCACAAAAGAAGCTGGTCACAACCCGACCGAATCGGCGGCGAAAAAAGGAGCGCCACCCGCGTTCCACTGCCAATCGAGAGCCCCCCCAAAGCGGGTGCGGGCGTCCGACGATTTAGTCTTTCCCGCGATTGGCTGGCAGCCGCGGAAAGACCAAAGGGCTGGAAAAAGAAGTGATGAGAGGTTTCGCCAACCGGGCATGTGCCGACGGAATCGGAATTCTCTCTCAACGCCTTCCTTTCAGTGACTGCCACGACCGCCACCGAAACCTCCAGACAATTTCAGTCTTGGCAATGGTGACGGCCGCGCCGAGCCACAAACGCACGTGACACCCGTTTTTCCGTGTCCAGAAAAAAAATCTCAGCAGCACACGGTGGGTCCCCTGTGAAAAATCGACCCCGACCTGCGTGCCTCCTTCCTCCAATGCGCCGCCCTTTTTTGGTACCAGCGATGGATTTGGGTCGTTCGGATTCGAGGACGAATCCCCAAATCGGAATCCCCTGGGATTGAGGAGGAGGAGATCGTTGGCGGCCGACTCGGGCCGGGGCGACCGCGAGCAAACGGTCGCTCCTCGCCTGAGCGCGCCTCCTTCCCCCCAGCTGCTGCCACCCCCTCCCACAGCACCAATTATAGGCGCGAAGCCACAGGCGTTGTGAGGGTGGTGGCCAGCAGCACACGCACCCGGACCCGGTTTTATCACGCCCCCCCCCAACCGCACCCAGAATAAAGCTACCCCCCCCCCTAGCTACCGATACAGGGAGAAAAAACGCTACGGGCGAGCCCTGCCAGGGCTGTCTCGGAATAAAAAAAAGACGCGAGCGCCCCCTCTCCACCCTCCCTCCTCCCTCAGAAAAACGCGGGCAAAAAAAGGGCTGACCAGGGCACGGCGGAAAGGTACGTGGCGGCGCACGAAAGAGAACGCGGACACGCGCACGGCTGCACGGCGAAGCGGTGGGCGCGACGAACTCGGCGCGAGCGCGGAGGCGCAACGCGAGGCCAGCGAAGTGCCGCACGCGCGGGCACATAAGGCACGCGGGGCGGCGGCACGCACGACGGCGGCGCACGCACGGCGGCACGCACCACGGCGGCGCACGCACGCACGGCGGCACGCACAATCGCTGTGCACGCACACGTGCGGAGGGGGTGCCCTGACGGACACTTCCTGGGGGTGGGCCACACGGGGGCTAGTACGGAAGCACGCGCAATCGGTGTGCACGCACCCGTGCGGAGGGGGTGCCCTGACGGACACTTCCCGGGGGTGGGCCACACGGGGGCTAGTACGGAAGCCCATCCGGTCTAACGGAATTGCTTCGATACCATCCGGTGGGCTTACTCGGTTTACTTGGTCATATCAGGCGTATCCGGGCACGTGGCGCATTGGATTTGATTGCCAATATAGCCCGTGTGCGGGACCCGATCTCGGCTATGGAACCGTATACTGTATCTTCACGGCTGCTGTCAGCAAGTGACCACCCTCAAATGTTTTTGCACCTGCAGACAGCAGATGGTACGCACTGAGCAAAAAAACCCCAATGTCATTCAGACTGAAAGCAACGCGATAGGATCCGCGGATAGATGCCGGGGGGGGGGGGGGGCCCCCCCCCCCCCCCCCCCCCCCCCCCCCCCCCCCCCCCCCCCCGGCGGGGCGGCCCCCCCCCCCCCCCCCCCCCCCCCCCCCCCCCCCGGTCGGGGGCGAGGCGGCCCTCCCCCCCGGACCCCCCCCACCCCGCCACCCGGCGGCCGGGGGGGAGGCGGCCCTCCCCCCCGGGCCCCCCCAGCCCCCCA
>ENA-ORXT01001741-ORXT01001741.1-marine-metagenome-genome-assembly--contig:-NODE-1741-length-28033-cov-9.821613_pt1 | contig 28033 bp, 18 predicted proteins | sample MGYA00237868_ERZ511482 | MGnify/ENA metagenome assembly ERZ511482
ACATGTATCCGCGATATGGGAGTCGCTGTCTCCGAGGCGGAGACCGTAGTCATCAAATTGTCTGGAAATGCTTTGCTGTCATCGCAAAACGGCTCATTGTCTAAACGATAATTGGGATAGTGTGGTGTAGTACCAGCATTTGAAACTGGTATCAGGATGTTTTGCACCACATGGCAAGCTTCCCCTTTTTGCTCTGGCTCCATGATCATGTAAATACGATCAACCCCATTTCGAGAACTCATGTATATGCGGCAATCTGGTGCTAACGCCATTCGATAAAAGAAAGTAGGTACTGAAATAACGCCCAACCCGGCAATATCGGAAGCAAAGGTATCTCGCTCTGCGACCTGTACGCCTGAATCTGTTAAATTGTTTGCCTCTAAATCATACTGCCAGATACCTAGAGCATCATTCACATAAAGAAAGCGAGAAGAGCCAGAGAAGGAAAGCCCCCCAGTATGCAACGTCCCCTCTAGTGTACTAGGTACATCAATAAAGCGAAAATTGCTGAGCTTACCAGTACTCCTATCAAAATCATAAAGCTGTAACTCATCCGAAGGATTGAATCTGGCGAACATAGTACCATCAGGTGAAAAATTTGATTGCTGAGCATCGTGAGCCACAATTGGATTTCCAATAAACGTACTGACTGTATCTATTACCTCCCCCTCACTGATTAAAAGGCACTTATATTCATTGGTAAAATAATCTTGGTTGATTATCCACCAATCTTGACCGTTGGCGTGTTTGGTCGCGCTTAATATGTTGCCACTAAGTGAATCTAGCACCGTTTCTTTTTTTGACAACACTATATTTTGTCGAATATCTAATAATGCCTTCAGAACATTTACATAAATGTAAACACCAGAAGTATCTTGCGCTATAATCTCTTCATTATAAAATACAGTTACAATATCTGGATCACTGGTAGGTAATGCGAGCATTCCTTGGTTTGCTGGATAGTCTGAATCTGAATCGCCATGACAAAAAAAAGTTCCTGCATGTATATCTGATCCATTCTCAAAGAGGACTCCATTTTCATCAAAAAACGCGCAACCAGGTGAATACAACTGCAAAGCGCCTTCTGCATCTGAATAGGCTAAATTGGTCAAATAAAGGGACTGCTCTTTCGTAAATATTGTAGCCTGTACTTGGTCTCCGCTAAAATCTATGCGCATGCCATTGCGATTCGCAGTATCTTGTGTTACAAATTCATATCCAATCAGCCAATTGTAATCGTGTTTTTGCGCGTATAGGTTAAGATTACTTACTACTAAAAAACTGAAAGCAAAAATTAGATTCCTCATAATTGAAATTAAAAGCATGCTCACCTGAGACAGGTGAGCATGCGTTAATAGAATTTTCGTTATTTATCGAATAGCATAAGTTTTCCATTTTGTATTACTTCTCCATTCTGTGCCATAGTAAAGAAGTAAACGCCAGCAGGAAAATTACTTAAATCGACGCTATTTTTTCCTTTTTGAAGAACAGTAGTAAAAATATGTCCTCCTTGGAAATTAAATATCTGCAGTTCCGCGGCAAGCGTCTTTTTCCAGCTAATATTTATCAGACCGCTAGAAGGGTTAGGAAAAATGAATCCATCAGAAATCAATCCTTCCTCTTTCCCCCTTCTGGCTTGGATACCATTGCAAGATTGAAGTGATTCGAAGTCCGTCAATTCTTTAGTATTATAAAGTGATCTTGCAATAAAAACGGCATGACCCGCATCTTTCGCGCACTCCATAGCTAAATTATATATTGCGCTCCATTCTACCTCAGTGAAATCTACAAAGTCTGGTTCTCTAGCTAGTAAATCTTTTCTTAATATCCATTTCATTTTAACATCATAAACCTGACTAGAAGTAACATTAGACAAGGCTGCTTTTTGATCCCCAATTTCTTGAATCAAACTTTGATTGTACGTATTGTAGGCTGAATTTAATTTATTTTTTACCATGGCTATTTGCGCATATAAATTCATCTTTTCTTGATTGTAGGTGGCTTCGCTAATATCTTGGTTATACCATGATAATTCTAAGGCACTAAGATTAGCCAACTCTAAATCCAGCTCATCCATTAAGATTTCTTGATTGTGAACAGTTAAGAATGTTCCGTTAGCTGCATGAATGTTCCCTAAATTACTCTGTAAATTATTTTGGTAGAAAGTATTTAACCGTGGATCCTGTATCGGGTCTTCAAGTCGATCTAAACTAGCAAACAAGTCATACTGGAGCATACGTTCGTACTGAGGGTTCCTGATACCATATACAGGCGTTCCGACCGCCACATTACGACTGACATCATCATTTGGCTCATTTGGTGGACTGAAACCACCCGTCGCAAGGCATGAACCCTCTTCCTCTTCGCATGTTGCGGTCTGTCCTAAGAACTCATGTGCAAAGAAATCTTCAGGTAAAATACCTGCATTCGTTTCAACATCAATCTCAGTAAGGTCTGGGCATATACATGAAGGTCCATTTTGCTCTTGCTCGCATTTAACCTCAAATGCAGAAGCTTCAACAATTGCTACTTCGGTAGCATTGTGAGATGCTTCAGCCGCTACATTGTCATCAAAGCAGTTACCTTTGTGATCTTGTGGGCTAATGACCGCAGATTCGGTTAAAATCAAACCTATAGCACCATCAGACATCGTATTTGCTTTAAAATCGGCTCCTGCACATGGATCATTGAATATGACTCCATTTTCTAAATCTGCGACCACATTACAAGTTATTGCCATATTTGGGGAGGCGTCAATATCAATACCAATTGTTTCAGTAAATCCAAAATTTGGCTGTGCAGTTGATGCTATAATATTACATCTAAGTGTTGTATTATCTGAGTTTACCACTTTTAAAGTGGTGAATTCATTCTTCCCCGAGGCAATTTTGAGTAGCCTATTATCTGAAATATTGGCATTGTCACCATGCTTATAAACAATAGCTTCGTCTGCAGAAACGATATGTACATCATTATTTGATATATTCCACCCAGGCCCAAATTTATTATTGTTTTCATAGCATGCAATCCCTGCAGATTCGGTAGACTCAGTTGAGTTGAGGTTGGCAGAGTTAACGTTGATAAAATTATCCGTTATCTTACCAAATAGAGGACTATTGTTAACCGTAACAATACCAAAATTATTTGCTTGGATGTTTGAGTTTTTGATAATCACTGACTTTTGTTTGCAGTTTTGCACTTCAACCCCAGTGTCAATATTTTGCATAATAGCTTCATCTATATTTGCTGCCATATTTCGCATTGAAATTCCAACTGGCATATTCGTGAATAAGGATTCCGTTAAACTTGGTTGAAGTTGCATGTAATTATACAAACGACCTCGATTACTTGCAAATATCCCATAGCCAGAAATTCCATTTGTATCATTCGGACGAATCATATTGGAGAACTGAGCCCCTCCGATGACGAAACTCGATGCACTTGATACTATACCATTATACATATTATCGAAATAATTAGTAGCGTTATCTCCAAAAGATGATAAGTCCACGAATTTTACCTTTTGGAGTTGAATGCCTGCAAAAGGTAAATCACTAGGCATTGGTGATTGCCCGCTGTATGCAGCCGCTAATTGGCCCGTACCACTAAAATTATTTCCCCTTAGTGTAAGATTAATAGCCTCATTGTTATTAAAGTCGTCGATTCCTTCCATATATATACCCACATAATTATCTGTGAAATTACAGTTTTGGATATTTAGATTAGCCCCATTCTCTGCTCTGATAGCGTTTCTACCATCTTTGATATCACAGTCTGTCATTAGAAGGGTACCCCCTTTTTGCACCTCGATGGCATCCCAAAAAATATCGGAACAGGATTCGAATTGAATCCCTTCAAATCTTGCCGTTACTCCAGAAGGAATTACTATTTTTCTTCCTTCCATAAATACAACACCTTCTGCAGGCCCAGCTATTGCCATGCTGTGGCACCAATCGGTATCAACAAGCAAATCCTCCTGTATTACATAATTATGGTTAAAACCCGGACAGTCCGTTGGATCCGTTGAAACAGTATTTTGATTAGCTGTAATGGCGGAAATAGTATTATCTGTCTGATTAGAATATAATATTTTACTCCCTCCTGATCCTCCAGTCGTAAATTCTTCCACAACAGGTTCACATATTCCATCACATAAAGGCCCAGAACAGGGAATACAATTAGGATCACTAGAAGAAGGGCACCCATTACCTGTCCATGGTGTATCACAGTCATTCTCAGCATTCCAAACATCAATCTGAAATTGGTTATTGGTAGAACCAAAAGAACTATCTGAAACATAACTAAACTCGAAATCTTGGCAAGCTTGCAAACTGTCAATCTGGACTGTACCTATCAAATATGCATTATTTGCCCCATAGGCCGTGAAATTTCCATTTTCAGGTGCCAATGGTGAACTAAAATCTAGGGATGTATCAGTATTATTTGGACCGATATAGATATTTACATTAGAGTCCGTTTCTGCATTAAAATTGCATATATTGATGGTAATAATAACTCTGGTGCATCCAGGAACATATACACCTGACTCAAACTCTGTTGAAATGGAAGAAATGTCGGCTTGCCCGATCAGAAAATTGGGAATAAGAAAATAAGAAAAAATTTGGTTACTCGGATTGGTTGAATCATGTTTTAAAAAATTTATATGGTTATGAAATAAGTTTTATTTTGTTGGCGTCGGAATTTTAGTGATTTAATCACTAAAAAGTATATCTCCAATTAGAAGTGAAGGTATGTTAAATAATAAACAGTTGAAGAACAAATATTTTGCATAAGTCAGGTTTCTGAATTTTGTATTGAAAATCACAAAGTAGAAAATCATAAAGTAGAAATCATTTAATCATCAGAATTAACACTTTACAGGATTCAAAAACCCAGGCTACAGCGTAGCCAAATATCAATAGCATTGTCGAAAGGAAAACACCTTAGCTACAGCGTAGCGACATATCCAATCGAGCCAGGATTCCATCAAATCTAAATTATAAACAAACATTCCAATGGCAAACCCTTGGACTAGCGATGTGGATGGGTGAGGCTGAAAGCCGAAGTGCGCAGCACCGAGCGGATGAGCGAGTCCAGTAACGTAGCGACCCTGACAATTCGCTTTTTCGCGAATGTCAGGGAAGGCCCCAAATAAAAATTATCTTTGTGGGAAAAATAAATACGAGATGAAAAAAATCGAACATATAGGCATCGCGGTAAAAGATATGGATAGTGCTAATGACCTGTATGCCAAACTACTCGGCGAACAACCGTATAAGCAAGAGGAAGTAGAAAGTGAGGGCGTAATGACTTCTTTTTTTGAAGTGGGGCCGAATAAAGTGGAGCTGCTGGAGGCAACTAATCCAGATAGTCCGATAGCTAAGTTTATAGAAAAGCGGGGGGAAGGGATTCACCATATTGCTTTTGAAGTGGAGGATATAGAAGAAGAGATGAAGCGGCTCTCTAAGGAGGGGTTTCGATTGTTGAATGATCGACCGAAGAAAGGGGCGGATAATAAACTGGTGTGTTTTGTGCATCCTAAATCTGCGCATGGAGTGCTGATCGAACTTTGTCAATCCATAGATTTTTAATTGGAGGCTTACCAATATATCATCGCCATTGTAGGTGGCTTTGCAGCTGGTATTATCAATACCTTGGCTGGTAATGGCTCGGCGATAACGCTGACTATACTCACGGAGGTTATGGGCTTACCGCCGAATATGGCGAATGGGACTAATAGGGTTGGCGTATTCACGCAGTCGGTGGTCGGTAGTTACGGTTTTCATAAGGGCGGAAAGTTACCGATACAGCGAAGTTTGAAATTTATAATTCCTTCTGTTATTGGAGCTATAGTCGGAGTGATCGTGGCGGTGAATGTGAGTAATGATGATTTTAAATTGGTATTTCGCTATCTGATGATCGCCTTGCTGTTTGTCATTTTGATCAAACCAAAGCGCTGGCTCCGCCCTTCAGATTTGGAGGCGGACCATAAGCTCATCTGGGTCATACCAGTGTATTTGGCTTTAGGATTCTATGGTGGCTTTATTCAGATGGGAATGGGTATTTTCTTTTTGGCGACCATGGTTTTGTTGGCTAAATTTGATCTGATCGAGGGCAATGCTGTTAAAGTTTTTGTGGTGGCTATTTATACGGTATTCGTTTTGGCAATATTCCAATACAAGGGACTGATTGACTGGAAGGTTGGCGCGGTACTCGCTTCGGGGCAGGTAACTGGTGCTTATCTGACGGCAAAGTATGCCTCCAAATATCCACAGCTCAATGTGTGGGTATATCGGTTGCTAGTGGTAGTCGTGGTGTTTGCGATATTGAAGTTGTTTAATGTACAGACTTGGTTTGGGTGGTGATAGTGCGCGTGATAACAGGCAATATATAGATTTAGCTACTTGCAAACTGTAGTCGTGTAAATATATAAGTCGACGCAAAAGATAAAAACTTTCAAACCTTTGTAATGCACACTATGCGTTTAAAAAATAGATGGTTATCTTTATTCATTTGCAAAACAAAAATATTAACCAATGACAAAGAAACTAAGTTTAACAAACGTAATATTAATACTTTCCATTTTCTCAAGCACTTTCATTATTGCGCAGGATGTGGATCTTGAGTTAAAAGCGGGGATCAATTTTACATTCTTAAAGTTTGACCATGCTACACCGGTGCAATCGAATATTGAAGGTTTATTAGATGAAGAAAGTTCCAATTTTGGTATAGTATTCTCTGCCCCAATAAAGAAATCCAGATTTAGACTTCGTTCTGAGATTGGGTACACATCATGGAATGATTATCTGACATTAGAATATAATCTCTTTACAGGACTGATAGATGAATTACAAATAGTTCAGAATCAATTTAAAAATGATAAAATCTACATCTCGATCTGTCCAGAATTTAAAATACATATCTCTGACGTTGACTTTAAATTTCATGCAGGTTTTCTAAATCATATAGATATATCAAATAACATCAGAGATCCAGACAATCCATTAATTAATAATCCAGTTCTTTCGTTTGACTCTGAAATCAAATTGGGAGGCTATACAATAGGTGGAGCAGTAGTGGTGAAATTGGGCAATATCGGTATTTCGAGTTCTATTTCTTATCTAAGTTTTAGAAAGAGCGAATTCTTTGCGGGGATTTCGGGTTCGCATCCATATTTCAAGCTTAGACAATTTCAATTTGCGGGCGGAATAGTTTATTATCTTGGTTCATCTGACAAAGAATAATTTTATATGACTATCCGCTATTAGGTACTAAAGCAAACATTGAGATAAAGGTGTGTATTTCGTCCCCCGAAAAAAGCGGGACAAGCTTTACAGGACTTAAGGGTCTGTTACAGTTTACGAGGGGTTCAAACCCCTCGCTATTATATCTTGCCCCCCGCTCGAAAGGCGGGACAAGCTTTTCAGGACTGCTTGGGAAGCTTTATGGCTTACTAAGGTGAATATTGACTAGCAGGTATAAATAAGTATTTCTATGATTGTGATTCCTTACACACAATGTCGAATTACAACCTTGGTACTCAATAGCGGATAATCATTTAATTTTAATCCCATATATACCCAAATTGTTTTCAAAAAAGTCTAGCGAGCCACATCTATCTTGCCCCAACTTCAATGCGCAACATCATACCCAAAAACTTGTTATCTTTACTGGATATATCAAGAAATCGACATGCAGGAATTACCAGTTGTACAGAAAAAAGAGGCCAGAGAGCGAAAACCTTCTTGGTTGCGCGTCAAATTGCCCATCGGACCAGAATTTAAGAAAGTTCGGGAACTCGTAGATAAGTACAATCTAAATACAATCTGCCAAAGCGGAAATTGCCCGAATATGGGGGAATGCTGGGGCGCAGGGACGGCTACTTTTATGATTCTCGGCAATACTTGTACGCGCTCTTGCAGCTTCTGTGCAGTTAAGACAGGTCGTCCGCCGGAATATGATGAGGATGAGCCACGTCGTGTGGCGGAAGCTATTAAGCTGATGGAGGTTAAGCATGCAGTGATCACCTCAGTTAATAGAGATGAACTAAAAGATAGAGGTGCGGAGATTTGGTATCAGACGGTTGTTGAAGTCAAAAAAGCGAGCCCTAATACGACGATAGAGACGCTAATACCTGATGTAAAAGCAAATTGGGAGGCACTAGCGCGTATGTACGAAGGAGGCCAAGAGGTAGTATCTCATAATATGGAAACAGTGGAGGCGCTGTATCGAAAAGTGCGCCCTCAAGGTAAATATAAACGTAGTCTGGAGCAGATCAAGCGGATCAAAGATGCCGGCAACCGCACGAAGACAGGGATTATGGTTGGTCTTGGTGAGACGCCTGCACAGGTAGAACAGGTCATGGATGATCTGATTGAGCATGGTTGTGATGTATTGACTATAGGGCAGTATCTACAGCCTACCAAGATGCACTTGGCGGTGGCTGAATTTATCCATCCTGATCAGTTTGAGGCGTATCGTGTGATGGGTCTGGAGAAGGGCTTTAATTTTGTGGAGAGTGGTCCTTTGGTGCGGTCTTCTTATCATGCGGAAAGACACCTTTGAAGGGAATGGTGAATGGTGAATTTTGAATGGTGAATTGCCCTAGCGACTCGTACCGTCTTTTGCTTTTCCTGAAGTCAATCGTTTGCTTATTTTCTGTTATTTTTTGAGGTGATGATTATGGAAGATAATATTTTTTGTATTTCATTGATATCCCTTGACACAGACTTATGTTGAGTCGCATTTAAATAATCTGATTCAAATAATAAATCTATCCAGTAGTCTGTTTCGTTTGCCTCTTTCTGAGCTATAGCCATTTTATGTATAAAATCTGGTTTGCTCTCTGCATGTTCCGCCTCTCTAACTAATGCTCCGATAGCAGTGCCACATCGCAATAATTGTTTGCTCATCACATATTCCTTTTTTTCGTTTAGAAACTTGTACAGATTGATAACTCTAAGGGCGAAACTGTAGCTTTTCTCTTTAATGACATTTGGTCTTTTAGAATTCTGCATAGTATCGCGTTTTATAGTTGACGTATCAACTAACAATTTTCCATAATTTAAATCGAAGAATTATTTAATTTTTCAGATTGAAATGCCGAATCTCTTTTTTCCCATTTATAATTTATCATTTACCACTCACCATTCACAAATACCGCCATCCTATCCTAACACAGGTATATTGACATAGAATAGCTCCCTACTCTACTGTAAAATAAGTATTACATTACCTATATTTGCTGCCTAATAGATACATTTCATGAGCAGATATTCTTCGTATATATTGATCTTATTTTTTGGGCTACTACTTTATAGTTGTGTCCCAGTCTACGAAGAAGTCATTACGGATATCGATCTTCAAACGGATGACAGCACCTTGCATAAAATTTTTGATTTTCAGGATAAAGCAATGGTCGATAGCTTATACAGTTACTTCACACACGCCAATCCTGGATACAGGTATGCATCTGCGATGGCGTTTGCCTCTATACAAGACAGCAATGCACTGGTAGAGCTCCAGCCATTATTGAAAGACCCTAACGTAGATGTGCGTTGCGCTACTGCTTACGCCATTGGGCAAATAAAACACCCAGGAGGAGAAGCATTACTAATCAACAATTTTGAGCGAGATGATACAATCCACCAGTGGGATTTATATCACCAAAGCCTGTTAGAAGCTGTAGGCAAATGTGGAACTGCTCAATCCTTAGGATTTATTAGTGACATTAAATCTTACGGCCTCAAAGACACCTTGCTGTTGAAGGGGCAGGCACAATCTATATATCGCTTTGCTCTGCGAGATATTACTAGTCCAGACGGGACACAGAAAATGGTTGACTTTCTGGATGTTGATAATGTTCCACCGGTAGTCATGCTGTATGCTGCACAATATTTATCGCGCGCAAAGTATCCTACTTTATCTAAAGAGAATCAACAAGTGCTGATCCGCAGGATTAACAATTCGGAATCAGGCACTGTTAAGTCCGCACTGGCTATGGCACTTGGAAAGACTAAATCTGATATCGCTTTGCAAGAATTAATGGGTCTTTATGATAGAGAAAGAAACCCACTCGTGCAATGCAATATTATTCGCGCACTAAAGAACTTTTCTTATGCTACCGTACAATCTGTGATTTTTAAAGCACTGCGAAGTAATCAAGTTCAAGTTGCCCAATCAGCTGCCGAATTTTTCATTAGTAATGGAGAGAGCACTGATGGTTCAGTTTATTACAGAATGTCTAGAGATAGTCTCAATCCATTGGTGCGAATGACCTTGCTCAGAGCAGCTAACAAATATGTTTCTCCTATTTACGAAGAACAGAATCTACTGGTAAACAATGTGCTAAAAGGAACTTTTCAAGATACTACCAACTCTGTATATGAAAGAGCGTATGCATTGAAAGGCCTCGCTGAGTACGGATGGAACTATAAGTACATCAACCGCAATGGATTTGGCAATAAAGAAGCGGTCATTCGGACAGCAAGTATGGAGGCCTTAGGAATTATAGCTAGTGATCCTAACTTTAATCGAAATTTTGGTTTGGGAAGAACAAAGGTTAAAAAAGAATTGAGTCAGTTTATTGCTTCTGCTATTAATGGTACTGACCCCGCTATGAAAGCTGTTGCAGCGGGAATACTTGCTGATAGCACGCTGCAGTTTTTGAGTCAATATGATAATAGTAGTTTTTTGCATGTAGCAAAACGTGGATTGAGTCTACCTCAAGAAACAGAGACCTTATATGCTTTGCAGCAAGCAATTAATACATTTGACAAGACCAGTACTACGTTACCAGCTCCTGCGTATAATCATCCTATAGATTGGGATTTTTACCAAGGATTGTCAAATACGCCACAGGTGAGAATTGAGACAAAGAAGGGCGATATAATTTTAGACCTCTATCCACTACAAGCACCAGGGTCGGTAGTCAATTTTCTAAAGTTAGTCAAAGATGGTTTTTTTGATGGAAAGTCATATCACCGAATGGTGCCAAACTTTGTCGTGCAAGCAGGTTGTACAAGGGGAGATGGATATGGAGGACTAGATTACACTATTCGTAGTGAGGTAGGACAAAATTACTATGATGAAGGTGGTTATTTAGGTATGGCATCTGCTGGATTGCATACAGAAGGGACGCAATGGTTTATTACTCATGCCGCAAGCCCTCATTTAGATGGAAGATATACTATCTTTGGCAAAGTAAACCAAGGATTAGAGGTGGTACAGAATATACAAGTAGGAGATATTATCGAAACTATAAAAATTCTCAATTAGAAATGAGCACAACACAGACAGTTAAAGAAACACCAATCACTAAAAGACACGTAGAATTAGGCGCTAAAATGGCATCCTTCGCAGGATACAATATGCCTATATCTTATACAAGCATCAATGAAGAGCATCAGGCGGTAAGAGAGAAAGTGGGTGTTTTTGATGTTTCCCATATGGGAGAATTTATTGTTCGTGGAAAAGATGCCCTGCCTTTCTTGCAGAAGATCACTACCAATGATGTTTCCACTTTAGAGATAGGTGAAATTCAATATTCTTGTATGCCTAATCTTGAAGGAGGTATAATGGATGATTTGCTTGTATATCGCCTTTCTGAAGAGAACTGCTCTGAAGGAGAAAGAGCGTATATGCTGGTTGTCAATGCAGGGAACATTATTAAAAACTGGGAATGGATAGCTACTCAAAATGATCACAACATTCATATCCTTAATATTTCTGATCGCACAGGTTTACTTGCTGTACAGGGGCCAAATGCTACAGAGATGCTGCAGCAAATGACAGATATTGACTTATCTTCTATTAAATACTATAACTTTGTGAAAGGAGACTTTGCTGGTATGAGCAACGTACTTATTTCCGCTACTGGCTATACTGGCTCTGGAGGATTCGAGATATATGTCAACTCAGACCAACTCCCTACCTTATGGGACTCCATGATGAAGCTTGGTAAAAACTTCGGGTTGGTGCCTGCTGGTCTAGGTGCAAGAGATACACTGCGCCTCGAAATGGGATACTGCTTATATGGGAATGATATAGATGAAACAACCTCTCCTTTGGAAGCTGGATTAGGCTGGGTAACAAAACTTAAGAAAGGAGAATTTAACTCCAGTGAAATCTTCGCAAAGCAAAAAGAAGAAGGTGTCCGTAAAAAACTGATGGCCTTCATTATAGAAGATCGAAGAGTCCCTAGACATGGTTATATCATAGAGGATAAAGCAGGAAATAAAATAGGAACGGTTACTTCAGGAACGATGTCTCCAAGCCTCGGAATACCGATAGGGATGGGATATATAGATACAGATCATGCTAAGGTCAAAAACCCAATAGTTATCAATACAGGAAAGAAAAAATTGGCAGGAGAGCTCGTAAAGGCTCCATTTTTAAAAGTATAGGCTAATTTATGCCCCATAGAGCCAATATTTGCGTAAATTAAATTTTAGACGTAATTACCTGAATCAATTGATATTATGACTTATCATGAAGGCAAAGACAAGTTTATTCAATCATGGGGAACCTTAGGTTCTAACTGGGGGATAAACCGTACAATGGCGCAAATCCATGCCCTATTGTTGATTGCCCCACAAAGTCTGAGTGCCGAGGAAGTCAGAGATGAGCTACAAATCTCTATGGGTAATGCAAATATGAATCTTAGGGCTTTAATAAGTTGGGGGTTGGTATATAAAGAACTTAAGCCTGGTGAAAGAAAAGAGTATTTCGTAGCAGAAAAGGATATGCTTGAAGTAGTCAAAAAAATTATTCGCCAACGCAAGAAAAAAGAGCTTGAACCACTAACCAAAGTATTAGATGAATTATCAGGGGTACAAGCCGAGGATCAGCAATCCGCTGAATTTGTGCGGGTAATGAATGAGATAAAATTGTTCTCTGGTAAAACAGACACTTTGTTGGACAGGATTTCTAACTCTGATTCTAACTGGTTATTCGGAACCTTCCTATCTATGATAAAGTAAGATCAAATTTAACCATCAAGCTTTATTCTTAAAATCTTTTATTTTCTCTGTATTAAGGTGTATTTTTCGTGATTAATTCTGAGTCCACTCCGAAAACTCACATAACCAAAAATGTTTCTTTTATGCAATTCGTCAGTTTTCGGAGTGGACTCAATTCTTGTTAATTATAAACATTACTATTCATGTTAATACGTCCATTTAGGGCAGTTCTTCCCAATCTAAAATTTGTAGCTTCCCCTAAAACCTTCTTCTCATCAGTAAGAGAGAAGTATCCTGATTATAAGAAAGGAAAATTTTTCAAAAAGGCTGCCAAGGAAGCATTGTACGTTTTGCAAATAATAAGAGGGGAGGAAGTTCATGAAGGTCTTATCACATGTACTCACATAGAGGAATTTACTTCTGAGCGGATTAAGAAACACGAAAATACACTCAGCTCTAAGGAGCAACAACAAATAGATCTAATCCTAAAGCGAGGTGCTGGAGTGAAGCCTGTTTTAGTTTTCCATGAGGAAGTAAAAAAAATAAGCAAATGGATACATGAAGTCATTAGTACAAAGAAAAAACTCCTTGAAGTTAAATTCAGTGAAAAAGAGATCCACAGAGTTTGGTCTATTACCGATGGGGATGAAATAGAGCAAGTGTGCAAGATGTATGGAAAGCTAGTCCCAGTGGGTTATATCGCTGACGGACACCATAGATGTTCTTCCACTGCCTTAATGGCCAACAACCACGAAAATGAATCAAAAAACCCTTACAACTATTTAATGACTGCATTTTTTCCATCTTCTCATTTACAAATTTTTGACTTCAATAGGATAGTAAATGCTTTAGCTGATATATCGCCTGTAAAATTTATAGTCAAACTTTCTCAGTGTTGTGAAATAGTGCCTCTAGAAAAATTTCGCAAACCAAAAGAGAAATTTGAAATGGTCATGTACCTCCAAAGAGAATGGTATAGTCTTACTTGGAAAAAACATCTATTGAAGAGTGCCAAGAATATTTTGTTGGATGCTAACCTTATGAATCAGCATATATTAAAAGACATTCTAAACATTGAAGACATTCGGACAGATACGAGGATCAAATACATAGAAGGTGTAAAGCCTTTGAATTCGTTTAAGACCCATTGCCATAAACTAGATAATGCTATTGGCTTTTATCTGTACCCCGTAGATATTGATGATTTGATAGATATAGCAGATAGGCATAAAATTATGCCCCCAAAATCTACTTGGTTTGAACCAAGAATGAAAAATGGGCTTATCGTTCAAGAGTTTTAAAATACAAATCTTACTATCATGCGGAAAATTAGTGCTGATTATATACATACTGGAGACGGAGCCAAACTCACAAACACTGTATTAGTGGTAGATGAAACTGGTTTAATATCAGATATACAAGCAAGCTCCAATTTCGATAAAGGATCAGTAGAATATTTTAAGGGATCGATAGTACCAGGGCTTATTAATACCCACTGTCATCTTGAACTCTCTCATATGAAGGGAAAAGTCGCTACTGGTACGGGTTTGATACCCTTTATTACCAACGTCGTATCTTTTAGAGAAGAAGCGGAAGAAACTATACAGCAAGCCATAAAAGAAGCAGACAGCTATATGTATGAGCAGGGAATAGTAGCCGTCGGAGATATCTCTAATAAGCTCGACACTAAAGCGCAAAAAGATAACAGTAAAATCAACTATTATACGTTTGTAGAAATGTTTGATTTCCTTCAAGATGAGTGGTCTGAAAAAGAATTTGCCAAGTACTTTGAAGTATACGAAGGGCAATCGCGGAGAGCAGGCAACAAGGTAAGCTGTGTACCCCATGCCCCGTACACGGTCTCAAAATCACTTTTCAAAAAAATCAATGATGCAAATACTAAGCCCAGTACTGTAAGTATTCATAACCAGGAAACTCCACCTGAAAACGAATTATTTATAGATGCAAAAGGGCAATTTCTAGATTTTTACAAAGGGTTTAATATTCCACTCGTTAAGTTTTTAGCAACCAAAAAATCCAGTATCCATTATGCTATAGAAAATATGGATCCGAAACAAAAAACTTTATTTGTGCATAATACGCTGACTACTGGCGAAGAAATAAATGCAGCAAATGCATGGAGTGATCACGTATTCTGGGCGACTTGTCCAAACGCAAATTTGTATATTGAAAATAAACTACCGAACTATAAATCTTTCCTAGATACCCATGCGAAAATGACCATCGGTACAGATAGTCTCACTTCTAACTGGCAACTATCCATAATAGAAGAAATGAAAACTATTAGTAAATTTCAGTCCTATATAGATTTTGATACACTGCTTAAGTGGGCAACTGTCAACGGCGCTGAGGCACTCGGAATGGAAGAAGAGCTGGGTAGTATTGAAATTGGAAAAAGACCTGGATTGAATCTGCTAGATTTAACAGTAACCGAAGAAAATGAGCCTAAATTTACCTTAGATTCATCTACTACGATTAAGAAAATCATATAGAATTTTATTTAGCAATAACGACACGCTTTGCAATGGGTGCGTATGTATCTCCAAAATTTATTTTTGCAAGGTACAATCCATTTATCATGCCTCCTAAGCTGAGCTCTGCATTGGGCCCATTAAATGTTTGACTACTAAGTATAAGCTGTCCCATTTGATTGAATATCTCTACTGTATATGTTGTAGTCAAGTCTTCTGGCATTCGAATATTCATTACGTCGTTCACTGGATTAGGATAGAGTTTTGCAGTTGTACTTATAAGTTTATCGTTGCTTAGGGCTAATTCACATACCTGTTCTCTAGTCCATACGTATAGCCCTTCAAGCATTTCTCCTAATGGTACTTGAAATTGTGCAGACGTGAATATATCTGTATGTCCACCCCCTTCAAAAGTAAAGAATTCATTCTCCAAACCTAAGAGATTGTATCGCTCTGTGATACTTGCAGAACCATAGGAAGACATAATCCCTCCAGTCAGGCCAAATACATAAGGCACCGTGCCATCCGCATTACCATGAGCACTGTATATAGGCGCACTATCTTCATCAATATAATCTAAGTTATAGATAGATCCAGAAAAGTTGACTACAGCGATAATATCATCACTATAATCTAGACGAGTACCCAGATTCGCAAATCCTCCTCTTTCATCTATGGCATCTTGCACAAAATCTATTATCTCATCCTCTTCATCTAAAGCCCCTTGATGACACGCAATAATAGCACCCGCAGAATATCCACCAGCAACTATAAGATTTGGATTAACATTATAGATGTTTTCGTTGAGGCCGTCCTCATTAAAAAATCTAACTGCTGTCTTCATATCACCCATAGCAGCGACTATTACCTCTATCAAATTTGTAGAATCGGGAAGTCCTAGTGCAATAAAAGGCCATAAAGTATATTCTATAGAAGCTGCGACGTATCCGCGCTTTGCCAGTTCGGTACAAGCATTTACCATTACTGGATTTGTTCTCGTGCCTCCTATAAAACTACCACCGTGTGCCATGATGACAACAGGTCTGCCGTCTAGATTGTCTCCTACTGGTTCATAGATATCCATCAACAGATCAAATTCTTGTTCTAATACATCTGTTCCAACTCCATACACAACACCTTCTGTAATTTTAAATTCATAATTTGGTTGCAACAAGTGGTCGCCTTCACAAACCCCTAGAGTTTGTGCTATGAGCGGAGAACTTAAAACACATACTAGAAATAAGAGTAAAGTTAGTTTCATGTCTAATTGATTTGATCGTCTATTAAATTAGAAAGATAAGCCTAAACCAATCCTCCCATTTAGATTGTACCGTTCATTAGAGAATACCGAAATTATATTATCTGTGTTGCCAAAAATAACAACTGGACCTAATAGCGTAGTAAACTGTAGACCTAAGTTACTAAAACTATTTCGCTTAAACCCATAATTGATACCAAGTAAAAAAGATTTCGAAAAACTGTACTGTGCGTTTATACCATAAAAGAGGTCACTAACTTCAATATCTGATATATACAGGATTGCCCCTAAGCGCAGCTTATCATTAAATTGATATTGTCCTGCTAGATAGAGTTGAGCACTTAATGAGGTCTTGAACTCGGAAGGTGACTTTTTAAATGCAAAAATTTCTTCTAATGTATCCAACTTAATTTCAAATTCTACGCTATCGCTTAGCAGAAATTCGTCGATCTCAAAACCCTCATAAGTATAGTCACCGTTACTTACATATTTATTTGTTTTCTCCTTCCACTTAATAGATCCGAGGTCTAGAATGCTTGCTGAAATTTTAAGCGCATCATTTACTTGATAAGCTGCACCAAAATCAAATGCTACTCCATTGTTCTTAGAAAAGAATTGCTTCCTTAAGCCTGTATCAACCGTTATATCGGCTACACCATCTATATCCACAAGCCCCGAAGAAGTGAATGCGTAATCCGTATTTATAGATAATTGATAAATATCCTCATCGGTAAATAAGCTAGCAGTATTTTGTTGAGTCTGTACAAATCCAATTCCACTTAAGTATTTGATGCGCCCACCGAGCGCTAAGTCTCCAAAGGTTTTGGAAACTCCTATGCTGTACTCGTGGTATTTATAATAATTTAATGAAGGTCCAAAACTGACACTCTCTCCAATATATTGGCTATTCCCTTCAAATATTAATTTTGCCAATTCTTTAGGATATTCAATTACGGAATTAAATCTTGAATTGTGCCGAAAATCAATATCAAATGAGCTTAATTTAATCCCCACCCCTATCGTGTTCACTTTAAAGTTATTCTCAAATGAATTATTATCTTCTAGTTGGTTAATTACCTCAGCAAGGTTTAAAATAGTTCTGTCACCACTTTTTCTGATTATATCAGCAAATGAAATTCTATTATTATGATGACTCTCAAAGAAAATGCCAGGTAAATAAATTTCTATTTTATGGACTAAGCTATCCGTAACATTGAGTTCACGTGCAGCCCAGGTACCTTCTAAAAAGAAGCTCCCCATTTCGGATTGAGACTTAAGTTCTCCACCCAATATTCCAAGAAGGAATGCGGCTATTAATAATTTATATAATAAAGACATAAAGATCTAATTTAGCACTTCTACTTTCAAACCCATGCGTGATTTTACGCTTTGGCTGGCGTTGAATTTTACCAATTGTAGTATATCTGAATTGGTTGTATTGAAGGCCGTTCTGATTAATATTTTCTTCGCATTTCTGATTTTTGCAAATCGAGTTGCGTCAAAACTTTCTATGATTTCTTTGGAATTGACTCCTATAACGAACCCGTTATCATCTACTGGTGCAGCTCCGATATATTGATTTTCATCCTGTATCGTTAGTACATCAATTACATTAAAGTTTTCATCTGCAAAAGACACCTCAAGCTTTAGAGCAAGTGGAACTTCATTTTCAGTAATCAACTTAAATTCTGCAGCATTCACATTTTCGAAGTTCGCTAAATCGATGTCAAAAGTATCTCGCAATGCAAATCCGAAAGTGTATCCATTTAAAGGCAGCTCGACTTCCATTTGAACATTGATTCTACTACTATCTGTCATAAACCCTCGACTATTTGGATCGAGATTAGGATTTGGTTCTCCATCCAGTTCGTACTCCACTGCCGAAGGTCCTACTGCAAGGATATCTCGAATATTACTGTTGTCTTTATCAAAAGTAAAACTTGTTTCTACAGTTTCTCCTACCTGAGTTAAACTTGGAAACCCTAAGCCTATTCCCTCATTAATAGCATCAGACTGCAAGCTCAATCTTTCCCCTTCAATGCCAATAATGTCAATACCAAAAAAGTTAGCATCCAAGGGAAACCCAAACGAGTTCGTCGCAGATAATATGATCTTGGGGTCTTCAAAGTTCACAATTCCCTGTTCCCACGTATCAAAGAAATCTATTTCTATCGTATCTTTTCCAATGTCATAAACATCATTTCCTAAGAAACCCTCCGCATAACCATATTCAAGATTTGTCAATACTACCACAAAAGATGGCAAAACCACTTTTGTTCCATCTGGTAAAATAGCATCATAAAGTACAGTGATGAGAGGATCGCCCCCGATGATCCGATATCCCGCTAAGTTTTCTCCAGCTATTCCACCCATTATCGGTAATGAATCGTCATAAGTAGAACTAAATGACTTCGTATAAGAAACCCCATCTTTCACGAACTGTGGAATTGTCATGTTGACCATTATATCTTCGGGGATGTCTGATTGATATTGAATAGTAATCTGCCCAGTTTTTAAATCTAAGAAGTCAATATCGATACTTCCAGGTATTTCAAAATCCTCGTTACTCACATTAAAAACGGTATCTGTCACTTGAATGGGCAAAAAAGCAGCTGTAAAACTAAATATATCACTAGCACCTTTTGTCAATAATGCCCCTTTATAGTTCAACGTTAGTTGACCATCTGTATCTACCGTAAGCGTAGTATTATCTACTCTGTTCGACACAATATCCTGAAGTGATATATCTGAGCTAAAAAGCGGCAAGGCATATTCAGCAGCATGGTCTCCTATCTCCAAGTCGTCATACTTAGTACACGAAGTAAGAAAGTAGGTTCCTAGTAAGAAGAAAATTAAAAGTCGAGTTAGATATTTCATATATTTATTCAAACGTTTAAGTGCTGCTTTTGCGTCCTGTGAGCGTGATTAATGAATAATTTATTTCTTGTTTGCCTACTGCTGGCCAAATTATCTAGCAGAAAGCGTGATTTCGTTCCCTAAATCAGGGATTAATACATCCTTGAAATCATGCTGATAGAGCAAATATTTGAATGCCTGTTGGGAATCGTAATTTCCATGAACCAAAAATAGTTTGCTCAAATTCTTCTTTTGATTATCGATAAACTGAATGATTTCACTCTTATCAGCGTGCGCAGAAAAGGAGTCCATGATCTTCACATCCATATTCACCTTCATTTCATCCCCAAACAATTTGATCTCTTTCTTACCCGCTCGCAGTTGTCCGCCAGGTGTCTGCGGTGAACAATATCCTACTATCAACAAGGTATTCTTCGGATCTTCAATATTATTGTAGAGGTGGTGTTTTACCCTTCCAGCATTCATCATTCCTGAAGAACTAACGATGATACAAGGATCATTATTAGTATTCAATTTTTTTGATTCTTCTACCTTCTGTATATACTTCAAATTGGCAAATCCAAATGGATTGTCATCCGTCAGTAAGTATTCATACATTTCATTATCATAGCATTCTGGATGTCCAGCAAAGACTTGAGTCGCATTTATTGCCAGTGGACTATCCACATAGACAGGTATTCTCGGTAAGAGCCCCTCTGTAGCCATCTGATCCATCATGTGCACGATCTCTTGCGTACGTCCAACGCTAAATGCAGGGATAATTAACTTTCCTTTTTTATCCACACAGGCTGTCTTGATTACGTCCAGCAGTTTCTCTCTTTCATCAGGACGCCCCATATGCTCTTTATCCCCATAGGTAGACTCACATATTAAGTAATCTACTTCAGGCATTGGCTTTGGATCACGCAAAATAGGACGATTAGGTCGGCCAATATCACCCGTAAAGCCGATCGTCTTTGTTTCGCCATTTTCTTTGACTCTGATCGTCACACTGGCACTCCCCAGAATATGTCCAGCATCCCTAAACAGCACTTCGACATCCTTACTGACTCGGAACCATCTTTCATAGCTGTAGGAAGTAAAGCGCTCGAGCGCAGGTGTCACGTCTTCTGATGTATAAAGCGGAACAGCAAAATCTTCTGTCTTTGCATTCTTCTTTCTTTTACGCAATCGCTTGTTAGCATACTCTGCTTCACGCTCTTGAATTTTCGCACTATCTAATAACATTACAGCGCAGAGATCTCTAGTAGCGTGTGTAGAGTGTATAGTCCCTTTAAAACCATCTTTTACGAACTTTGGGATACGCCCAGAATGATCTATATGCGCATGAGATAGAATCATGCAATCTATATCTGCGGGATCAAAGTACCATTTCTTATTTACCTCATCCATTTCCTTGTGACGCCCTTGAAACAGACCGCAGTCCAATACTATATTATACCCATTCTCCAATTGTATCAAATGACAACTTCCAGTAACTTCCCTTGCAGCACCACAAAATCTAATCTTCATTTTTTTCTGCTAAATTACACATTGGTCGATGATAATAAAAATGGAGGTTCTTTTATCGCCTTATCATATTTTGTTATGTGTAATAATTGGGGCTTGGGGCCATCCCCTTGGCTAGCCCGTCTGCCATGCGCTCATAGGCTTGCCCTGCTAGCTCCTGCGACGGCGGGGTCGTTATGTTCCGTGACTCGCTGGCTAGCTCGGTCCTTTGGACTGCCGATAAAGAGATCGGCACCACTGCACAGCACTTGTCCAAAAAAAAAACGCAATAAAACTGTAGCTGTAAGCAGGCGATGCGAAGCTATAGCAATTATGGGCTAGGGGTAGTAGCCAGACCACGCCTTAGCGTGGGAGCCCGCAGGGCCTAGTGGCGAATGACCCGGCACGAGGCAGTGACGCAAAGCTTGCTGGAACGCCTGCCTTCGTGCAGCCTCCAAAATATAACCCTGATATAGAATCCAGTGTTGACGTGCAGTTCTATACATTAAAAATGGGCTCCTGTATCATGTACAAGAACCCATTTTAATATTTCTATAGCCTAAACTTACTGTTTCTTTCTGTCAATAATTTCTGGCCCTTTATTCCCGTACTCTACGCGAACATTTTCGTTGATACTAATTACTTTTAACTCAGTTCTACGATTATATTGATGTTCTTCTTCCGAGCAATTTACTCCATCAACACATTGATTACGTATCTGATTTTCACCCATACCTACCGTAGTGATTCTACTTGGCGCAATGCCCCTTGACACCATATATCGTTTAGCTGAATCCGCTCGCTTATTGGACAATTTTTGGTTGTAAGCATTTCCACCTCTTGAATCCGTGTGCGATGATAGTTGAATGTTAATAGATGGGTAAGTACTCATGATTCTAACTGCTTCATCCAATTCTCGTGCCGCTCCAGTACGGATAGCAGATTTATTGAAATCATAATAAATCTTCTCAAAGACGATCACGGTACCAACAGGAAACGGATTGGCTACTACTGATGGGTTGAGCGGGCTCAATGAAATTATCGTATTCAAACCTTGAGCACCTGGTGTGACACTCAGATTTGAAGTGCCAGAACTAAATCCACTCTTTTCACCTATAAATGTATAATTACAATTAGGGGGTAGACAAGATGAGAAATTACCACTCCCGTCTGTTTGAATAAATTCTTCCTTACCTCCACAGCTACTACTCATTCTTACTACTGCATTCGCTATGCCAGCTCCAGTAACTGCATTCTTAACTTGACCAGAGACCTGTGCACATCTTTCTTTACTTAAAGGAACCTCTACTATTTGCTCCCCTTCTTTTCCGACTGTTGAATAAGTGATTTCATTACTAGTGTATCCATCCTTCGTTACAAAGTATATATAGTTTCTTCCAGACTGCATATTGAATGGAGATTCACCTTCTACATTGGTCAACATATCGGCATCTCCTAAATCTGCAGCATTCTTTCTTACTAATTTCAATACTAGATCCTTGCTCCCAGCTCTTTCTGGCAGCACCACCACATCGTAGAGTTCACCACCGGATACTAGGCCTTCTCCAGTTCTTTCGAATACTCTTATTTCTGCACCTTCTATTCTTTCCTTAGTTTCTTGATCGTATACTCTAATAATAGAGCTTAACATTTTAGGAGCGGCGACAAAACCATCAAACATATAGATATCGTCCTTACCCGCGCCACCTGGTCGAGCTGAAGTAAGATATCCTCTGTTGCCTTCCGCATTAAGTATTAATCCAAAGTCATCTTGCTTACTATTAATGGGTTCTCCTAAATTTTCTACTGGCCCCATAGCTTGTGCGCCTTTAACGGGCACTCTGAATATATCATATCCACCTTTGCCATTATGCCCCATAGAAGCAAAGAACAAAGTCCCACTTTCATGAATAAAAGGAAAGGCATCATTTTTATCCGTATTTATTTCTGGCCCCATATTTACAGGTTCGCCCCAGTCATCGCCTACCTTCTTTACCATATATATATCTGTTCCTCCACGAGATCCAGGCATATTTGAAGTAAAGTACATTCTATTGCCGTTTGGCGAAAGCGTAGGGTGCATTACGTCATACTCTTTATTAGATATCGCTAATTTGGTAGGTATATCCCAATCAAAAAATGTTTTCTTTGATTGATACACTTGCATTCTAATTAGTCCTTCCTCGTCCGCCTTAGTAGAGTTCTTTTTAATGTTGTTTCTAGAAAAGTACATCTCATTGAAAGTACGGTTAAAAGTAACGGGCCCTTCATGTACACGTGAATTCATTTGAAAAGAAAAATCTTCTGCCTCGGTTGGCATCCCTTGTCCATCAAATTCTGAAAAGTACATCTCAAAAAAGGTTTCTCCGATTTTATCATCTTTAGGCCCTGCTGTGGTAGGCGCTGTAATAAATATGATCCCATTTTGGTAAAATGAAGGAGAAAACTCTAAAAACTCTGTGTTGATTTCTGAGCAATTTATCAGCTTTACTGTACTCATATCTCCTGACTGGGCATGTAGCCCTGCTGTCAATACACTTAGAATACTAAATACGGCAAATAATCTGTATAACGATTTCATAAATTGAAAATGTTTGTAAGTCGGTTAAGGATAATTTAAATAATCTTAGAAGAATCTAGGATTAGCAAACTCTGTGCCCTCAGAACTTTCAAAACAGTATCGAAGTGCAATCTCTAAAGTACCGTCTGTAGCTTGTTTAATATCAGACAAAGTAAAATCCCAAGAAAGACCTGCAAATATATTACTCGTAAACTGAGCTCCTACAAGTACATCAATAGATTCTCCAAAACTTTCATCGTCTCCACCAAATCTGTAGGTACCGCCGATAGTATACTTATCATTAAATAATAGACTTAAATTAAAGTCAATATCCAACGGCGAGTTGTCTGCATACTTTACTAGAGCTTGAGGCAAAAGTTGTAGATTTTCTCTTAGATCTATTTTGTAACCCGCCATAAGATAGGCATGTTGTGCCTCTGTACCAATTTCAGGATCAACGTCATTCAAGTCTATTTCGTTGTTAAGCAATCTAGGCAATGAAGCACCAAAGTAAAATTTCTCTGTGTTATAGTAAACACCAAATCCAAAATCAGGAACAAATTTACTTAGTTGACCCTGAGGAATAGAAACATCTCCAGCTGTAGGCAATGTGCTCACTAATCGAGGATCACTATAATCATTGGTAAAGTTTCTGATAGACGCTTGGACTCCTACTCCTAGAAATCCATTTCCGACAGGAAAACGATAAGCATAGATACCATCGAAGGTAATATACTCGGTAATACCGACAGCGTTTCTGTAAAGATTAGCACCGATACCTACTCTGTCATTATTAAGAGACATATCGTAACTCAACTGTTGAGTTTCTGGTGAACCTTCCAGACCAATCCATTGATTTCTATAAATACCATTCGCGCGCCACAAACCATCATGACCTCCTGTATTGGCAGGATTTAAAGTTAGCGGCGACATATTAAATTGTGTAAAATGAATATCTTGAGCGCTCGTAGTGATTCCTACACAAATAGCTAAAAGGAATAACAGGGACTGGATACTTGTTTTCATAGTTTTAAATCTTGACATAAATATATAAATTATCTTATAAAAAAGGCTTTTTCTTAATTGAATCTTTTAAATGTCTTTCTTCAGACGCCAAACAAATGTAAGCTTTAATTTTTAGTTATGATTCAATGCCAGTCCTAAGTTTCTAATTCTAATTATACACACAAAGGTGGATATTTAATATCGTCAATCCACCCGAGGAATCATGTTTTCTTCGGGCTTCTTAGTAGGTTTGTTCTTTAAGTTATGGCTAAAAAATCAAGAGCTAAAAGTGTAAAAAGAAAGCCTTCTGCTTTTAAAGACGGAAGAGCCAAGAAAATCGTTGGGGTATTCGTACTTCTTTTTATTTTCTTTTTAATTGCGGCTATGTTTTCTTATCTCTTCACTTGGCAGCAAGATCAAGATAAAGTGCTAAGTGCTGATAGTCTGTTGTCACTGTTGGGCGACCAAAATTTGCGCCTTCATAATGTAGCGGGCCGTTTAGGAGCTTGGACCTCGCACCAGTTAATTTTCAAAGGGTTTGGAGTAGCTTCTTTTATATTAATTCCTCTTTTACTCATTTTTGCTTTCAACCTATTATCCAAAAAGAAATGGCTCCAGTATTTAAAATCAACTTTCTACGCTTTACTCAGTATTCTTTTGTTAAGTCCTCTTTTATCCTTCTTTTTTAATACTGAAACCTTTCAAGCCTCTCAGGGATTTCATTATGGAGGAGCCTTCGGAAATAATATCGTTTCTCTATTAAACGGAGCATTGGGCTCCATCGGAACTTTGGCCATCTTTATCGGTTTAGCTATTTGTTTAATCATATTCTGGTTCAACCCCATTTTCAAACTCCCTTATTGGGATACTTTAAAAGCCAAGCGATTGCAAATGAAGCAAAACCGAGAAGCCAGCTTGGCTGAAAAAACAGTAACGCCCGTTAAAGAACGTGTAAGTGAACCACTTGTGTTGCAGCCAGAAGCGAAACCTGAAGTAACCAATCAAGAACCAAACAGTGAAGAAGAAACGCCCATAACTCAATTTGAGAAAGTTTCTCCAAGCGATTCTGCACCCTCTGTCTCTAATCCATTTGAAGAAGAACAAACCAACAGCACTCTCTCACTGGATACTGATACACCTAAAGTTGAAAATGAAAAACCCGAAGGAGACTTAGAGTTAGAAGTACAACAAGCAGTCGAGGAAGAAATCACAGTTTCAAAAGGAGAAGTTGGCACTGAAGAACCTTATGACCCTTCATTAGATTTAAGAAACTATAAATTCCCACACATTAATTTATTAGAGGACCGAAAAGGGAGTGGCGTCAATATTGATAAAAATGAACTTGAAAACAACAAGGATCAAATTATTAATACGCTCAAGAGTTTCAAAATTGACATTCAAAAAATTTCTGCCACGGTAGGCCCTACAGTGACCCTTTATGAAATTGTGCCCGCAGAAGGTGTTCGGATTTCTAAAATTAGAAATTTAGAAGATGACATTGCCCTAAACCTGGCCGCATTAGGAATAAGAATTATTGCACCGATTCCGGGTAAAGGAACTATCGGTATCGAGGTGCCCAATAAAAATAAGCAAATTGTTAATATGCGCACCTTGCTAGCATCAGAGAAGTTTAAAAATACCGATGCAGCATTACCCATCGCCATTGGAAAACGGATTGACAATGAAAACTATATAGTTGATTTAGCAAAAATGCCTCACCTGCTTATGGCAGGTGCTACGGGTCAAGGTAAGTCGGTAGGGATAAATGCACTCTTAGTATCCTTATTGTACAAAAAACACCCTTCGCAATTAAAGTTTGTTTTAGTGGATCCTAAAAAAGTTGAACTTTCCGTTTATCGATTAATAGAAAAACATTTTTTAGCAAAACTTCCTAATGAAGAAGAGGCGATTATTACCGACACCAAAAAAGTTGTCAATACGGTGAATGCTTTATGCATTGAAATGGATGAACGTTACGAACTTTTAAAAAATGCGGGTGCCAGAAATTTGGCCGAGTACAATGCTAAATTTATTAAGCGAAAACTTAATCCAGAAAAAGGACATAAATTTTTACCATACATCGTTTTAGTTATAGATGAGTTCGCTGATTTAATCATGACGGCTGGTAAAGAAATTGAAACGCCCATTGCACGTTTGGCTCAGCTTGCCCGTGCCATAGGGATTCATTTAATAGTGGCAACGCAGCGTCCTTCGGTAAACGTAATCACGGGTACGATTAAGGCCAATTTTCCAGCCCGTATGGCATTTAAAGTTTCGTCTAAGATTGACTCCCGAACCATTTTAGACACCGGTGGTGCCGACCAATTGATAGGCCGAGGAGATTTATTAATTTCAAATGGTGGCGAACTCGTAAGACTACAATGTGCTTTTGTAGATACCCCTGAAGTAGAAGCCATTGTAGAGTTTATAGGAAATCAAAGAGGCTACCCTACCGCGCACGACCTGCCCGAGTATGTTGGTGCTGATGAAGAATCCACTATCCCAGGAGCCATGGACGTTAAGAATTTTGATAAGATTTTCAAGGACGCCGCTTTATTAGTGGTCACTTCTGAAAGCGGCAGTACCAGTATGCTTCAACGTAGGTTTAATTTAGGGTACAATCGTGCTGGGCGAATCATGGATCAATTAGAAGCCATCGGAATTGTCGGGCCAAGTTTAGGAAGTAAAAAACGTGAAGTGATGGTCAAAACCGAAGCCGAGCTGATGCAAGTTCTTCAAGAAGTAGGAGCACTCTAACTTAATTCTCAAAAGGCGGTCAAGGTTACTTCGAAATAAATTCATAGTTTTATTTATTGGCACACAATGAAAACGACTTCCAATAAATTTTCTTTAGCCGTACTGCTAGTTATTGCCTTGGTTTCAATTTTTACCGGCGTGTTTCAGTTAAACGATGTCACACAGAAAAAAGAATCCTTAGTCAATTGGGATGGATATGGTTACTATTTACATCTACCCTCTGTTTTTATTTATCATGATGCGCAAGACTATCAGCTCGTGCATGCAGCCGCAAGAGATTATAAAATAAATACAGGCTATCAAACGAGAGAGTTAAATGATTCAGTCGAGTATCCAGTTTACCCAATAGGGCAAGCGGTGACTTGGTTGCCATTTTTTGGAGCGGCTCATCTGATAGCTACTCAAAGTTCGTATGTAGCAGATGGTTTTTCAGCACCTTACCAATGTGGAGTTTTTGTGTCAAGTATCTTATTTATTTTATTAGGCTTTTATTTCAATAGAAAACTACTGCTTCATTTTCTTTCAGATAAAGTCGTAGCGCTTTCTATGTTCATCATCTATTTTGGCACAAACTATTTTTATTATTCTCATTTCGAAATTTCACTCACACATGTTTACCTATATTGCTATCTGTCTT
>ENA-ORXT01001742-ORXT01001742.1-marine-metagenome-genome-assembly--contig:-NODE-1742-length-28031-cov-5.307434_pt1 | contig 28031 bp, 16 predicted proteins | sample MGYA00237868_ERZ511482 | MGnify/ENA metagenome assembly ERZ511482
TGAGCTGTTTGGGGCAGTGTGATTTGGCGGTTGCGACGCTCACAGAAGACATGCAACTGAAGACCTACACAAAGAAACAGACGACGATTTCGCCCGACGATCCAGATTTGGCTATCAATCTTGCTGGACCTGTCGATTTGAGTTACTCGGCGTTGAAGAAGGCAATTGTGTTGGGAGCCTCAGGCGTAATTGACGAAATTGAAGCCTCGGGATTGCAGGGACGCGGTGGCGCCGGGTTTCCTGCCCATATTAAATGGAAATCCGTCCGTAGCCAGCCTGAGACTCAGCGATACGTGGTCTGCAACGCCGACGAAGCCGAACCTGGCACCTTTAAAGATCGCGAGACTATCCTGCGGCAGCCGCATAAAATGCTCGAGGGATTGGCGATTGCGGCGGCGATGATCGAAACTAGCGAAATTTATATTTACATTCGCGGCGAGTACGGCAATGAGTATGCGTCGATCAACCGTGCGATCAAAGAAGCCCAAACTCAACTGGCTGAGTTTAATTTTACGGTTGTACGTGGACACGGTGCTTACATTTGTGGGGAGGAGACAGCGTTGCTGGAGTCGCTTGAGGGCAAACGCGGGATGCCTCGTCTGAAACCACCGTTTCCAACGGAGGCAGGCTTTCGTGGGAAGCCATCTTTGATACACAACGTGGAAACAATCGCTTGCGTGCCGTCGATCATTCATCGCGGCGGGGAACATTTCAAAAATTTAGGCAGGTCAGAGCCGGGGTCGAAGTTGTATTGTATCTCTGGGCACGTAGAGTTGCCTGGCGTGTATGAACTGCCGTTGGGAGTGACGTTAGACGAATTGGTTGCTGCTGCCGGTGGTTACACCGGGACGCCGTTGGCTTTTTCGCCGGGCGGTGCTTCTTCAGGGTTTCTCCCCATCTCGATGCGGGAGCTTCCGTTGGATTATAAGAACCTTGCTAATGCGGGATCAATGATGGGAAGTTCGGGCATCGTTGTGCTCAATGACACGGTCGATATGGCTCAGGCGGCGGGCTGGCAATTGGAGTTCTTCGAACGTGAAAGTTGTGGGCAATGTGCGCCCTGTAGAATCGGTTCGCGTTACTTGCGACGGCAAAACGATGTTTATCTGAAATTGGGCGACCCCATTGCCTTTGAGCATGCTGATGATGTTGCGTGGGAAATGGAAGAGGGGTCGATCTGCGGACTGGGGATGGTTGCCGCAAAACCTTTGGAATCAGCGCGGAAGCATTTCCCCGATCATTTTAAAACCAAATAGGATATCGATTTCGTTTGCAAATTATGCAAAGTTGGAGGTGAACTTATGAGCGAATCTTTTAAAATTAAACTAGATGGAAAATCGGTAGCCGCCAACGCAGGTGAAACCGTTTTTGAAGTTGCCAAGCGCGTCGGCGTCGACATCCCGACGCTTTGCCACGACTCTCGGCTTGAACCTGTCGGAGCATGCCGCGTCTGCCTGGTGGAAGTCCAAGGGCAAAGACGACTGCAACCGGGGTGTGCCTGGGTCGTTACCTCCGACATGGAGATCCAAACTCACAACGATCGAATCCAACGGCACCGGACAGTTCTTTACAATCTTTACAAATCCGATCACGAACTGGATAGTACAGGACTGCCGCTGGAAACAGGCAATGGCAATCAGCTGCGCGAGCTTTGCCAAACGGTGCCCGACATGAAGCTAGCTCCGGTCGATGCGGCGCGCAGTGATCGTCCGATGGACGACAATCCTTACATTCAATTTGAGCCTGACCTCTGCATCCTTTGCGCGCGGTGCACACGCTATTGTGACGAAGTGGAAGCCGTCAATGCGATCACGCTTTCGAATCGAGGCAGCGCGACGACGATCGCAACTGCCGGGCAACGCAGTCTTATCGACACCACGTGCGAACTTTGCGGCGGATGTATAGACACTTGCCCCACAGGCGCGCTGATTGAAAAGAAAGCACCTAAAAACTTAGTTCAGTTAGGTGGGACCGAATCATTCAGATCGACTTGCAACTTCTGTGGTGTTGGATGCCAGTTAGATTTGCACGTTCACAACGATCGGGTCGTGAAGGTTACTAGCCCTGAACCGGGCGAAACGCTAAACGATGGAAACCTGTGTGTTAAAGGACGGTTTGCTTACGACTTTATTCATCACCAGGATCGCATAACGCAGCCACTGATCAGGGATTTCAATGGCGACTTGCAACCGGCAACTTGGGAGGAAGCAATTGCCGCCACTGCCAAAGGACTCAATCAGGTCCGTGAAAAGTATGGCTCAGATTCTCTTGGATTTATTTCTTCTTCACGTTGCACCGGCGAAGAGAATTACTTAATGCAGAAAGTGGCCCGAGCCGCATTTGGTACCAACAACGTCCATCAGTGTGCCGCTACCTGACATGCTCCCACCGTCGCCGGTCTGGTGACAATGTTTGGAGCAGGAGCGATGACGAATTCGATCGACGAAATTCGCGATTCGGAAATGATGTTCGTCATCGGCTCCAATACGACAGAAGCTCATCCAATCATCGCGATGGAGATGAAAAGGGCGCGTCAGCGCGGTGCGAAATTGGTGGTCGCCGACCCTCGTGAAATTTGGTTGGCCGAGATGGCAGACCTGCATCTGCAGCTTAAACCGGGTACTGATGTATGGCTTTTGTCAGCGATGGCAAACGTGATTATCTCCGAAAACCTTCATGATAAAGCGTTCATCGCAAACCACACCACTGATTTTGAAGCGGTTGTGGACAAGGTCAAATCGTACACGCCGGATGCCGCAGAAAAAATCACCGGCGTTGCAGCGGAAGACATCGCAACGGCCGCACGCTGGTACGCCACGACTAAGGCTGCCGGAATCTATTACACCCTTGGAATCACCGAACACACCCATGGAACGGACAACGTTTATTGCCTGGCCAATTTGGTTTTAATGACAGGGCATTTGGGCGTGCGTTCTGCGGGAATGAATCCGCTGCGTGGACAAAACAATGTTCAAGGCGCCAATGATGCCGGCGCAACGCCCATCTACTATCCGGGCTATCAAAAAGTGACTGACGATAGCGTTCGGTTAGTGTTCGAAGAGGCGTGGGGTGTTCCGCTTTCGCCAAACAATGGCATTAACCTCAATGAAATGATGAAAGAGATGGCCCAAGGCAACGTTAAGGCTGTCTACGTGATGGGAGAGGACATTGTTATCTCCGAACCCAATGTGTCCAAAGTCGAGGCGGGGCTGAATCTTTGTGAGTTTGTGGTCTGTCAAGAAATCTTCCATAATGAGACAACTCGTTTCGCCGATGTGATTTTACCAGGCGCTTGTTTTGCAGAGAAGGATGGCGTTTTCACTAACAGCGATCGACGAGTGCAGCGCGTACGCAAGGCCGTTGACCCACCGGGCAACGCTCGGGCCGATTGGAAAATTCTGTGTGACGTCGCAAGGGCAGCAGGATATCGCATGCCGCACTATCCCAGTAGCAAGGAGGTCTTTACCGAGTACGCCTCGCTAACGCCTAAGCTCAGAGGCATTTCCTATGAGCGATTAGAGCAAACGGTAGCTGGGTTGCAGTGGCCTTGCCCGGACGAAAACCACCCAGGAACTCCAACGTTGCATTTGGATGGTCCCATGGTTGGGTCAGCCCCGTTCCAAGCAGTCGATTATCGGCCTAGCGCAGAGTTGCCAGACGATGACTATCCTTTGGTTCTTTCGACAGGTCGCACTCTGTATCATTACAACAGCGGCACTCAGACTCGTCGTGACGCGGGACCGGTTGCCAAACAACGAGGCAACTTCATTGAAATTCATCGGCGCGATGCCAAGCGTTTAGGGATCAAACATGGGGACCGCGTCGAGGTGAGCTCACGACGAGGAACAATTTACGCGGAAGCTTGGGTTTCTCCGCGTGTTCGTTTCGGTTGCATTTGGATGCCGATGCACTTTGCCGAAAGCCGCGCCAATCTGCTGACCAACGACGCGGGAGACGCGGTTACGGGAACTGGCGAGTACAAAGTCTGTGCGGTTAAAGTCAAGCTTGCTGATACGATATCGAAAGCAATGGTTGACGTTTCCTAACGGATAGTCGATTGAGAACAGGTTTTTTTAAGTCTTATGCGGCAGCGTCATTGGAAAAAGCGTTTCGCGTCGCAGAACGAAATTCAGGCTTAGGCTCTAAAACTCTGTGCGGACAGCAAACGGCGGATTTGCAATTCCTTGACATTCTGACTGCATTTCGGTGTCGATATTGAGGATTGCGACCATCTTCAAGGGTTGAACTTGGCTTATGCTTGCGCAATGTCACGGAAAATCCGCCATTTTCTCGCCTTCGAGCAATTGCGACATACACTTCAGAAGATCTAGGTTAGGCAACGAAATTTAAGTTACGTCAATCGGATCTTCCTCTCCTCTCCTTCACGTCCCGCGTGTTTCATGTTTCCAAGATTCAAAAAAGAGTTTCTTATCGCCAGCCTCCTGCTGTCGACGCTCACAGTGATTTTTGCGAACCAATTCTTTTTTTTGTGATCATTCGAATTGAGCGTAAATAACTTTGGCCATCTTGCATATGGAGACGATCAGTTTGAGGGCGGGGCATCTGAATCGTATGCTGAAGCATTAGCCGACGTTTTTAGATTTGCATACCGGATCGATAATGCCGCGTACGAAAATTCATTTTCGTCTTTCGTACTTTTTCCCGGCGAAGAATTCAAGAGCAATCTCTCTTGGATAAACCGTGTTGAGATAGCGATTCGATCGAGCAAACCTGAAGGCGAACAGGTCTTGTTTCACGTTCGGGGTATCGAACCAGGTCTCACGACGTTAGATGATAGGACCACCTTGAAATATAATGAAACGCTATTAATCGTGTCCGACGAACTGAAGACCATTACTGTAAGTCGCGATGAATTTTTTGTTCCTTCTTGGTGGAAACAGAAGTACGGTGTAAAAGGTGATGCGACCTACCCATCCTTTGAGAACGTTGATTCATTTGAATTCACCATCAATAACCGCGCAGCTGAGGGCGAGATTGAGGTGGCGTCGATTCGATGTGTTGGTAATTGGGTCAACAGCGCGACACTTAATCAGAGCTTACTTTGGATGTGGATGGGCGGCACAATGTTGGGAATCATCTTCCGCATGTCAACACTTAAAAAGAAACTCGACGATGAAACCGCCAGTGTGAAACAACTGCTCTCGCATAACAACTTGTTGATTTCGGAAACAGCAACCTACCACGAACTTGCACGAAGAGATCCGCTAACAGGCCTATTCAACCGCTACGGACTCGAAGGTGAGTTGGAAGGACGATCATCCGACTATTACTTTGGCTACACGATGCTCCTATTTGATTTAGACAACTTTAAAGCAATCAATGACAATTTTGGTCACTGTTATGGAGACCGCGTGTTGTTCGATATAGCGCGAGTGGTTAAATCTAAGGTAAACAAGAATGACATGGTCGCTCGTTGGGGCGGAGACGAGTTTTTGGTAATTCTTAGCGACCGTGACGCCAAAGAAGCTTTTGAGTTTGCAGAAGAAATTCGTCACGCCATTTCAGCATCTTTCCTAAACTACAGCTGCAGTTTCGGTATCTGCACTTCTGAGGTCAACAAAAGTTTCGAATCAACGCTTCGCAACGCAGATTCGGCTCTTTATGACTCAAAAGACAATGGTCGGGATGCCATCAGCGTCTATCAGAAAGACAGTGTTCAGCCTGCAAGAGTTCAGGACGACGGCGGAGATGAAGTGCCGATAATCACGTTGGTTCGTACCGAAATGCCAACCACCGGATTCGCAATTTACGAATAAATCTAAGTTGTTTTCTCAGCGAAACCAACGGCTCTTCTCCCAAACATCTTCTCAGGCCGTTACCAATCATTGGAATCTTGGCATTTTGCGTTGACCTTGACTAGAAGCAGCGTTTTCCGTAATTAGGAAGCGTTCTTCCAGGAAATAAAAAATGCCAAAAGTCGTATTGGTCAACGATACAAGCTTGTTTAACACCCATTTCGGCTGCCAGTTGGTAGGGCAGACGATTCGCGAACAATGTGCTCGTGTTGGACTAAACATTATCGCTTCATTGCCACTGGAGTTTGATCAGAAGCTGGCCAAACCTTGGCTACAGCGAGCCGATCTAGTCATTGTTAATGGCGAAGGATCGATACATCACGGCCGTCACACTCAACTGCTAAAATTAGCCGATGATTATCCTTGTGCGTTGGTCAATTGCGTTTACCAAGAGAACGGCAATCAGCCTTCGTTGAGGAATCTGTTGTACATTAGCGCCCGCGAAAGCCTTAGTGCGAAAGAAGTCCATCATCATGGTGTTGCATGCGACGTTGTGCCTGATCTAATTTTTGCATCAACGCTTTTACGGTCTGTCGTCGCGCCACCCCCCAATCTGCCGCTGGGAATCACAGATAATGTAACCAATCCACTTTTAGGTTTCTCGCCAAAATCCGAATTGGTATACGAAACACTGTTGAAGATTCGACGCTGTCGGACCATCTGTGCAGGTCGATACCACGCAGCGATCGCCGCGGCCGTTATGGGGATTCCATTTTCAACTTGGGAATCGAACACCTGGAAAACGCAGGGCATGATGCAAGATATCGGAATCCCGCACCTGCATTTTTCGATCCTCTCCGACGCAGTCGCGGGCGTGCCGTCAACGCTTGATCCCAAGGTTACGCTCTACGTCAAGCACGCGCGGAGGCAGATTAGAACGATGTTCAATCAGCTTTCAAAAATCGCCAGCGAAGTTGGCCAGAGATCACAGACCAAAGCGGCTTAAGCTATTGGTTTTTCCGCAGGTAATGCTAAGAGCTCCAATTGCTGAGTTAGCAAGTCTACTCGTTTAACGACTAGCCGGCAGGCGCCGGCGTTTTGCCCGGCAAAAAAACGGTCGCCTGCCGGCTTGTCGTTAAACTCACGTGCGAAATCCTTCACTAAACTCCGTGAAGGACTTTAGGTTAAATGATAACCCAGTCCAACGGGGCTGCGATCCTAAGGCTGGGCTAGGTAAACTGCTGAGCCTTCGGACCTTTACAGTTACGCATCTTACAGCAGGTTCCGCAAAACCGTCTGAAGAATTCCACCGTTGCGGTAGTAATCCATCTCAACAGGCGTATCGATTCGCACGGTTGCATTGAACTTTGTTTCCTTGCCATCTTCGCCAACCGCGATCACCTCAATCGATGATCGTGGCTCAAGACTATCACTTAGCGCAGGAATCGAGAATGATTCCCTGCCGGTCAATCCTACCGATTTCCAAGTGTTTCCATCTTGGAACTCCAGGGGAAGAATCCCCATGCCAACCAAGTTACTACGATGAATTCGCTCGTAGGATGCCGCGACGACTGCTTTCACGCCAAGCATCATGGTTCCCTTGGCGGCCCAGTCACGGCTACTGCCAGTGCCGTACTCAGTTCCTGCCAACACAATCAGCGGAGTGCCGTCGTTTTGATATTTCATCGAAGCATCGTAGATCGACATTTCTTCGTCGGTAGGCAGGTGAGTGGTCACGCCGCCTTCGGTGCCGGGCGCCAATTGGTTCCGGATTCGAATGTTGGCAAACGTACCACGAACCATCACTCGGTCATTACCGCGTCGTGATCCAAAACTGTTGAACTCGCGTGGGTCGACACCGCTTTCTTGTAGAAACTTTCCTGCGGGACCGCTCTTGGCAATCGCACCGGCAGGAGAAATATGATCGGTTGTTACCGAATCGCCCAACAAAGCCAACACGCGTGCGTCCGCAATCGGTTTGATCGGCGTCACTTCCTTGGTCAAACCTGCCAAGAACGGTGGCTCTTGGATGTAGGTGCTTGATTCTTGCCATTGGTACAAAGCGCCTTCGCCCGTTTGGATCTTGTTCCACATCTCATTAGAATCGAAACAGTTTGAATATTGCTTCTGAAACATCTCAGGCAACACGCTTGCATCAAGGATCGTTTGCACCTCTTCTTGAGATGGCCAGATGTCGGACAACATTACGTCACCGTCGGTGCCTTTGCCGATCGGTTCAGTCACCAGATCAATGTCCGTAGTTCCGGCAAGCGCGTAAGCGACAACCAGTGGCGGACTTGCCAAGTAATTGGCTTTGGTCATCGGATTGACACGGCCTTCGAAGTTGCGATTGCCCGAAAGCACGCTAGAGGCCACCAGTTCGCCTGTCGTGATCGCGTTAGAAACCGGTTCTGGTAACGGACCGCTGTTGCCGATACAAGACGTGCAACCATAGCCAACCGTGTGGAAGCCAAGCATTTTGAGCGATTCGGTAAGTCCGGATTTGTCCAAGTAGTCGGTGACTACGCGTGATCCCGGGGCGAGGCTGGTCTTCACATATCCAGGAACGGTCAGCCCCTTTTCCGCCGCCTTCTTCGCCAGCACGCCCGCCGCGATCATAACGCTGGGATTACTGGTGTTGGTGCAACTCGTGATCGCCGCGATGACAACCGAACCGTGGTGAATGTCTGTCGAATGACCGTTGTTCTCAACTCGCGCCGAAGCGTCAAGCTTGTCCTCACTCAGCCCAAAACCACTGTGCCCCACCGGAGCGGTAAGGCTATCGTTGAAGGACTTCTTCATAGCCGACAAAGCAATGCGATCCTGCGGACGTTTGGGTCCGGCAAGCGATGGTTCGACGGTGCCAATATCCAGTCCCAATGTGCGGGTAAACTTTGGAACCGGAGCGTCGTCGGCGCGGAACAGGCCTTGAGCCTTGCTGTAAGCTTCGACCAAAGATACCTCTTCTTCGGAACGTCCGGTGCGTCGCATGTAATCCAGCGTTTCACCATCCATCGGAAAGAATCCCATTGTAGCTCCGTACTCAGGAGCCATGTTCGCAAGTGTAGCGCGATCGGCCAGCGACATGCTATTGACGCCTTCGCCATAAAACTCAACGAACTTACCGACAACGCCGGCAGAACGAAGTTTCTCTGTCGCGGTTAGCACGAGATCGGTCGCCGTTGCACCGGCGGCCAGTTTCCCCGTTAGTTCGAAACCAATCACTTCCGGCAGTAACATATAAATTGGTTGGCCAAGCATTGCCGCTTCGGCTTCGATACCGCCAACGCCCCAGCCAAGCACGCCCAAACCATTGATCATCGTCGTATGGCTATCGGTGCCAACGAGCGTATCAGGAACGGCCACGGGCCCCTTTTCATCTTCGCGGATGAACACGCCTTTTGCCAAGAACTCTAGATTAACTTGGTGAACAATTCCTACGTTCGGTGGTACGACACGGAAATTATCAAACGCTTTTTGCCCCCAACGCAGAAACTCGTAACGCTCACGGTTTCGTTTAAATTCCAATTGCACATTCATCTCTAGAGCAGCATCGGAGCCAAACTGATCGACTTGAACGCTGTGGTCGATGACAAGATCAACGGGGATCAGCGGATTGATCTTCTCAGGGTCTCCACCAAGTCGCGCCATCGCCGAACGCATCGCTGCGAGATCAACGACTGCAGGTACACCGGTGAAGTCTTGAAGGACAACACGGGCAGGTTTGAATGGGATTTCGACTTTGGCCGGATTCTCAGCATCGTAGTTTGCCAAGTTCTTGACATCTTCTTCGGTGACGACTTTGTTGTCGCAGTTGCGAAGGACTGATTCCAGCAATAATCGAATCGAATAGGGAAGGTGATCTACATTGCCGATACCCTTTTCTTGCAACTTGGAGATCTTATAAATTCCGATCTCTTGGCCATTGACCGAAATTGTTTCTCGACTGCCAAAGGCATCAAAACTAGAGCTCATCTGCAATAACCCGTGTAACTTTGCGAATAAAATAATTCCGAACAGTTTAACCGTTTTTCGGCTGTTTTGAAGTGGTGCTTACAGCCTATTAACAGAACGCAGGGAGTTTGAAATGAGAATTCGGCTATTGAACCTTCTTCGGCCTAGCGCAGCGGAGCATCCCAATCCTCATCGAAAGCGCCCAACGCTCACAGCAGCACACCACCGCTACGATTTTTGCTTCCACATGACCAGTTGCTTCCGGTGACCATCGTAAATCGCCCGTTTTGGTTCGATTTTGTCGATCCACCAATCGGTTGACTCAATGGTGCGATGAAGATTGTCGCCGAATTTGTCTTCTGTGCCCGCTCTACGACACGATACCGCACAAAGCAACGTCCCGCCGTCACGCATCGTCCGGTTGATCTCGGTTAGCGTCGCGTCAATGTCCGGTTCATCCAGATGCTCGAGTACGTCAAAACAAGTCACCAAAGAAAAGTAGCCGTCCTCAAACGGAAACGTTTGCGAATCGATCACCTTCAGCCGATCATTCAAGTCCTTCATTCTGAGTTCTGAACTTAATCGCTGTTTGGCAATCGCGATTGCTTCGTCGCTGATGTCGACGCCGTAAGTTTCATACCGAAAGGGGAGGTTTGAGAGATACTCAAATGCAAATCCGACACCACAACCCACGTCCAAAGATTTACCTGAGAGTTGAATTAGAATCGCTTCGGATTGAACAACGACTCGGAACCCCGGCGAATTCTGAGCAACGGTGTAGCGCGAATTGGTTTTCACGACATCGTTGTAGATTTCTTTGTAATCAGGCATGATTGAAATTCGACTGAGAAAAGATAATGATCTGTCAGAGGTAGCAGCGTGGGTTGGAAACACTAGCCGTTTGGTTGCTAGCCCAATGGGACTTACTTTAGAGAATTGAACTCATTGGCGTAGCCAATTCGAATCAGCCGCCAACGGAAAAGCGTCCGGTTTAGGCGCGTAGGACTGGACGCTATCGCGCGGCGGCTGACGGGTTGATGCGTTGCATCTTACTAAAGTAAGTGCCATTGACCGACCGCCCCCGCCGAAACGGACTTCAACAAACTCCGTCGTTAAATTAGGAGCGGATTGTAAATCCATTCTATGAACATCAAGTGTTATGTTGGCCCCTTACCTCGCAGAAAGCTAACCCCAACGTCCTTGGGTGTTAATAAAACCGATGAGATTTCGCCCGTCGCTCCCGATACTTCGTCTGCTCCGATGGCAGTGTTCGTTTCAGGACGTGTTTGACCGTCAATGTCTTTGATAACCTTGACGCCGGTCAAAACTGCCGCATTGGCTGCCGGTCCCGTTGAATCAGGCCGAAGCAGTCCTGCAATCATACTAAGTTTTGGATCGGACGTGAGCGCATCGAACTCATCGCCAACTGGGAATCCGCGCGTCAAATTGCCAACCCATTTCGCAACGTGACAAGGACCAGTTTCAGGGTGCAAGCGAATCATTGCGTTGGCGATATGGCAAAGGACGGCTGACGAATTTCCGACTTCGACCGGAGCACGTGGCTCTTGGCGGGACTTAACGCAGTCGATGATGTTAGCCAAATGCCGACTGTGCGGATCCTCGACGCCTTTCGGTTTGGTCGGGCAGCCTTGCACCCGTGCAGGATCTGAAGCGTATGTTCCGCGATATCCAGTCACCATTCAGCCGTCTTCTCCTTCGAGTCGCGTCTGAACGCCTTCCGATCCGCTTTCACAAATCAGCTCCACGCCGTTTTCGTACTTGCAACGCAATCTTGTTTCGGTCGCCGTGTTGAAGAGGCTGCCTTCAAACAAGAAAGCCGCGCCTTCGCCTTCGCTTTCGATTTCCGTAGGACCTCCCAACATCCATTCCCATGCCCCAGTGTGCCACGGTGTTTCCGTTAATGAGTGAAGCTGAGCCCTTTTAGCAATTTCCTTTGAGGCTCAATTTCAATTTCATAGCCGACGCGCGGGGGGTAATCCTGGGGCATTCGATTAATTTGCAATTGCTTTAATTACCCTCTTTTTAATGCTGATATCACGTGTTTTGCCGCAGAGCGAATTTTACAGAAAGCCCCAAATCTGCACTTGATGTATAAATCCAACTGGTTTCAGCAAAATGACAATAAGGGCTAAATTTTCGCTTAAAAGCGACTTTTAGGTGTTGAAGATAGCATTATCACCGTTACAATTCCTCGACCCTCACTAAGAAAGCGGTTTCAGCTTTCCTGCCACATCATAACTAATTTAGTTTGAGATGCGCCATTGGTGCACTCATTCAATTACATTTTGGAGCGCGTAATGAATTTAAAAATGTCTTTCCTTGCTACTCTTTCAGTAGCGCTGTTCGCCTTTTCAGCAAACGCAGAAATCATTCACCAGAGTGACTTTGAAGCCGAACCAACCACAGGTTTCGGTGTCGGAGTTGAAACGATGGGTTTCAACGATTGCGGTGGAGATCTAATTGGATTTTCGGGTAATGGTAATCCACTGCAAACAGGCGATTCGATGGGTGTAGTCACAACCAATTCAAACAACAGCGGCTCATTTGCCTACGCCGTAGATGTTGGGATAACGACTGATACAGGTGGAGACCCTGCCGGTTCTTCAAACGGCTGGGGAGCAGCTTGGTGCGGTCAAGATACTGAGGGCGGCTCAGGTGGTTTTACCGACCAAGCGACGGCAATTGCCAATGGCGATGGTTGCTACGTTGATTTCGCAGTAGGTTCGACATTCACTGTGACTTGCCAGATTGCGACTGACCCGGCTGCCCCGCTTACAGGTACGGCTACCGGAGAAGTTAGACTTGAGTTCGGAGACGTAACGGCTGGACTCACTGATGTAATTCCTCGGAAGATCAGCACTCGACTTGGTGTTGCTGATCTTGACTCTGCTGGTGCCTTTCAAGAAGTAACAATTTCCTACACGCTTACTCAGGCCGATTTCGATCTAGCGGTTGCAGCTGGACAAGACCAAGCCCCCCCTGTTTCAGCCACTATCAACAGTGTTTCTGCAGTCATGGGAATCGAAGCTGCGGGGTTTGGAACCTCAACTGGGCTAATTCTTTTTGATGACTTCGTGTTTGAAGTTGACGATGCTTCTGTCGTCGTGGTTGGAAACGGTCATGAGACAACTGCTTTAAAAGGCGATGTTGACTTGGACGGTTCGGTTACTTTCTTGGATATTCAACCATTTATCACCGTTCTATCAGGTGGAGGTTTTCAAGCCGAAGCGGATTGTGATTGCAGTGGGGACGTTACCTTCTTAGACATCCAACCGTTTATCGACATCTTGGCCGGTAACTAATCCGGTGTAGGACGCGAAACTATAATTGTCGAACTCGTTCGGCAGCGGGCCGAGTATTCTCCGAAAAAGAGAGCCAGTTGTATACTTGCTCTCTTTTTTAATGCGCTAAAAGGAAGGTTGGAAAATCCTTTGAAGCCAAATCACGTTCGCATCTCTGATGCTGGTTGCCGCTTCCGAACGACGCATTCTTATAACAACTCTGCTTAACGATGAGGGCAAAACAATTCTGCTGACTTGTGTGGCGAAGACATAAATAGCTTTTGTGGTTGAGCAGCTGGAATCGCAAGATTGATTCGGAATCGAGAGCCCTGTTCAACCACGCTCTCGGAGACTTGAAACGTCTCGCCGGTTCTGTCATCATTTATGCTGCGGCTTGCCATTTAAGGCGGCGTAAACGATCGCCTAAGGGGGACTTTGAATGCCCTCCATTTATATTCTTGGAGAACTTTATGAAGCGTATGATTTTGGTGACAACCGCTTGTTTGGCGATGTTCGTTTGCGTTGACAGTTCGTCCGCTCAAACTGATTTGTCGAGTCAAACCGAGAGCGAACAATTCATTCTCAACTCCGAAACACCTGCTGACCGGAAAGCCCGGATGGCTTGGTGGAAAGAGGCCCGTTTTGGAATGTTCGTGCACTGGGGTCTCTATTCTTCAACCGACGGCGAGTGGGGTGACAAGAAGTTCGTCCGTGGCGCTGAATGGATTCAAAGAAACGCTGGTGTGGCCGCAGATGTTTACGAAGTAACCATGCGGCCCAAATTCAAGCCCAACACTGACTTCGCAACCCAATGGGCGAAGCTGGCAAAACGCGCGGGGGCCAAATATGTGGTCTACACCAACAAGCACCATGAAGGTTTTGCCATGCACGATTCGGCTCAGACTGAGTTCGATGCCAAAGACTGGACAGGTCGTGATCTGCACAAAGAAGTTGTCGAAGCCATTCGCGCTCAAGGACTGCGGGTTGGCTTGTATCATTCACTGTGGGACTGGCATCATCCAGACGCACCCGCTGGCAAAGGTGCGTTGAACCTTGGTGGCCTTTCCATGGACGACCGCGAACTGCCTCGATACATCGACTACTTACACGCTCAGGTGAATGAAATCACTGACGGACGCTATGGTGATGTCGATGTGTTGTGGCTGGATTATTCCAAAAATCAATTTCAGGGCGAAGCCTGGCGAGCAAAAGAGTTGGTCGAACTCTTACGGAAGAATCAACCACAAGTTTTAATAAATAACCGCCTTTGGAAAAACACAAAGGAAAAGCGAGAGGGGCAAGAAAGGTACTGGTTTGGAGATTTCTCGACTCCGGAGCAACACATCCCAGCGAACGGAATTGAAGGCGTCGATTGGGAGACCTGTGATACGCTGAACATCACGTGGGGTTGGAGCAAACATGCAACCCAATACAAGAGTTCGACCGAGCTGATCCATCGTTTAATCGACGCTGTGAGTAAAGGCGGAAACTACTTGCTGAACATCGGCCCACTTCCCGATGGCTCGATCGATCCAAAATCAGTCGAACGTTTCAATGCGATCGGCGACTGGATGGAGATTAACGGAGACGCTATTTACGGCACCCAAGCTGGCCCGTTTACTCGTCTGCCTTGGGGGCGTGCGACTGCAAAACAGGTCGATGGCGCCTATCGTTTGTATCTACACGTGTTCGACTGGCCCTCCAACGGTGAGCTATTCATTCCAGGCCTGGAAAGTCTGCCGAGCCAAGGTCAGATCCTCGGCGTTCCCGGAACCCAAAAGAATCCGGCCTCAACGACTCGTGGTGGCGTACTGATTAAGGGCCTGCCCCCTAAGCCAAAAAATGATGCGGTTACCGCGGCGATCGTGGTGGCTTTGGATTTTTCAGAAGAACCCGTGGTAGCACCTTACCGCGTCTACGGCGCGACCGATGGCTCGTTCTTATTGGAGCCAGCTGATGCTTCGATCAAATCCGCGAAGTATCATGACAACGAAATGTTCAAACGCTCCAACATCGATTCTTGGAAAGCAAAATCGAGTGCGACCTATCCGTTACAGGTGGAGAAAGCTGGAACGTACTCAGTCGAGATCGAGGTCGCAACCGACCGCATGGAAGAGGACGCGGAGTATGTGGTGTCCGTTGGAGGTGTTGAAATCCCTTGCGTCGTCACACCAACTGGCGGCCCGAAGGACTGGAAGAAGCAAGTCTTGGGCTCGATTGAGCTTCCAGCAGGCAAGGTCGAACTGAAACTAGAATGCAAGTCGATCGCCAAAAAAGGCGTCGTAAAGATCGCAGTCGTTTCTTTGAAGCCTGTTGGTTGATTGAAGCCTGTTGGTTGATTGAAGCCAGCATGTTTTAGTCTATCGCCTGGACCTTACTGTCCGTCTTGCGGAGCGTGCTTTCCGGAATGACCTCATACGTGGAGAACTGTCCGCGGTTGCCTCGCTCTTCAAACTGACTGTTGTACCGCAAGATCTGGTAAACCACCTCCGCTGCCTTTTCCGTGCGCGTGCTAAATCTACTATCGCCAAACAATTTGACTTCAAAAAAACGTATTTGCAGTGCCTCAGTGTTGTAGAGCACTAGGTCTATTGGATCCTGCTAGCTGCTCGCCTCTTTAGATTCAAGTGATAGCTCGACATCCATAAACAAGGGATCGGTTTGACCAGCGGTTATACTGCTTTACGCTTCTTCTGCCGAAACCGAAGTTTTCTTCGTTTCAACACACGTCAGATCAATTGGGACCCAATTTGAAATTGTGCAAACTTGGGGTCCAAACGGGGCAATTCGTTCGATTTTTGGTGATTTCCGGCGAAGCACACCGCGCATAGAAAAAGCCATTTGACGCGGTAAATACCGATACCAAAGGGCTTTTTTGAAGTAGCGGTGAAGGGATTCGAACCCCCGACACGCGGATTATGATTCCGCTGCTCTAACCAACTGAGCTACACCGCCAAAATTTGGCTTCCTTAAAACTGAAAACGCCAGTATCGAAAGTTGGCGGTTTTCTGTCGTATCGTCAGCTTGAACCCGCTTCTTGAGCTGCTTTGGCCCAAGTTTCAGAGTTCAACAGATCGAGGATTTTAAACAAAAAATGCTCAGCGGAATAGCGACGTCGATGCGATTTTCTTCGCTTTTTTTCCGCAATTTACTTAGGCAAAAACCGAGATTATCGCAAAAGATCAACTGCCGATCAGTTGTACACACAACCCTACATTAGTAAATCGTCGTCGATAGGAACAAATTTCTGAGCAGAGTCGATCAATGATGCCGCTGTTAGCTGGCGGACGCCGTAGACTTCTGTCGTTACGTCATAACGGTGATGCACCTTCTGTAACGCAAGATCAAAATCGCCGTCTCCAGAAGCCAGCACGATCGTGTCCACTTGCTCGGCCAGTTCCAGCATGTCCAACGTAATCCCAACATCCCAATCTCCTTTTGCACTGCCGTCGCGACGCTGGATGTATGGCTTCAGTTTAACATTGAAGCCGATATCGCTCAGAATCGTTTGAAAGGATGCTTGTTTTCCGCTGTTGGGAGCGATCGCATATGCATTTGCGGCGAAAACCTTGCGACCCATGATCACCGAATTCCAAAATGCCGAATAGTTGAATTGACGACTGAATGCCTGACGTGATGTGTAGTAGATGTTTTGCACGTCAACCAAAATTGCGATACGTTCCATCGTAAATCCGTTCTATTGAAACCAAAAACTGCCACCCAAACGTCGCCTGCCGAAATCCATAACGAGACCTGACACTCAGCAACTTAGGCGACACCCACGAAAAACAGCTGGCCGATTGAGCGAATGCTTCATCGTCAGCGGGTCCGTTGATTAACTTCGATGGCTTGGAGTTTAACATTGCGATGAAGTCATCGCAACGAAGTTGATATCGCCAGGACTTAAGCAAATACCCAGCGACCGATTTCGCCATCGTCTAGGTCAGCGTAGTACATGTTCCCGTCGGGGCCTTCGACCATCTTGACCACAATGTTGGCACCAGTGGTGAACGTTTGAGATCCGGTTACGTTACCGTCGGCGTCAAGCTGAAACGCGCGGACGATACCGCCGCCAAGATCGTTCACGAAAATGTTCCCTTGGTATTCTGACGGATAAGCGGTCCCGCGATAAACGGCGCCGGCGACGATGGCGTTGATACCGTCGGTCGCGTGACTGAGTGAGAACTTCGATGCGGTGACCGATTGACCGCTGGCATAGAAAGCCTGTGCTTCAGGCAAGCTCTGATATCTGCCCGTTCGCTCGCTGGTGCCGTTGCCGCCTTCATAGTACGGCCATCCAAAGTTTGCGCCGGCGTCAGCCGAGTTGACTTCTTCCCACTTCGTCCAACCAACGTCGCCCACATAAAGTTCACCGGTTGCCGAGTCGACCGACATGCGGAAGGGATTGCGCAGACCCAACTGGTAAACCTTGGATCGGTTGGCGTTGCTGTTGCCGTTATAGAACGGGTTGTCCGAGAGGCCGCGTCCGGTGATCGGATTGATGCGTAGGACTTTTCCAGAAAGATTGTCAATGTCCTGAACACGTACCGTACGAGGGTCGACTCGGTTGTAAGACGTTCCATCGCCGATGGACACAAACAGATTCCCGTCGGTGCCAAACGCTAAAGCACCAACGGTGTGAGATTCACTGTCGGACGCGATGAAGTCATTAATATTGGTGGCGTTTGAATTGATGCCAGCAGGTGGCTCGTCGAAATCGAACGTACTGTTGACGAAGCCATTAAAGTTATCCCACGTGCTGTTATTGCCCAACAAAACGACTTCACTTCCCGCTACCGTTGTTCGGTAGCCATTGGCCGCATTTGCGGTGACACGGATCAGCCGTCCAGCACGGTTACCATTTTGGTCTGGGCCCGCGAGATTATTGCCGACGTTGTCAAAAACCTCCGGAGGATCATAAGTGAACAACAAGTAAATGTACGGATTGTTTTCGAAATCGGGATGGACGGCGATATCCATCAAGCCACGGTCTCGGGTGTTGTTCACCTGGGCCGATATATCGATGAAGCTGTTGGACTGCAGCACGCCATCGCGTCGGACTTTGACGATGCCGCTTTTTTCGGCGATGTACATGTTTCTGCCATCAGGCGAAAACGCGAACGAAGTCGGTTGCGTCAAACCGCTGACGACCGTTTCGTTGGTCAGATCAGCTCCAGGATTGGGTGGCGCGTCGGCGGCATACAACTGGCTTCTCGGGACGATCTGAGAAGCTTGGCTGGCACTTGACCAACGAAGTCGTGCGACCGCACCGCCTCCTGCTTCGTAGTACTCCATTCGAATGTCAACCTTAACACCAGCCTCCAAGTCGATAGAACCTGAGTGGTTGGTGGCGGGATGGTCATTCCATTGGTCGATTATCAGCTGACCGTTGACATACAATCTCACGCCATCATCACTCAAGGTGGTGAATGTGTAACGTTGCGTGTATCGCGCTTCAATTTCTCCGATCCAACGCACAGAAAATGAGTCGTTGGAGATACGAGGATCAGGCGATCCCGTTCCGTAGTTGAAGTTGACTGATGAATCGACGCGTGTAAATACTCGGTCAGTCAAATTCTGATTATTGAAATACTCGCCCCGCAAACCGTCGCCGTTTGACTGTACTCCATCATTATCGTCGATGGTGATGGTCGCCGTTCGAGGCGCCAGCAACGTGCCACTGCCTTGGAGGTTGTCGATTACAAAGTTAAACTGCTCGTTACTTTCAGCGTTTCCGTCGTCTCGGATTGTGATATTGACCGTCTTCACGGTTTGCCCATCAAGAAAAGTGAGCGTCCCAGATCGAGCGTTGTAGTCCTGTCCGGCGATCGCAGTACCGTTGATCGTTGCGTAGTCCAAGGAAACAGTTCCTTCGCTGCCACCGGTGCGGCGGACGCGAATACTGACCGTCTCACCACCTTCGCTGACGGAGTAGTTGCTGCTTTCGAGTGCGAAACTTCCTCCATCGATGACGACGACATCATCAGCGTATTGAAAATATCCGTTGGCGTGCAGCGTATCGCCGCGCCCCAAACCGTTGACGATTCCGTCAGAAGATCGCCAAGTACCAGTAGAGAAAACATTGGCGGCTTCGGTTTCGAATTGATCGTTGCCAACAACAATGTCATCGACAATCAAGTTTCGATCGACGCCGTTTTCAAAAAGATCATTTAGGAATCGAACGCGAATTTGATCGGCGGTAACCGTTCCACTAGCGGTATAGGAATATGTACTGAAGTTCGTATTGATGTTGTTGAATGTGCGAACAGTCACCCCATCAATTTGTAGCGCAAACGACTCTGCACCCGTTGTACCTCTTGCGTTGATTGAAATTTGAGTGGTGTTATTACCGGAACCCGCGAATTGGAAATATCCTGCCGCATGGAGGAACTCGCTCTCCTTATTGCCCGGCGTGATTCCGTCAGCCGCAGTCCATGTGCCTGTAGAAAATGTGCTCGAGGCTTCGGTCTCATAGCGTACGCCGTCGATAACTATCGCATCGATGCGCAGGTTTTCGTCGATACCAGCCGCCACGTCATAGCGATCGTTGATGAAGTTGATTCTTACTTGATCGGGAGTAACAGTTCCAGAAGTAGTGTGAGTGTAGGTTTGATACTGCCCCGCGAATGCGTCTCCTCCGATATTGTCAAACGTACGGACGACACTGTTACCTATTTGCAATTGCATCGTCTCGGTATTCTCAACACCGGCGGCGATGATTTGGACTGTTGAAAGCATCATGCGGTCTTCAAGCGTTTCCACCTGAAGATTTAGTGGTGCTTCCGCCAAGGATGACTTTATTTTACTGGACCTTGTTCGTAGAAAATTCATTCGTTTGCATCTGCAAAAGGGGGCGGCTGGAAAGTGCGTAGTTGTTGTTGAGGGAATTACCGGGAGCCGGTTTTCGGTCACAACAAAGAAGGCTGGATCGTTTGTCGACCCGCTCTATCGGAATAATGTCCAGTTCTAGATTAACTGGAACAACCCCTATAGCAATGGAGCGCAGTTAATAAAGGTAATCCCCAAGACAGTCTTTTCGACTCGATACGATCTAATTATGGGGAATAACTTGATCTAGGGTTTAAATCTTCGCTGTGTTCCCGCGCAAACCATTGCTTTGTTTGCAATTTGCCAGGCTGATTGCCCGAAATCCGTCTACCCCGACCTCAACCACGTTTTTTCCAACACGATTCAAGCTCAACGGATTTTCTTGATATTTTACAGAGGTTTCTGAGAAACTTTTGTGTTTCCGACCGCTTCTCAGTCCTTTTAAAGTTTTTGGTTCAAGACCTTGTAAGAAACGCTCGAATTGGACATATTACTGTTGTTGTCGGCGTGGTTTCTTTACTGATATCGTGCTCGCAACGGTCTTGGAGACGTGGCTGAGTGGTCGAAAGCGCCTGATTGCTAATTAGGTGTACGAGTCAAATCGTACCGCAAGTTCGAATCTTGTCGTCTCCGTTGAAAGATTTATTCTACCCGCTGTTGGATCATCTCCATCAGCGGGCATTTTCTTGCGCTCGCTCACGCCAATCTCAGGTATGAAAAATTTGGCCACACCTTAAATGACCGACCAAATTTCACCGTTTCTTCAAGGTTCTTAGAAGGCTCGATACGATTCTGGAACGTGAAAGTGTGCGCAAATATCGGGCACATAGACACTTGGGGTAATCTGTGAAAATCCGAACCCAAGAGACTCCCTTAAAGTCAGAAAGCCACCCCTAAAGAAGATTTCGGTGTCTTGAAAAAGCAGCTGTCAGGTGTTTTGACTAAATTTGAACATGCTTAAAATCGTTGCAATCGGTCGGATAAGAAGTTCCTTTCGAACTTCCTTCGACAAAACTTAACATTTTTTTACTGTGTAATTTGCGGCCGAGATCCTTCCTTAAGCCGATTTGATGCTATTCAGTTGAGAAGTTGGCACGATTAGTGCTATCACTGCTAACTCCAATTGTTACCTACTTCACCACCATTGAAAACTCCGAGAGGAAACCGTGAATCGAATAAAAACCTACTTACTGTTTACTTTACTAGCACTCACTACCTTAGCATTTCTGCCAGACGCGACTTACGCGTTTCAAGAAGCAACCGACGCCGCAGCCGCGACTGCTACCGAAATCGCCGAAACGGCAGCCGATGTTGCGACAGAAGAACCCGTCGGTGATAACGAACCTGTTACCAAAGTTGAATATGACGCGATGTTTCTCGTGAACAACTTGTGGATCATGATCGCTGGAATGTTGGTGTTCATCATGCACCTTGGATTCGCCACATTAGAGAGCGGTCTGACCCGCTCGAAAAATACCGTCAACATCTTGTTCAAGAACACGATGATCGTTTGTATCGGACTAATTTCTTACGGCGTGATTGGTTTCAACCTGATGTATCCGGGTTTTAACTTCGATGAAGCCGAAGGTCCTGTGGACAACGCGTTTGTCAAATTTGGCGATGAAGGCTTCGGATTTTTGCTCAACGGACCGGCAGTTGCCTCTATCGGTGACGACGCTTCTGCTGAAGAGATTGCCGGATTCAACGCAACATCTACTTCTGAGTACTACGAAGCTTATACAAAATTCACAGACTTCTTCTTCCAAGCGATGTTTGCCGCGACTTGCTGCACAATTGTGTCTGGTGCGGTTGCGGGACGAGTTAAGCTTGGGACGTTTTTGATCTTCTGCATCTTGTTTGTATCTATCAGCTATCCGATCACAGGTTCTTGGGACTGGGGAGGCGGATACCTTGAAGAAAAATGGGGATTCATTGACTTTGCCGGATCGACATTGGTGCACTCGGTAGGAGGTTGGGGTGCCTTGGTGATGGCGGGGCTCTTAGGAGCCCGACACGGAAAATATGTCGACGGTCGCACCAAAGCGATCGCTCCAAGTAGCATGCCGTTGGCTGCAGTTGGCGTCTTCCTTCTTTGGTTTGGCTGGTTTGGATTTAACGGCGGCTCTGTGTTAAGTGCCGATCCAGGACTAGTTTCTCTCGTTCTTGTTACGACGTCTATGGCTGCTGCTGCGGGCGGTTTGTCTGCGGCCTTAATCTCTACGATTCACGGCCGCAAACCTGATCTTTCAATGTCGCTTAACGGCGTCTTAGCCGGTCTTGTAGGAATCACCGCCGGTGCTGACCTGATGTCTCCGCTGGAAGCAATCATCATCGGAGCAATTGCTGGAGTTCTGGTTTACTTCGCAGTCATCTTCATCGACTCAGTCGTAAAAATTGACGACCCTGTTGGTGCGATCAGCGTCCACTTGATCTGCGGTATCTGGGGCACATTGGCTGTCGGCATCTTCGGTGCTGCGGCCGGCATGGAACAATTGACGGCACAGCTGGTCGGTATTGGACTGGTCGGAGCCTTCACAGTTGTGTTCTGCTTAATCGTTGGCCTGATTTTGAAGTTCACTTTGGGACTACGAGTCAGCCCAGAAGAGGAAATGGCAGGTTTGGACCTAGGAGAACATGGTCTTCAAGCCTACTCAATTAGCGGCTAACGCTGCTTGATGAATCACGTTTTTGCCGATAGACAGTCCTCCTTCGGCAATACGTACGATGTGGTCAATGGTGGTTGGAGGGTGCGTCATTAGGACTTGTCTTAAAGGCGTACTCCTCCTCACCGTTTAAATCAAAAGCCTACCCAAACGTTTTGCTTGGGTAGGCTTTTTTATTGGGGAGGTCGAGGCTCCGCCCGGGACCTACTCGATCAGTCCACCGCCGTAACTGACAAGCGGATTTCGGCTAGGTCTCCGGCGGAGCCTCGACCTCCCATGCGGTTGAGTTCTCGAGGGATTGCTTTCATAATTCTCGCTTAGAATCCGAGTATCGCCGAAACACCAAGGCAAACCCACGATGGCAAAGAAGCCAAAGCCCAACCAAGAAATCATAGATCTTGAACGCGTGATAGCGCATCTGGACACGCAGTACGAACTGGGCGCAGACTGCATCCACCCCGACACGGAAATCCCAGTTTCCGATGGTGAATATGACGCACTAAGACGACGGCTGAAGAAATTGGCCCCTGACAGCAAAACCTTCGCCACCGCGACTGCTTCCAACGTCACCAATCGAGCCGCCAAGGTTGTCCACGATCCGCCGCTGACCTCGATCGAAAAGGCCAGCCACGAAGACATCGGAGTGCAAGAGGAACAGCTGTTCAAATGGCTGTCCAGTCGGGCAGGCGAGGGCACTGCCAAGTCGCAAACAATCAGAGGCAAAATCTACAAAGACCAGCCAATAATATTCGCAGACGACAAGTTCTATCTGGCGTACAAATTGGACGGGGTGGCAATCGGGCTGTACTACGTCGACGGTAAACTGACTCAAGCCGGCCTCCGTCCGCGCGACGGCATTAATGGCGAAGACGTGACTACCCAATGTGCCTTCGTCAAAGGCATCCCTCAGAAACTGAATATGCCAGTGACTTGCTCGTTGCGCGGCGAATTGATTTGCAAGCTATCCGATTTTCAAAAGGTTCAGAAACAGCTGAAATCCGAGGACGAGAAACTGCGTGCTAACCCGCGCAACCATGCGGCCGGAGGCATCCGGCAGTTCAAAGCACCCGAGAAGACGGAGAAAATGCGGCTCAGTTTCGTCGCCTATACGGTCGAGGCGCTGGCCGACCCCCCCTACAAAACCGAACTGCAACGCGCGGACTACTGCCGCAATGAACTAGGGGTTCCCTACATTGAAACCGAGCCCTTTCGATTTGAGCGATTGGCGGAATTAGAAGCAGGAATCGATCAGCTTGATTTCGAAGTCGATGGGGTCGTTATTGGCGTCAACAACTTGGAAGATCAGGAACAATTGGGCCGTCATGGAGATCCGCGTACGGGAAACCCCAAGGGCAAGATTGCGTGGAAGTTCCGCGAGGAGGAAGCTCGTCCGGTCATCCGTGAAATCGAATGGCAAACTGGCCGAACGGGCAAGATCGTCGGCGTTGCGATTTTTGATCCGGTGCGGTTGGCGGGGACGAACGTTTCTCGCGCGACCTTGCACAACGCAGGCTTTATAAAGCGAAATCGAATCACGATCGGTTCAACGATCGCGGTGCGTAAGGCAGGCAAGATCATTCCCAAGGTGATTGGCGTGATTGCAGGGCAGGGCGTTCTCGAGTTTCCGAAGACTTGCGAAGCTTGCGAGGCGCAAACGGAACTGCGTGATGGCGCCACCGACGACATGTTGCAGTTGGTTTGCCCCAACCCACAATGTTCGGCCCAGAACATCAGCGGGCTTTGTCACTATCTGAGCACCTTTGGCGTGCTGGGGCTCGGGGAAAGCCGGGTCACACAATTGGTGGAGGGAGGCAAAGTTTCCAAACCCGCGGATTTCTATCGTCTAACCGTGGAAGATGCGATGGCGACGGGGTTGACCGTACGTCAGTCTTCACTTGCGGTTGCAGCAGTGCGAATGATTCCAGCTCCAGACAAACAGAACACCGATGATTTGGACGCCGCGATTGAAGCGTCGCGCAAATCCATGATTGAGATCCCTTTGTGGCAACTTTTTGCTTCCTTTGGAATCGGATCGGCCGGAAAAGCAGCTGGCAAAGCGCTATCGGATCACTTTGGTTCTTTTGAAAAAATTCGATCCGCTTCTGTGGAAGAATTAGAAGCGGTGGACGACGTTGGAGAGATCACAGCGGTCGCGATTCGAGAGTACTTGGACGCCAACGCCGACGACATTGATGATCTGTTGCAGTTCGTGCAGCCGACGGTACCTAAGTCAGGCGGAACGCTTGACGGCCTCGCATTTTGTTTCAGCGGCGGGTTTCCTGAGGGTAAAAAGCACTGGGAGTCCGAAGTCGAATCGCGCGGCGGCAAATGCACCGGCAGCGTTTCCAAGAAAACGAATTATCTAGTTGCCGGCCCGGGGTCAGGATCCAAAAGCGCTAAGGCAGAGAAGCTGGAGATTCCGATCATCACGACTGAGCAGTTGGCAAAAATGTTTTAAAATGCAGAATCTTTAATCTCCCGTGTATATTCGACAAAGCAACTCGCTGAGCTCAAAACTTGGTTCATAATAACACCGCTCTTATTTTGGATTTGCCATGAAATCTATTTTGCTGTTTTCAGTTTTGTTTGCCTCGACAATCTCGCTCCGGAGTTCTCTTTGGGCTCAAAGCGAAAAATGGGAAAACAGTCTGGTCTCACATCACGCGGTGGCAACGCTAAATTTGAAAGCAATTGGAGAGCTACGATCGGATGATCGAAAGCTTCAAAGCAAAGCAATGCCCAGTCCAGACTGAATGTTGGAGATGGTGGCAGGTCCAAGAGCAGCAACAAAAACTACAATCAAAGCAGTCACGGCGCTTAAAATTTCACGGGATGGAGTAATTGTCCAGATCACCGGTGCTGACGAATCGATAAAAGCGTTGCCAGAAACTCTAATCGGCATGATTGACGAAATGTGAACCGTTGCGTCGGTGTAGGCGATTAGAGTCTTCGGTCTAGTGCTCCACTGTTAGTGTTGTGAGTGGAAGAGCTTATCAATTTTGCTCGTATGCACCGCCTGATCGGCATAAACTGAACTTCAAGGCCCAATTTTCGATCCAACAACCGCGTTAGCGTTGTTTGGCGTTTTCATCTTGCCGTTAACTCAGAGAAGGGTTGAATTTTTTCTGCTTTCTTAGAGGTTACCGGTGAAGAACTTCATCAATCGACATTTTTGCAAGCCTCAATTCAAACGAAGTCGCAGGTCGAACTCGGTGGTCGACTATCAGTCGCTTGAGCAGCGAAAACTGCTGGCCACGCTGACCGTAGACACGCTCTCAGATACCGTCGATCTCAATGACGGACTGGTTAGTCTTCGTGAAGCAATCACCGCAGCAAACAACAACGCTTCCTTTGGCGATGCAGCAGCGGGTGATCCGACCGGCGATGTTATTCGATTTGATGCTGCAATCTCAGGCGGCACAATCCGGCTCAACGGTAATCAGATCGTAATCTTTGACGATTTGATGATTCGTGGAGGTGGCGTTACTGTTGATGCCGATTTGCAATCTCGAATCTTCTCGATTGATACCAACGAACGGATTTCTATTTCAAATTTCAGTTTCGCCAACGGTGGTGCCCCGACGGGGTCTGCTGTTGACCATCGAGCCGATGGAACCCTGCAGCTTTCGAATACCCATTTCTCGAACAACCAGTCTTCCCATGATGGTGGGGCGATCTTTAAAAGTTCGGGAACGCTTCGAGTGGGAAATTCTACATTTCTAGGAAATGCTTCAGACAACTCAGGCGGAGCAATTCATATCTACGAAGGGCAGCTGAATCTGTTTCAAACGACATTCGAAGGGAACTCAGCCAAACAAGGCGGGGCCATTTCTTCGTCCGAATCCACCTTGTACGCAACTGAGACTAAATTTTTTAGCAACCGCGCTCTCAGAGATGGCGGTGCCGTGCGTTTCACCTCGGATCTTACACAGGCGTTATTTTCAAAAGTGGAAATGGTCGGCAACCGTTCCGTTTTGGGTGATGGAGGGGCGCTCTATGCAAGCAGCGAGATGTCGGCATACGTGCTCGATTCCACTTTTGAGAACAATTCGACTGGCAGGCTACAACCATCGGTCGCTGGAGGATCAGGCGGTGCAATTCGCACTCTTGGCGATCTCATTGTTAAGGATTCCGAAATTTCGAAGAACATGGCGGTGCGTGGATTGGGTGGAGGCGTCAGCGCGCGAGGTGGTGATGTGCGCTTGATGGATACTACCGTCGGCCGAAACCGAGCTGGCGGAGGTGGTGGAGGCGTCCATGTTCGCAACGCGGATCTTGTAGTCGTTAATACGACAATCTCCGGCAACAAAATTATTGTTGTCAACGGTTCAGAGACCGCGATTCCGCCAATTGGCAATTCAGGAGGCGGAATTTACTTCGACAACGATAATGATGAGCGTAGTCACAAACTGGTTGTAAGGAGCTCGACACTCCAGAACAATAACGCGGCCGATTCAGGCGGAGCAATCTTCACCACTGGCGGAGACGCTTCGATCATCGATTCGGATATCGAGAAGAATACTGCCCGGGGAGAGAACAGCCGGGATACTTATGGCGGAGGAATTGCGATCAGGTTTGGCAATCTCGATATCTTGAAATCAACGGTGTCTGGAAATCGAATTCTTGATAGTTCAAATTCCGAATCAGGAAATACTCCTTTTGGCGGAGGAATATCCTTCTCTGGACCGGTGCTAAATATTGGCGATAGCGATATTGCCTCCAACTTCAGTGTGGGAAATGGTGGAGCAATGGCACTCTTCTCGGGTGATGTCACGATTTTCAATTCAAATGTTGGCTCTGACACCTTGGGCGGGAACACCGCTGGAAGTCGATCCAAAGCTACGAATGATTTCTTTGGTAACGGCGGTGGAATCTATGTGCTGAGTAATCGCTTTTTTCCAGTCAGCCTGACGCTGATTGGTGGATCAATCTCAGAAAATACTGCTTTGGGCAGTGGTGGAGGGATTTTTTCTGATCGAGAAATCTTCACCTTTTTTGTTGGCCCAAATTCATCTGGCCAAGCTACTCAGATCACTGGGAATCAAGCGTTGCGTACTGACGGTGGGGGCGCGTTCCTGACAGACAGCTCAAGCGTTTTCCGCGACACAATTTTTGAAAACAATTCAGCTCGTGGTGGCGCTGCGATTGCGGTCAGCGGCGGTAGCCTTCGTTTGGCAAAGGTGAGCAACAATAGCAATGCGTCTCGACGCGATGACGATGGATACCAAATTGATGATGACGTAGATCTTACGCAGAGCTCGGCCACGTTGCAGAAGCTTGACTTAGTAATTTCGGAGATGGATGCGACAAAGGATTTGCCAGACGTTTGAAACGCAGACTATCCATAGCCTACTGGACCGTTTGGAATAAAATTTCAAAAAAAGCGTTTGAACGGTGTTGACTGTAATTTGAATGTTCATATACTTCTGCTCCACATCGCTGATGAGAGACGTTCAACGGAACGAGCATTGGGTGACACGCGATGGAGTTTAGTTCGCCCCGATAATGCTTTTCTTTACAATTCGAGT